>Ga0190272_10000502_pt1 | contig 20400 bp, 24 predicted proteins | sample Popmic504T_FD_133746 | JGI IMG/M metagenome (GOLD analysis project Ga0190272, IMG submission 133746) | Populus adjacent soil microbial communities from riparian zone of Shoshone River, Wyoming, USA - 504 T | ecosystem: Environmental > Terrestrial > Soil > Riparian zone | place: USA: Wyoming... | reverse complement strand
CCGCCGCGGACGAGCAGGTAGCCGGTCAGAGCGCGCGCCGCCGGGTGGTCGACCATCTCGTAGACCTTCAGCTTGCCGTTGCGAGCGCCGGTCTCGAGGAAGAAGTTGTGCGTCAGGTCCTCGATCAGGTCGCCGGTGGAGGTCACGTAGTCGCCGTTCCAGGGCTTGCCGTTGGAGTCCTGGACCAGCGTCCCGGCGCCGCCCGCCACGAAGTGCTGCGGGTTGAGCACGTCGTTGGGGTCCGGGAGGGCGCCCTTCTCCGCGGAGCCGGTCAGCATCGTGTTGATCGTCGTCGAGACCAGCTCGATGTGGCCGAACTCCTCGGCTGCGATGTTCGACACCAGGTCGAAGAACGGGCGCGCTCCCTGGCGAGCACGGAAGTTGAACGACTGGAAGGTGTAGTTCATGAAGGTCGACATCTCGCCGAACTTGCCGCCCAGCAGCTCCTGAACGACGGCGGCGCCGGCTGGATCGGGATCCGAGGGCGGCGGGATCTCGGCTTGGATGCGATCGATGCGCAGAATCATCTGGGTCCCTCCTCAGGGGTGGGGCAAGGTGTCGAGAAGGGGTTGCCCGATGTGAGATCGCCAAACATCGATTTGCGAAATCGGAGCCACTACCGCTTCGCCGACCCCGGCTCGGCCATCCGGCGGTGCATCATCGCCTTGACGCGATCCGGCATCAGCCGGCTGCCGCGACCCTGGAGCTTGGTCGAGAGCGAATGCGAGACGACGCGCTCGTCGCCGCGCATCAGCGCCTCGAAGCCGTCGCGTGCGACGTCGGCGGGATCGTCCTTGCTGCCGGCGCCGACCTTCGTGTCGAGCATGTCGGCGCGCTCGAAGAACTCGGTGTCGGTCGGTCCCGGCATCAGCGACGTGACGGTCACGCCGCTGTCCTTGAGCTCCTCGCGCAGCGCCAGCGCGAACGACTGGACGAACGACTTCGACGCGTTGTAGACGGCCTGGAAGGCGCCCGGCATCGTCGATGCGATCGACGACGTGAAGAGGATCCGGCCCTTGCCACGCGCGACCATGTCGGGGGTCACGTGCTTGGCAAGATGGACGGTCGAACGTACGTTGAGGTCGATCATCCGCAGCTCGTCGGAGAGGTCGGTGCCGTCGGCGAACGCGCCTCCAACACCGATGCCCGCGTTGAGCGCAACGGCGTCGAGGGGACAACCGGCCGCCTTGACAGCGCCGTAGAGCTCGTCGACGCCTTCGTCGGTGGAAAGATCGATTCGTACTGCCTCGACGTTTCCACCACCCGCGGCCCGGACCGCGTCGCGCGCCGTCTCGATCTCGGCGTCCTCAGCGGTGACGATCAGGTCGAAGCCGTGGATGGCGAACTGCTTCGCCAGCTCGAGGCCGATACCGCTGGACGCTCCGGTTACCAGTGCCAGGGGACGTGTGGTGGCGGGAGTCATGTGCGCGCTGGTTCCCTGGTCGCCGCACCCGCAAACCGCTCATTCGGCGATGACGCGCAGGTCTGTGACCATCATGTCGCGCAGCTCGTGGCGCTCGTCGTCATCGCGGGCGCGCAGGACGGCCGAGGGATGGATCGTCGCCGTCACCAGCGGGGCGAGCGGCGACTCGACCAGCTCACCGTGCTGGCGGCTGACGCGACGGTCTGCCCTCGCGGTCCTCACGGTCGCTTGCCGGCGCGGGGCGGCGGCAGGAACGGCGTCGCGTCCATCGGCTCCTCGACCACGCCACGGAGCTACCCGCGCTCGAAGCGCCGAAAACGAGGCGCGGAGCTCAGACGGTGGCGTCGGCGGAGACCAGGGGATCGACTCCGTCTCCCTGGCCCTCGCCGGCCGCTTGCTCGAGGACGAAGGACTCGACGGCGATGTCGGGGTCGAGGTGGTTGTCGCTCAGAAAGGCGACGACCCTGCGCTCGGACAGCTGCTCGACCAAGGCGATCAGGTCGGTGCGCATGGTCTGCTGGTAGGCCTTGCGGGCGGCGAGCACCAGCTCCCTGCGGCCGTCGTCGACCAGGCTGCGCTCGCCCTTGGTGAGCGTGTCGTACATCACCACCGCGAGGTAGTCGCCGTTGATATAGGTGCGGGTCTTGGTCGGCCCGCGGCCCGTGTACTCGCGCGCAGCTTCACCACGCCGTTGGAGATCGCCGCCGCGACCCGGCCCGATCGCTCGGTGTCGGCCGAGTTGTTGTAGCTGCCCGGCATCCGGGCCGCCTCTCTCCGCTTCCCTCGGGGTAAGGGCCGACTGCGAAATGAAGGAAACGGGGAGAACCCCCACTGCCGGCCCGCGTCTGGCACAGGTCCGCCGGAGCGGCCGAGCGTCAACTCACGTACACCGAGTCTGACAGGTAGTGGCACCCCTCATGCGGCAGCGACGTGAAGATCCTCGAGCGCACGTCGCAACAGGCGGGAGACGTGCATCTGCGAGATGCCCATCCGGCCCGCGATCTCCGACTGGGTGAGGTCCTCGAAGAAGCGCAGCTGGACGATTTGGCGCTCGCGCTTCGGCAGGCGCCGGAAGGCCGGCTCGATCGCCGCGCCGACTTCCACGAAGTCGAAGTGGCGATCAGTCACGCCGACCGTGTCGCCGAGGACCCTCGCCTCCGAGGGGTCGCTGTTCGTCGGCGCGTCCAGCGAGGCCGGTGTGTAGGCGCGCGCGGCCTCCAACGCATGCAGGACGTCCTCGAGCGGGATTTCCGTCACGTCGGCGACGTCTTGCGCCGTAGGTGTGCGGCCGAGCTGCGTCGCAAGCTCGTCGAAGGCCGCCGTGATGCCCAGCAGGTTCTCCTGGACCGAGCGCGGCACGTGCGTGCCCCAGCCCTTGTCGCGAAAGTGCCGGCGAAGCTCGCCGAGAATCGTCGGCACCGCGAAGCGCACGAGCGGGCCGCGCGACGGGTCGTAGCGATCGACAGCCTTGACGAGTCCCAGGTAGGCGACCTGCTCCAGGTCATCCTCACCCTGTCCAGAGTTTCGGTACCGGTGAGCGAGTCGACGCGCCAAGGGCAACAGGCTGATGATCATCTCCTCGCGCTCTGCTGGGCCCGCGAGGTGAGTTGGTCGAGACATGCGCTTCCCCTTGCTAGTCCGCGGCATGGGCGGTCCCAGTTGACCCCTCCGGAGTCGCGTGGTCCCTGCGCTGGCCTTACGACGGCACTTCGCGAGACTGCACCTTTCTGCTTTCCGCGAACTGCCTCCTACAACTACTACCCAGCTTGGGACGGTTCTATCCGGGCGACCGCTCGATCGGCTTGCGCTCGAGCGCGTGGACGGCGGGCCCCTCCAGAACCCGCCCGTTCGGGGCGAAGCGCGAGCCGTGGCAGGGGCAGTCCCACGACCGCTCGGCGCTGTTCCAGTTGACCTGGCAGCCGAGGTGCGTGCAGCGCGGGGACACGGCGACAAGCGTCCCGTCATCGTCGCGGTAGGCGGCGACCTTCTCGCCGTCGTGGCGGACGATGTCGCCCTCGCCCGCCTGCAGGCTCTCGATCGCGCGGCCGCCCGGCTTCGAGATTCGGTCGCCGAGGAAGCGGGCGCCGACCTGGGCGTTCTCCTCGAGCAGCTTGACCGCCGATGCCCGCAGTGTCTTGCGCCACGGATCGAACAGCTCTGCGGCGGCGCTGTCACGGTCCGCGATCAGGTCGGCGAGCGCGTGCGCGGCGGCGGTTCCGCCCGTGATCCCCCACTTGGCGAAGCCGGTCGCCATCAGCACACGGTCCGAACGTGGGGTCAGCCGGCCGACGTAGGGCATTCCGTCGAGCGTCGAGCCGTCCTGGCTCGACCAGCGGTAGGCGACCGACTCGACGTCCCAGTGCTCGCGGGCGAACTGCTCGAGCGCCTCGTAGTGCTGCTCGGTGTCGCCGCCGGTGCCGGTCTTGTGGCTCTCGCCGCCGACCATCAGCAGCTCCTCGCCGTCGTCGAGCGGAATCGCGCGGATCGAGCGCGTGGGCGAGTCGCCGCTGATGTGCATTCCCTCCGGCGGGTCGCCCACGATCCGGCAGGCGATCGCGTAGGACCGCTGGGGCGAGACGCGCGCGAACGAGAAGGAGCGATCGAGGAATGGGTAGTGCGAGGCGACCACGGCGTGCTCGGCGTCGACGCGACCGCCCGGGGTCTTGACGGCGACCCGGTCCTGGTCGGCATCGACCTCGACCGCGTGCGATCGCTCGTAGACCTCGGCGCCGCGCGCGACGAGCTGCTCGGCGAGCGCGAGCAGATACTTGCGCGGGTGGAACTCGGCCTGGTCGTCGAAGCGGACCGCGCCGGCCACCGGATAGGGCAGCGGCGTCTCCTCGGCGAGGCTGGCGGGCAGGCCCGCCGCGACGGCCGCGCGCACCTCGTCCTCGACCTGGCGCCGCTGCGAGGCCGAGGTGACGTACGCGTAGGACGGCTGGCGCCGGAAGTCGCACTCGATCCCGTCGCGCTCGACGCGCTCGGCGATCCACGCCAGCGCCGCCTCGTTCGCCTGGCCGTAGACGCGCGCCGCGTCGGCTCCGTGCTTCGAGGTCAGCTCGGCGTACTTCAGCCCGTGCTGGGAGGAGACCTTCGCCGTCGTGTAGCCGCTGACGCCGCGCGCCAGCCGGCCGGCCTCGATCAGCACGACGTCCCTGCCCGCCTCCCGCAACAGCAGCGCCGTCGTCAGGCCGGCGATGCCGCCGCCGATCACGACGACGTCGGTTCGGACAGATCGCTCGAGCCGGGGCAGCTCGGGCTGCGACGGCCCCGCGTCGATCCAGATCGACTCGTGGATGGCTGTCGCGACGCTCACCGACCAGCTCCGTCCTGGCGCTGCGCCAGCTCCTCGAGCCGCATCAGCGACTCGGCGTTACGCCCGACCGTCAACAGCTGGACCAGCGGGTTGAACGCGAGCAGCGAGGTCAGCCCGTCCGGGTTCTCGGTCATCCGCACCAGCGTGCCGCTGTCGAACGCGGTCATCTCGAGCGTGACCTGAGCGGTTCCGAGTGGGCGGCCCTTGGCGCGCAGGCGAATCAGCCCGGGACGCTCGGCCTCCAGCGCCACGGTGTGGTCCTTGACCTCGAACGGTCCGAAGCCGACCGTGTGATGGAACTTCGAGCCGGGCGCGGGCCACTCCGGCTCGGCGTCGCGGATCTCCTTCGAGCCGACGACCCAGTAGCCGTAGCCGTCGGGATCCGCGAGGGCGTCCCAGACCGCTTCGGGCGGGACCGGCATGAAGCGCTCGTTGGTGGCCACGAGGGGCCGGTACCCCCGGCCGGTCGGCTGAAACCGCTTCAGCAGGTTCACGGCGGGTATACGACGGCCGTGCCCGCAGACTTCGACGCGATCGTGATCGGCGCCGGCCACAACGGCCTCGTCGGCGCGAACATGCTCGCCGAGCGCGGCTGGAGCGTCCTCGTGCTCGAGGCCGCGGACGCACCGGGCGGCGCCGTCAAGAGCGGCGAGATCACCGAGCCCGGCTTCACCAGCGACCTGTTCAGCTCCTTCTATCCGCTCGCCGCCGCCTCGCCGGCGATCCGCGCGCTCGAGCTGGAGCGCCACGGCTTGCGCTGGCGCCGTTCGCCGCTGGCGGTCGCCCACCCCCAGCCCGACGGCAGGTGCGCGGCGATCGCGACCGACGTCGACGGGACGGCGGCGCTGCTCGAGCGCTTCGGGCCGGGAGACGGCGACGCCTGGCGCAGCCTCTACGCGTATTGGGAGCGCGCCGGGGGCCCGTTCATCGATGCGCTGCTGCGCCCCTTTCCGCCGTTGCGCGGGGCGGCCCGCCTCGCGACGGCGCTCGGCCCGCGTGGCCTGCTGCGCTTCGGCCGCTTCGCGCTGCTGCCGGTCCGCCGTCTCGCCGAGGAGCGCTTCGACGGCGAGGGTGGCGCCTGGCTGCTCGCCGGCAACGCCCTGCACGCCGACTTGACGCCCGAGTCGGCCGGTGGCGGTCTGTTCGGCTGGGTGCTGTGCGGTCTCGCCCAGGAGTACGGCTTCCCGGTGCCGGAGGGCGGCGCCGGACAGCTCACGGCCGCGCTAGTCGATCGCCTGCATGCACACGGCGGTCAGCTCGAGTGTGGGCGACGGATCGAGCACGTGCTGGTCGAGCGCGGCCGGGCGATCGGCGTCCGCACGGTGGACGGGGAGGAGGTCGGCGCCGCCCATGCGGTGCTCGCCGGAGCCGGCGCGCCGGCGCTGTTCCGCGACCTGGTCGGCGAGCAGCACCTGCCACGAGACTTCGTCGACGACCTCGGCGCCTTCCAGTACGACAACTCGACGATCAAGGTCGACTGGTCACTCGACGCGCCGATTCCCTGGATCGCCGAGGAGGCGCGCCGGGCGGGCACGATCCACATCGCTGACGGCATGGACGCGCTGACCCGCACCACCGCGCAACTGTCGTGCGGGCAGATCCCGGACCAGCCGTTCCTGGTCATGGGCCAGTACTCGATGGTCGACGAGACCCGCCAGCCCGCGGGTCGCGAGACGGCCTGGGCCTACACGCACGTCCCGCAACGGGTCAAGGGCGATGCGGGCGGCGAGCTGACCGGGAGCTGGGACGAGCGTGAGACCGAGCTGTTCGTCGCGCGGATGGAGGCGGAGATCGAGCGCCGCGCGCCGGGCTTCGGCGAGTCGATCCGCGCACGCCACGTCTTCACGCCGCAGCTGCTCGAGGCGGCGAACTCCAACCTCGTCGGCGGCGCGATCAACTCCGGGACCGCCCAGATTCACCAGCAGCTCGTCTTTCGGCCGGTGCCCGGCCTTGCGAGGGCGGAGACGCCGATCGCCGGGCTCTTCCTGTCGGGATCCTCGGCGCACCCCGGCGGTGGCGTACACGGGGCCGCCGGCGCCAACGCCGCCCGCGCCGCGCTGTTCGACCGGCTTCGCCGCCGTGCGATGCGACCGCTATCGGCCCGGCCTTAGGCGACCTGGACGGCGACCGCGCAGACGGACGGCGTTGAGCAGGCTGCGCCGGCCGGCTATGCCTCCCGCCACCGTGCCGTCGCCCGACGGCTCCCAGAGAGCGTTCGGGGCCGGATCGCCCTCTGCCGCCGACCTTCCGAGCCGCGCGGCCAAGGCGAGCGCTCGCTCGGTGACCGGCCGTGCGACGGTGTTCGCGAGCTGGAGCGCGAGGATCATGCCGCCGACGGTGACGTCGCGCCGCGGCTCGATCGCACAGGCCACGACCGCCTGCGCCACCGACTCGGCCGAGTAGCTGACGAGCGGCGGCAGCGGCGGTGGCGTCACGTCGACCGGATGGGTCAAGTGGTGCCAGAACGGCGTGTCGACGGCGCCCGGCCTGACCATCGAGATCGTCACCGGGGAACTTGCCGCGCGCAGCTCCGAGCGGAGGCTGTCGACGAACGCCGCGAGCGCCGCCTTGGCGCCGACGTAGGGCGACAGCAAGGTGAGCGGAATCGCGTCGACCGCCGAGCCGATGACGACAAGTCGGCCGGCCGTGCGCTCGAGGCGTGGCAGCGCGGCGCGGATCGTGTTGACCGCACCGAGGAACGTGACCTCGACACAGCGGTCGAAGTCGCGCGCGGGGATCTCCTCGAAGCGGCCGAAGGCGCCGGACGCCGCGGCCACGACCACGATGTCGAGGCCGTCGAGCTCGGCGTCCGCCTGCTCGAAGGCGGCCTCGACGGCTGGGCGGTCGGTGACGTCCGCGGGCAGCCCGAGCGGCCTTGTCCCCCGCTCCGCCACGCGTCCCGCGACCTCGGCGATGCCCGGACCGCGCGCGAGCAGCGCGATGTCGGCGCCCTCGCCGGCGAGCAGCTCGGCGGTCGCGGCGCCGACGCCGCTGCTCGCGCCGGTCACCAGCGCCGCCCTTCCCGCCAGGCGCCTCATGGTCCGCCGCCATCGGACTTGGCCTGGCGCCCGCGAATCAGGACGAGCTCCTCCTCGCGCGCGTCCGGCGGCAACAGCCCACGCTGCTCGAGCGTCGCCTTGCGGTCACGCAAGAGAGGTCCCAACGGCCCCGGCGACCGGACGAGAACCTCGGCGGCGAGGCCGCCCTTGGCAAGCATCTCGACCGTGCGGTCGGCGTCGCAGACACTCGAGTGGACGATCAGCACGGAGCCGCCGGGCCGCAGCCGAGCGGGCGCCTGCGCGCAGATTCGATCGAGCAGCGCCCGTCCGTCGCGGCCGGCGTCCCAAGCCCTTGCCGGGCCACGCGTCGGAAGCGCGTCGTCGTCCGCCGGCACGTAGGGCGGATTGCTGACGATCAGGTCGAAGCGCTCGCCGTAGAGCGGCGCGAACAGGTCGCCACGGCGTGCCCGGATCGAGACGCGGTTGAGGCGCGCGTTGATCCACGCGGTCAGCACTGCGCGGCGCGAGACGTCGACGGCGACGACCGACCCGGCGCCGCTGCGCGCCGCCGTCACCGCCAGTACGCCGCTGCCGGTACAGACGTCGGCCACCGAGGCGCCGGGCTCGACCTCCGCCCGCAGATAGTCGGCGAGCAGCAAGCTGTCGCTGTGCGGACGGAAGACGCCCGGCAGCCTCATCAATCGCATGGGCACGCGTTGCCCCGCGCGACGGCTACGAAAACCGAGGTTTCCGCCGGGGCCAGCCGGGCAACGGACGCGGATGGACGCTGGCCGGCTCATCGAGACCTTCGACGCGGTCGAGCCGTTCACGGTCGGGCTCGAGGAGGAGGTCATGCTGCTCGATCCCGACACGCTCGACCTGGCCGAGGTCGCACCCGCGCTGCTCAGCCGGCTGGGCGATGCGCCATCGCCGTTCAAGCTCGAGCTGCCGGCGAGCCAGATCGAGCTGGTGACAGCTCCACACCGCTCAGTCCCGGAGGCGATCGCCGACCTCGGAGCGGCCCGCGCCGAGCTGCTCGTCGCGGCCGCCGGCTTCGTCCGGCCGGCCGCCGCCGGAGCCCATCCGTTCAGCGCGGCCGAGGGCACGCTGAATCGCGGCGCCCGCTATGAGCGCGCCGCCGCCGAGTACGCCTGGGCGGCGCGACGACAGCTCGTGTGCGCGCTGCAGGTCCACGTCGCGGTCGGCGGCGCCGGCCGCACGCTTGCCGTCTACAACGCGCTGCGCGAGGAGCTGCCGGCGCTTGCGGCGCTCGCCGCCAACGCCCCGTTGCGCGGCGGCCACGACACCGGGCTGGCGTCGGTCCGTCCGCTGATCTCCGGGCTGCTGCCGCGTCAGGGCATCCCACCGTCGTTCGCGAGTTGGGAGGAGCTCGCCGAGGGCCTGCGCTGGGGGGCGGTGGCCGGAGCGATCCCGGAGCCCGGCTTCTGGTGGTGGGAGCTCCGCCCGCATCTTCGCTTCGGGACCCTCGAGTTGCGCGTGCCCGATGCTCAGGCAACGCTCGCCGACGCCGCGGCTGTCGCTGCCGTCGCCCACGCGCTGGTCGTAGAGCTGGCCGACCGCCACGACGCCCGCGACCTCGGTGCCCCCGCGCCGAGCTGGCGGATCGAGGAGAATCGCTGGTCGGCCTGTCGCCACGGGATGGAGGGCACGCTCGCCGACCTCCGCAGCGGCGAGCCGATCCCCACGCGGGATCACGTCGAGGGGTTGCTAGACCGCCTCGAGCCGGTCGCGAACCGGATCGGCGCCGGCGAGGGGCTGGCCGAGGCGCGGCGGCTGGCACGCCGCAACGGCGCTTCCCGTCAACGGGCGGTCGCCATCGAGCGCGGCCCTTATGGCGTGGCCGGCTGGCTCGCCGATCGCTTCGCCGACGGGCTCCCGCCGCAGCGGGGTTTCGACTCGCCGACGCGGGTAACAGAGCGCGTATGAGCGAGATGCCGGCGCCGCGCGGGCCGATCACCGAGTCGCTGTTCACCAAGTTGCAGGGGCCGCCGGCCGGTTGCCTCGGCGACGTGGAGATCGAGCGTCCGCACGCTCCGCTCGACGACGAGGATCTTCAGCTTGCCCTCTACTGCTGCTACGAGCTGCACTACGGCGGCCTGCCTGGCGTCGACGATCGCTGGGAGTGGGACCCGGGGCTGCTGGAGCTGCGGGCGGCCCTCGAGGAGATCTTCGAACATGCCCTGCTCGAGCAGATCGGGGCGCCCTCGGACTCCGCCACGCCTGAGGAGATGGACCTCGCGCTGCGCGCGATCGCCGACGCCGACGACGCTCCCTCCCTGTCGAAGTTCGTCGAGCACCACGCGAACGTCGAGCAGGTCCGGGAGTTCCTGATCCACCGCTCGGCCTACCAGCTCAAGGAGGCCGACCCGCACTCCTGGGCGTTGCCGCGCCTCAGCGGTCCGCCGAAGGCCGCCCTGGTCGAGATCCAGGCCGACGAGTACGGTGGCGGCCGGCCGGAGCGGATCCACGCGACGATGTTCGCCCGCTCGATGGAGGCGCTCGGCCTCGACTCCGAGCCGGGCGGCTACCTGGACGTCATCCCCGGATTCACGCTCGCGACCGTCAACCTGATGTCGCTGCTCGGCCTGCACCGCCGCTGGCGCGGAGCGATCGTCGGACACCTCGCGCTGTTCGAGATGACGTCGTCGATTCCCAATCGCCGCTACGCCAACGGCCTGCGGCGACTCGGCTTCGACGGGGACGCGACGGCGTTCTTCGACGAGCACGTCGAGGCCGACGCGGTCCACGAGCAGGTGGCGGCGGTCGATCTCGCCGGCGGGCTCGTCCGCCAAGACCCCCGGCTCGGACCCGACATCCTCTGGGGCGCCCGCGCGCTCGCCACACTCGACGCGCGCTGGGCGCTTGCCGTGCTCGCCGCCTGGCGGCACGAGCGCAGCTCGCTAGTCGCGCCGAACGTCAGCCTCGCTGGCAGCCCTGAAGCCGCTTAGCTTGTGCGTGCCGTCGCAGAACGGCTTGATCCGCGACTTGCCGCAGCGACAGAGGGCGATCGTCTGACGCCCGACGACGATCTCGCGACCGTTGACGTCCTGCAAGCGCACGGGGCCGCGGACCAGCAGCGGACCGTCGCGGTAAGGGGTGATCGTCGGCACGTCCGGGTCGGAGCTCATTAGCGGGCGATACCCACGCGCTGGGATCTCACTCTCCCATTGCGTTTGCTCTAGTCCCGCGCGGGTAGCAGGAGCCCATGACGCCGCTCACGATCGTCGCAATCGCATTCGTCCTGTCGCTGCTGCTGTTCGGCTTCGCCTTCTGGACGCCGATCTACGCGATACCGCTGGCGATCCTGTTCCTGATCGGAATGGGCCTCGCGGAGATGGCGCGCCGGCGTGCCCCCCAGCGTGACGCGCAGCGATTCCGCGACCAGGCGCGCAACGCCGGCCCGCATCGCGAGACCGAGTTCACCGATCGCGACCGCGAGACTCTCTATCACCGCCACTAGGCGCCGGTGGAGCCGCGCAACGCCGGAAGCGGTTCCCCTTAGTGGTCGTCGGGCGTGATCGAACGCTCTTGGTCGCGGACACGTGCTGCCTCGTCCGAGTCCGTCGCGTCGGCCGTGACCCGCACCGCCTCCGTGAGAGCCGCGTCGGGATCGCGGACGCCCTGCTCCTCGAGCGCGGCGGCTGCACGGGGGTCGGGGCTCTCGACGCTCGCCGTCATGCGCAGGGTCGTCGAGACGACGACGCCGGTGCCGAGCGCATGGATGACGAGCGCGATTGGAAGCCACCACCACTGCCCCGTCGAGAGACCGACCACGACCCCCACGATCAGCGCGACGAAGAACGTCGCAAGGATCAGGATCCGCGACTGCGAGAGCGCGGCGACCACGGTCCGCGGACGACCCGCCTGCTCGGCCGCCTCGAGCGCTCCAGCGCGCTCGCCCTCGGCAGCAGCATGCTCGCCGACCACCTCGCGTAACTCGCCGCGAAGCGTGTCGCGCGCCGCCGCTCGGCGCTGGTCGTCGCCATCTTGCGCTTCTGGCGTCACGCCGGTCGCGCTACCCATTCGAGGGGAGGTGAAACGAACCGGGCGCCATCAGCCCGGCAGCGTCTCGCCGCCGATCGGGGCGAGCACCTCGCCGGAGTAGTAGCTCGACAGCTCACCCGAGGCGAAGAAGACGTAGGACGGAGCGATCTCGTCCGGCTGGGCCGGTCGCCCCATCGGCGTCTGCTCGCCGAACGACTCGACCTTGTCCGCGGGGAAGGTCGCCGGGATCAGCGGCGTCCAGACCGGACCGGGGGCGACGCAGTTGACGCGGATGCCGCGCGGCTCGAGCGCCTGCGCGAGCGAGTAGGTCCAGGCGAGGATCGCGCCCTTGGTCGCCGAGTAGTCGATCAGCGTCTTGTTGCCGCGCAGGCCGTTGATCGAGCTGGTGTTGACGATCGCGCCGCCGTCGGGCAGATGGGCGAGTGCCGCCTTCGTCGTCCAGAAGAAGCTGAAGACGTTAGTCCGGAAGGTTCGCTCCCACTGCTCGGTCGAGATCTCCTCGAGCGAGTCCGCCGGACACTGGTAGGCGACGTTGTTGACGAGCACGTCGAGGCCGCCCAGCTCGTCGACGGCGCGCTCCACGATGCTGATGCACTCGCCCTCGTCGGTCAGGTCGGCCTGCAGCGGCAGCGCGCTGCGCCCCGTCTTGCGGATCAGCTCGGCCGTCTCCTCGGCGTCACCCGATTCATGCTCCTCGGAGAGGTAGGCGAAGGCGACATCGGCGCCCTCCTTGGCGAACGCGATCCCGACCGCACGGCCGATCCCGGAGTCGCCGCCGGTGATCAGCGCGCGCTTGCCTTCGAGCTTCCCGCTGCCGGTGTAGCCCTCCATGTCGCTGCGCGGCTCCGGCTGCATCTTCTGCTCGCTGCCCGGGTGCGGCTGTGTCTGCGGCTCGGCCATCGCGCCTCCTTGCGTTTGCTCCGCGATCCATTACCCGGGCCTCCGGTTCTCAAGCGGACTGTTTGCCTGCCCTCGGCTCGGGTAGCGCCCCGCCATGTCACCGCCGGACAACCACCTCACCGCCGTGGTCCTGAACTGCACGCTCAAGCCGTCGCCGGCGGAGTCGAACACCGAGGCGCTCGCGCGCGTGGTGATCGAGGCGCTGGAGGGCGACGACGTCTCGTGCGAGCTGATCCGCCTGGTCGATCTCGACGTCCGCCCCGGCGTCTCCTCCGACGAGGGCGACGGCGACGAGTGGCCGCGCGTGCTGGAGCGAGTGCTGGCCGCCGACATCCTCGTGCTGGCGTCGCCGACCTGGCTCGGCAAGCCGTCGAGCGTCGCCCAGCGCGCGCTCGAGCGCCTCGACGCGCTGATCTCCGAGACCGACGACGAGGGACGCCCGGTCGCCTACAACCGCGTCGCCGGCTTCGTCGTCACCGGCAACGAGGACGGCGCCCACCACGTCATCGGCGAGCTCGCCGGCGGGCTGATCGACATCGGCTTCACGGTGCCCGGGCAGGCCTGGACCTATTGGAACCGCGGCCCCGGACCCGGCAAGAGCTACCTGGAGGACGAGGCCGGCCGCGAGTGGTCGCACACGACCGGACGCGCGGCAGCGTCGAACCTCGTCGCGGCCGCGCGGGCGCTCCGCGCGCAGCCGATCCCGGCGCCGCCCTCCGAGTGAGGCCGAGCCTGTTTCACCGCCCTCGCGTCGGGTAGCCGCCAACTACCCGAGAACAGGAGCGACCATGAGCAAGACCGCACGAGACGTGATGACCGGCGACGCCAAGTGCATCGGCGAGAACGACTCCGTGCTCGACGCCGCCAAGCGGCTCGCCGAGCTCAACGTCGGCGCGATGCCGATCTGCGGCGAGGACCAGCGCCTCAAGGGCATGGTGACCGACCGTGACATCGTCGTGAAGGTGATCGCCGAGGGACGCGACCCCAGCTCCACCCGCGCCGGCGAGCTCGGCGAGGGCAAGCCCGTGACGATCGGCGCCGACGACTCCGTCGAGGAGGCCTGCCGGACGATGAAGGAGCACAAGGTCCGCCGCCTGCCGGTGATCGACGGCCACGAGCTGATCGGCATCGTCAGCCAGGCCGACCTCGCCCGCTCGATCGACGAGTCCCAGGTCGGCGACCTGGTCGAGGCGATCTCGGCCTAGCTCGAACCGTCGTCGAGAGCGGCGGCCGGGTGGATCATCCACCCGGCCCCCGCCTCGCCTACATCACGTCGAACGTCTCGTAGACCTCCACCGCGCCGCCGTTGGTCAGCACCGGGCAGCCCTTCGCCAGCTCCGCCGCCGCATCGAGGCTGTCGGCGGTGACGAGCGAGTAGCCAGTCAAGCCTGACGGCCCGCCGTCGCTGACCGCACCACTGCCCGCGACCGCCTTCGACGGTCCGAACGGGTTGCCGGGGTCGGCGATCGCCGACCCGATCTCACCGAACCAGTTCGTCCACGCGGCCATCACCGCCTGCTGCTCAGCCTCGGTCTCCGGGGTCGCGCCGCCGGTATATGCGAATAGGTACTTCGCCATCTCGTTCTCCTTGATTAGTGCTTGTGTCAGTCGGTGTCCGTCACGGCCCACGGGTCCGGACCGGCGTCGCCGCCGGCGGCCGCGACCGCGAGCCGGGGCAGGTAGTGGTCCCAGCCGACGCTGTGGGCGCTGGCGGACTCGCCGCTCGGCAAGCCGCTGTGGACGAGCCGGACGATCGTGTGGTCGCCGTCGGGCGTGAGTGTGACCTCGACGGTCGAGCCGCCTGGCCGCACCGGACTGTCCTCGGTCTCCCAGCCCCAGGTGAACACGACACGGTGCGGCGGCGCGACCTCGACGAACTCGCCGCGTGCGATGCGAGCGCCGGTGATGTCGACTCGATAGATCCCACCGGCCCGCGGCTCGACCTCAGCGGAGGTACCCATCCAGCGAACCATCCGCTCGGGGTCTGTGAAGAACGGGAAGATCGTCTCCGGCGACGCCTCGATGCGCACTTCGCGTTCGACCGCATTGGTCTCGGCGGTTGTCATCGTCGCTCTCTCTCCTCTTGCTCGGCGGCAGCCTTCAGGCGGTCGAGCCCGTCGGCCCAGAACTCGTCGAGGAAGTCGCGCAGCTCGGCCAGCCCCTCCTGCCGGGCGAGGTAGAGGCGGCGCGTCCCATCGCGGCGCTCGCTGACCAACCCTGCTCCCTTCAGCACCGTCAGATGCTGCGAGATCGCCGGCCGGCTGACCTCGAAGTGCGACGCGATCTCTCCCGCGCTCAGCTCCTCGGAGCCGACGAGGCGAAGGATCGTCCGCCGGCGGGGCTCGGCGATTGCACGCAGCGCAGCTTCCATTCGACAAGCATAAGCAATAACTTACGTAAGCGCAAGCTGACGGACTTGCGCGAATGGATTCAAGCCCCGGCCGGTCGGTGCCGATAGACGTCGAACACCAGAGCAGGTTCTCTCGACTCAAGTTCTCTCGACTCAAGCACCCTCGCCGCGAGGCGGGTCCGCAGAGCCACGGGACTCCACCGGAGTTCGCCGGGCTGCCGAAGGAACGCCACCAGGCCGACCGCTCGCGCGCTCCGCCGGTGCGGTCACCCTGATCAACAACTACCTCAGCCGACCGCAGTGCACGACCGGCACGACCTCGGAAGACGCGGCCGCGAACGACGCGGCCTCGCGAGAGGCCGCCGCGACGCGGGCCAGGGTAAGAGCACAGGCCAGGACACGCGCGAGGGCACGCTGGGCGGCCCGTCACCAGGGCAGGGCGACCATCCGTCGCACGGCGCGCAGCGTCTGCGCCGACGGGTTCATCGCAACGGTCCGGGGCAACCGGATCGAGCGCGCCGTGTTCAGCCTCGACGGCAAGCGCATCGCCAGCCGCGGGAACTCACCGTTCCGCGTGATGATCCCGGCAACGCCCGGAGCCCACAGGGTCAGAGCACATGTCACGTTCACCGACGCCACGCGCGCCAAGAACATGACGCTGCGCTACCGAGCCTGCGCGGCACAGCTACTCGAGCCGCGTCGCGGCCCGTCGCGGTTCACCGGATGATCGACGCTCCGCCACCGGTGCCCATGAGCCAGCCGCTCGTGGTCGTCGAGCGGGGCCACATCGCCCGCAGCCGGCCGAGCCTTCGCGCACACCGGATCGAGTACGTCGCCCCACGGCGGCCACTCACCGGTGTGCGCACGGTGCTCCCCGCGCTCGGTCACGGCAACAGCCGCAGGTGGGTTCGTGTCCGCCTCCCCGGACGCCCGAACAGTCACGCCGCATGGATCCGGACTGCCCTCACGCGGCGCACGTCCACGCCCTGGCGCGTCGCCCTCGACCTCTCCTCCCGCCGCGTCACCGTCTACCACGGCGGGCTCGTCCAGCGGCGGTTCCAGGTCGTCGTCGGCACCTCCTACACGCCCACTCCGCGCGGCCGCTTCTTCGTCGAGGAGGCTGTTGCACTCCCCGGCCAGACAGGCGGCCCGTTCGCGCTGGCCACCAGCGCCCGCTCGAGCGTCCTGCAGGAGTTCGCGGGCGGGCCGGGGCAGATCGCGCTGCATGGAACGAGCGGTCTCGCCGGCGCCCTCGGCAGCGCCTCCTCGCACGGCTGCATTCGACTTGGCAGCGGCGCGATCACCTGGTTGGCGCGGCGAATCGGCGGTGGCGTCCCTCTGACAATTGGCAGTTAGCAGCAGGACCTGTGGGTTCGTGAAATGATCGCGACAATCAGTGAGTTTGCCGATCCGGGGGTGTCGACACCGCTGGCCAGCGTCGCGCAAGCTGACCAGCAGGGGGTCGCGCGCATCCTGGTGACCGAGGACCAGCCCGAGGTGCTGCAGTCGGTGATCGAGGCGCTCGGCGATCCGTATCGCTGCGAGTTCGCCACCGACGTCGGACAGGTGCGCGAGAAGCTGAAGAGCGAGACCTTCGAGCTAGCGCTCTGCGGCGTATCGATGCCCGGAGCGCCGGGGCTCGAGCTGGCCGAGGAGATCGTCCGGGACCTTCCCGACACGGCGGTGGTTCTCGTTGCCGCCGAGGACGATCCGGAGATAGCGCGCAAGGCCTTCCACTTCGGCGTCTACGGCTATGTGGTCAAGCCGTTCTGGCCCGGGCAGCTGTTGATCACGGTGATGAGCGCGTTGCGCCGGCGCGAGCTCGAGACCGCGGCGCGATCCCGCGACGAGAACCTGACGGTGCAACGGCAGAAGATCATCGACATGGCGCCGATGCCGATCTACGTCAAGGACAGGTCCTACCGCTACATCCTCGCCAACCTCCAGGCCGACGCACTGGCAGGCCTCGAGGAGGGCCAGCTCGTCGGCAAGAGCGACGAGGCGATCATGACCCCGGCGGGGCTGAAGGCGACACGCGACATCGACAGCACGATGTTCGCCGAGGGGACCGCCTACGAGGCCGAGGAGCGGCTGACGATCGGCGGGGTCGAGCGGGTCTTCAAGACGGTCAAGTTCCCGCTCTTCGGCGAGGACGGACAGGTCACCTCGGTCTGCGGCATCTCAGCCGACATCACCGACCAGAACGAAGCCATCCGGCTGCGCGACGAGCTGACCGCCGCCCAGCAGACGGCGATCGAGGAGCTGTGGTCGTCTCACGAGGAGACGGTCGACCGCTTCGCCAAGGCGCTCAAGCTCCACGACTCCTCGACCGGCGACCACGTCAACCGGATGGCGAGCATCGCCTCGCTGATCGGCGACGAGCTCGCGATCGACCCGGAGCGAGTCCGCCTGCTGCGAATCGCGGCGCCGATGCACGATCTCGGCAAGATCGCCATCACCGATCGGATCCTGCGCAAGCCGGGGCCGCTGACGGCTGAGGAGCGCACCGAGATGCAGCGCCACACCGTGATCGGGCACGAGATCCTCGCCGGCTCCGAGAGCGAGCTGCTGCGCGTCGCCGCGACGATCTCGCTGACCCACCACGAGTGCTTCGACGGCAGCGGCTACCCCTACGGCCTGGTGGGCAAAGACATCCCCGTCGAGGGAAGGATCACCGCGCTGGCCGACGTCTTCGACGCCCTGCTCAGCGACCGCTGCTACCGACCGGCGTTCCCGACCGACGAGGCGATCGCGATGATCAAGGCCGGTCGCGGCACCCAGTTCGACCCCGAGATCGTCGACATCCTGCTCGACAATCTCGACGATGCGCTGACCGTCCGCGGCTAGGCCGCCCGTACGCAGCGGAATCCGGTGTTGCCGGTGGTCGACTCGGGCTCCATCGAGTTGCGGGCGGCGACGCGGTAGCGCCGGCAGTAAGAGGCGTGGCAGAGGTAGGAGCCACCGCGTGTCGAGCGGTTCTGTCCGGGGACGTACCAGTCGGCGCACCACTCCCAGACGTTGCCGGTCATGTTGTGCAGCCCGTAGCCGTTCGGCGGGAAGGCGTCGACCGGACAGGTGCCGTAGAAGCCGTCCGCCTCGCTGTTCTCCTGGGGGAACGTGCCCTGCCAGACGTTCATGCGGTGCTCGCCGCCGGGCTCGAGCTCATCGCCCCACGGGAACACCTTCTCGGCCAGGCCGCCGCGGGCCGCGTACTCCCACTCGGCCTCGGTCGGCAGGCGCTTGCCAGCCCAGTCGCAGTAGGCGCTCGCGTCGTTCCAGCTGACGTGGACCGCCGGATGGTCGGGGCGGTCGTCGACGTCGGATTGGGGACCCTCGGGACGGCGCCAGAACGCGCCTTCGACCTGGCGCCACCACGGCGCCCGGCTGACGCCGCGCGTCGCCGGGAAGTCGTCGGGCAGCAGCCCCGCGAACACGAACGACCAGCCGAAGAGCTCGGCCTCGCTGACGTGCCCGGTCTCCTCCACGAAGCGTGCGAAGTCGAGATTGCTCACCGTGGTCGGATCGATCCAGAACGGGTCGACGCGCACAGGGCGCACCGGGCCCTCGCCGTCGGCGGGGTACGCGGTGGGACCGGCGTTGCCCATCAGGAACTCACCGCCGTCGAGGAGCACCATGCCTACTGGCGCGCCATGGCGATCCGCATCCGCTCCTCCGGGGTGATCAGATGCTCGAGGTTCTCGGAGGCCTCGTCGAGGTCGATCTGGACCCAGCGGACACGACCGGTGAAGGCGTTGTCGGCGCCGTGGTCGTCGCTGACGGGCGTGGCGCTGTCGCGGCCGAGATCGGTCGTCTCGTCGGCCGAGAAGAGGGCGGGCACGGTGTGCTCCACGCGGCCCTCGCCGACCTTGTCGCCGTCGATGTACAGCGTGACGTCACCGCCCTTGCCCAGGCCACCGCCGTCATAGGCGAACTCCATCCGCACCTGGTGCTCACCGGGCGGGACGGCCCGATCTCCGGCGACCTTGAACAGCTGGAGGCCGAAGAAGTTGTAGCAGTAGGCGGGACGGCCCTCGAGCAGATAGACGCTCCAGCCGGCATAGGCGCCACCTTGGGCGACGAGCACGCCCTCGCCCCCTCCCTCGGGCACCTCGATCTGCGCGGTGACGGCGTGCGACCTGTTCTTGATGTTGACCACCGAGTTCTCCGACAGGCGCCCCATGCCCTCGAACATCAGCTGCGACTTCCCGTGGATCAGCTGCGGACGGCCGGCGATGTCGGGGTTGAAGCGCTCGAAGCGGCGATCGTCGAGCGGCAGCACGTTGTAGCGCGCCGCCTCGATCAGGAACAGCCGTTGCAGGTCGCGCAGCCGCTCGGGATGCTCCGCGGAGAGGTCCCGCGCCTGGGTCCAGTCGTCGGGCGCATACAGCTCCCAGACGTCGTCGTCGTACGCCGGCATCTCGGTCGGCTTCCACGGGACGCTGTGCCGCGTCACCGCGGTCCAGCCCTTGTGGTAGATGCCGCGGTTGACGAACATCTCGAAGTACTGCGTCTCGCGGATCTCGGCCGCGTCCGAGTCGTCGAACGTCGGCGCCATGCTCTCACCGTGCAGCGGCATCTGCTGCACGCCGTGGACGAACGTCGGCTCGGGCAGTCCCGCCACGTCGAGCACCGTCGCCGCGATGTCGATCACGTGCGAGAACTGGCTGCGGATCTCACCGCGCGCGGCGAACCCGTTCGGCCAGTGGACGACCGTGCCGTTGCGCGTCCCGCCCCAGTGCGACGCGACCTGCTTGGTCCACTGGTACGGCGCGTCCATCGCGTGCGCCCAGCCGACCGCGTAGTGGTTGTTGGCCGCAACCGTCCCGAACTGGTCGATCCGCGCGGCCATGAACTCGGCCGTCTCGATCCCGGCCGCGCCGTTGAGCGCGATCGCCTCGTTGAACGTGCCCTGCGGCGTGCCCTCACCGGACGCCCCGTTGTCGCCGACGATGTAGTAGACGAGCGTGTCGTCGAGGACATCGAGCTCGGCGAGTGCGTCGATCACCCGGCCAACGTGGTAGTCGGTGTGCTCGAGGAAGCCCGCGTAGACCTCCATCTGCCGCGCGAGCACCTGCTTGAGCTCGTCGGGCATGTCGTCCCACGCCGGGATCTCCTCGGGCCGCGCGGTCAGCTCGGCCTCCGGCGGGATCACACCGAGCTCCTGCTGGCGCGCGAACGTCTGCTCGCGCAGCGCGTCCCAGCCCGCGTCGAACTGGCCCTTGTACTTGTCAGACCACTCGGTCGGCACATGGTGCGGAGCGTGCGTCGCGCCGGGCGCGAAGTAGGCGAAGAACGGCTTGTCGGGCATCAGCGCCTTCTGCTGGCGAACCCAGTCGATCGTCCGATCGGCCAGGTCCTCGGTCAGGTGGTAGCCCTCCTCGGGGGT
>Ga0190272_10000501_pt1 | contig 20444 bp, 22 predicted proteins | sample Popmic504T_FD_133746 | JGI IMG/M metagenome (GOLD analysis project Ga0190272, IMG submission 133746) | Populus adjacent soil microbial communities from riparian zone of Shoshone River, Wyoming, USA - 504 T | ecosystem: Environmental > Terrestrial > Soil > Riparian zone | place: USA: Wyoming... | reverse complement strand
GGGCCGGTGCGACCGGCAGCGCTGATTGAGCCCATGTCGTCGCGCAAACACGTGTTTCGTCGACAGGCGTGCGTTCAGGCTAGGCCAATCAGCGCTGCCGGTCGCACCGGCCCGCCGGAGGCCCCTCGTCGTCCCCTCGTGCAATGACGGAGGAGTGCCAAGGCTCAGGCTCGGTAGTCTTCGAGCAACGGGCCCGGGCCGGGCCGCTCGAGCAGTGCCAGCGCGGCTTCGATGACGCGACGCTGCCCTTCCGGATCGTGCGGCTTTCCCAGCGGATAACCGAGCGGAAACGGGACGAACAGCGCGCGCGGAGGCCGCACCTCCTCCGCGATCTCGCGCAGGAGGACGATGCACGTCGTGGCGATGCCACGCTTCTCGATCTCGGCGGCGATCAGGCTCACGGCCTGATTGCACATCGGTCATATGGGGACCAGCAGCACCGCCTCCACGCCGTCCGCGACCAGCTTCTCCGCCGCCTCCGGCGCGCTCCGTTTCGCCAGCCGCCCCGGCGCCGTGATCGATCCCATGAACGAGAAGTGCCGATGGTTCGTGCGCAGTCCCAGATCGTGCAGCCGGTCGAGCGGAAAGCCGAGATTGGGATCGGAGCGGACGCCGTCATGGTCGTACGTCAAGCTCCGGTGCGCATCGACGAGCGCGGACACCTCGGTCGAATCCGGCACCTCGCGATACGACCAATCGCCTCCACGGAGGTCGTTGTCGAACGGCTCCTGATCCGGCGGCACCAGCCCCGCCGACGAGACGAGCGCGATCTTCGCGTCCCGCAGCGGCCGCCGCAAAGGCGCCCACGGCAGCGGCTCGATCCGCCGCCACGGATAAGCCTTCAGGAAGATCCGCGAGGCGAGCGGGAGGTCGGACATGCGGGCCACGTGGCCATGATAGGGCGCGGTGAGACGGGATTGAGGATGCAGGATTGAGGATTGAGGATTGGCGTCATCCTCAATCCTCAATCCTCAATCCCGGACCCGCCTCCGCCCTCCGCCCTGCCCCGCAGTAACCGAAGCGTAATCTGACGTCCGTATCTTGTCTGTGGGAGGAGCCAGACCGTTGAACGCCATCCACCAGCTCAAGACCTCGATCCAGAACCTGAACTGCGATCACATCCAGCCGCAGAAGAATGATTTGCTGACCCTCGTCGACTCGCTGCTCGTGCTCTATCCGAACGGCAACGGACCCGGTGAAGGGCATCACCAGCGCCTGTCGCCGCGCGAGAACGAAGTCATGACCGCGATCCTCTCGGGGCAGCGCCTGAAGGAAATCGCGGCCAGGCTCGACATCAGCGTCAAGACCGTCACCACGCACCGCTCGCGCCTGCTGCGCAAGCTCGGCGTCGAGGACAACCTCGGCCTGTACCGCTACGGCGTGCGTAACGGCCTGATCGGCGTGTAGAGCAAAAAGTACGTCGTGGGGGCTGCCTCCGTCGCGCGGATGCGTTGACGGAGAGCCCGTCCGCGCGTACATTTCCGCGCCGTGGGGATCTTCCGGAGCGCCCTCGTCTTCACAATGCTGACCCTGCTCAAGTATGTGAGCCGGATCTTCTACCGTCACGATTTCGCCTTCATCGGGCCCACGCCGCCCGACCCGTGGGCGGACCTCCGCGTCGTGGCGTTTCTCAACCACACCAGCCTCTTCGAGCCCGTCTTCCTCGGCGCCGTGCCGAACCGCTTCATCTGGCGCCTGGCCGCGCACGGCGTCGTCCCTGCCGCCGACAAGACCACCGATCGCCCCCTGGTCGGCATCGTGTTCAAGTTCGTCGCGCACCACGTCATCGCCATCTCCCGCCAGCGCGACGACACCTGGTTCCAGGTCTTGAACAAAATCGATCCCGAGTCGATGGTCGTCATCGCCCCCGAGGGCCGGATGAAACGCGAGAACGGGTTCGACCTGCACGGCAAGCCGATGACCGTCCGCGGCGGCATCGCCGACATCCTGCACGCCGTCAAAGCGGGCCGGATGCTCGTCGCCTACAGCGGCGGCCTCCACCACGTCCAGATCCCCGGCCGCTTCCCCCGCATCTTCAAGACCGTCCGCCTCCGCGTCGAAAACCTCGACATCGCCGACTACATCGCCGAAATGAAACGCAACGGCGGCGAAGAAGCCTTCAAGCGCAACGTCATGCGCGACCTCGACCAGCGCCGCGACGCGTATGCGCCGGAAGAGGGGAAGATTACGGCCACGAAGGTGGCGTGAACGCGCGTTCTTGTTCGTGCCACGCACACGCTGGCATTACCGGTCGCGCGATTGAGCCATGAAGTTCGAAATTATCGGGGAGTTTCGTGGCGTCGAAACGATCGCGACCGGCAGGCAGATTCGTGTGCTCGCGTTGCTTCGGAAGAGGTGGGGACCTGGAAGGTGGCGTAAGATGAAAGGCGTTGCTCAGGTTCGCATCCTGCTGACCGGCCACATCCGCGATGCGGAGATCCATTGGTACGAGGCGCACGGCGTCGGAAGAAAAGACTTCAAGATCAAGAAACTACTCTGATGAATCATGTTGAACACCCCGCTGCGGTGATCTGCGTTCAGAATGAAGGAAACGAGGTTTCGCTTCAGCTCTGGAAGGTCTACAAGCCATTACGAGACCGCGACGCCAGATCGGAGGGGTTTTTTCGGGTCATCGACGAATCCGGCGAGGACTATCTTTTCCCCGAAGAAAACTTCGTTCCAATCGAGCTGCCGACTGAAGCGAAGAAGCCGTTTGAGCGTGCGATTCGTGCCCAACGACGCACTGCGACAGCAGCGACGGTGTCTGGTTCCGTGAAGCGCGTCACAGCCGACGCGACGAAGAGAGCGAAGCGCTCGAGTCGTCCCTGACCTCACGCTGAGACTGTCGCGTCTGGCGCGATGCCCAAGCGAATCTGCTGCAGTTCTTTGGCGATGGAAGCGTAGAATTCATCGTCATGAGCCGCTACTTCATCTGGGTTCCTGTCGCCGCCGCCGTGCTTGCGGCCGTGCTGTTCTTCGCGCAGGGCGGGTTCGGCGCCGGCCATGGCGATTTCGATGAGGCCATCGGCATCCTCGGATTGCCCGGCATTCTGGTGCCGCCACCGGAACCGATTGCGGCGAATGACTTCCTCCTGGTGATCGCGTGGCCTGCACTCTGGAACGTGCCGTTGTGGGCCGTGATGGGTATCGCTCTTCGTAAGAAGCGCTTCATGATCCGCGGCTGAGCGGAACGCTGTCGATCCGCCCAACGTTCCGCGCGTGAAGCCGCAGGTTAGAATCTCGGCATGGGTAAAGTACTCCAGCAGGCGCTCAGCGAACTGACCAAGCTGCCGGAAACGGAGCAGGACGCCATCGGAGCGTGGATCCTCGCGGAGCTCGAGTCGGAACGGCGTTGGGCCGATCTGTTCGCCCAGTCCCCGGATCTTCTGGCCCAAATGGCAGATGAAGCGATTCGGGAGGATGAGGCAGGTCACCGAGCCAGTCCGCAAGCTTCTCGCCGGTGGCGATGACGTCGTAAGGTCCGAGCGGGGCGGTGGCCTCTTTCCTCCTTTCTCTTTCTCCTTTCTCCTTCCTCTGATCCCGCGCCTACGCCGCCACCCTCAACAACTTCGCATACAACCTCGCCCGCGCCTCCAGATCGGCGGGCCGTGCCCAGTCGCGGCCGATGCGCTCCCAGTCCGGGTCATTCGGATCCAGGCCGAGGGACTCGATGAAGTACTGGTCCGTGATGAAAAAGTGCGTCTTGTAGGCGAGTAGAAAGCCGCCGTGCTCGGCGCGGATGCGGGCGGCTTCCTCGTAGTGCGCGCTCCAGATGTTCCAGTACGCGGCGCCGTGGTGGGGGTAGAGCAGCGTCCCGAAGTCGCGCGTTTCTTCGCCGGTCAGGACGGCCACGGCGTGGGGCCAGCCGGTGAAGCCGTGCTCGCGGGCGACGGTGGCCAGGCAGTCTTTGCGCTGGACGGTGGGGTCCGTGGCGCGGATCTGGCGGTGCAGAATCCGGGCGCGCGCCTTGAGGTCTTCCAATGCGGGGTTGTTCATCGCTTCCTCCGTGTTCGTGGCCCGTTTCCCGCGCTGATGGGGCCGAGGTCGCAATGTGAATGAGACGTGCGACGGGCAGGGTGGGGAGGCTTTCGGCGGGTCAGGCGCCCCTGCGCACCTGTGGCCGGCTCAACGGGGCAGCAAGCGCTCGAATTCCTCGGCAGGCATCGGCTTGCTGAAGAGGAATCCCTGGATGTACTCGCAGCCGAGATCCAGCAGGAAGTCGAGCTGCTCCTGGCGCTCCACCTCCTCCGCCACGACCTTCAGCCCGAGGTCGTGGGCCAGCGAGATCAGCGCGCGCGTGATGGCAGCGCAGCGCTCGTCCTCGGGCAGCGGACGGATGAACGCGCCGCCGAGCTTGATCCCGTCGACGGGAAAGTGCTGCAGGTGTGTGAGCGACGAGTGGCCCGTCCCGAAGTCGTCGAGCCAGAGGCTGACGCCGAGCTTCCGCAGCGCCAGCAGCACCTCCATCGTCTCCTCGGGCGACTCGATGTAGCTCGTCTCCGTGATCTCGAGATTCACCTTGTGCGTGTCGATCCCGCACGACGTCACCAGCTCCGTGAGCCGGTCGAGGACGTTCCCTTCCTGGAACTCACGTGGCGAGAGATTGACGTTCAGGCGCACCGGCCAGCGCGCGGCTTCGGTGTACGCGCGCCGGACCAGCATCGAGTCGAGCGCGAACAGCTCCGGCCCGCAGCTCTCCTCCGCCGTCTCGGTGATGATCGAGGCCTCGCGGATCTCCCCCGTGCTGCGCCGCTGCCGCAGCAGCGCCTCGGTCGCCCAGATGGCGCCGGTGCGTGCGTCGTGAATCGGCTGATAGACGAGCAGCAGCTGATCGCTGTCGTCGATGGCACGATCGAGGGCGGACTGCGCGGTCGAATCGCTCACCAGCGTTTATAGAGCTGCCACGACGCCAGGATCGCTCCGAGGAGTGCCAGCGCCACCCAGCCCGCATTGCGCTGGAGCACGCTGCTGAGCGACGCTTCTTCCTTCTGCTTCTTCAGCATCTCCATGCGGTTGATCTCGCGGCGGCGGACGGTCTCGCGCACGGCTCCTTCGAAGTCGCTCATGCTGCGCGGCCCCTCGGGAGTGGCGGCGGTGCCGCGGGCCGTGTCGACGAGCACCGCAGTCGAGACGGCCGGGATGGCCATGCGTTCGCCGCGCGCGTCGGCGAGGACCTTGTAGTTCCCCTGTTCCAGGAAGGCCACCGTCTTGCCGGCCTGCGTGTCGCGCACGAAGACCACGTTCTCCTCGCCCTCGCGGAAGCGCGGGACGCCGATCACTTCCTGCACGATCGTGCCGACCTTGCCGCCGGGCGTGACGATCGTCAGCTCCTGTTCCGGCTGACCCTTCAGCGTCTTGTCAACGCGGATCGTGGAGTAGGTGAGGATCCACTTGTGCTGGTCGTCCCAGCGCGATTCCTGGTCGATGACGGTGCCGACGACGATGGATTCCGCCTTGTCGACTTTCTCGTCGAACTTCACGGCGCGGGAGATGGTTGCTTCCGCGGCGACGGGAGCGAGGATGAGTAAGGCAGCGAGGGAGTACGGGAGCCGGGCCATGCTTCTGAACGAAGCAAGCGACAGGCCATTTAGAATGGACGCCCATGCGCAAAGCCATCCTGCTGATTTCCCTCATCTTGCTTGCAAGCTCCGCCGTGGCGGACGAAGCGCGGAAGCCGTTGAATGGCATCGAAGGTGAGATCGACCGCGGGATTCCGTGGCCGGGCCACGCTCCCGGCGATAAGATCGACGCGCAGGGAGGTGCACGATGAAGTGGCGAATCATTCCGGCGGTGGCGCTGGTCCTCGCGGGCATCGCCGCGATCGCGACCGCCGTCGCCGCGAACGAGAGGGCGTCGGGGAAGGGGAAGTGGGTACAGACGCTGGCCACGATCGAGCGCGTCGACGCGCAGTCGGTCGCGTACCGCTACACCTCCGGCGGACGCGCGCACACCTCGAACGCACCACTCCTGCCGGCCGACCGTTACTCGCCGGGCCGCAAGGCGCTGATCTACGTGAACCCCGCCGATCCGGCGCAGTCGCTCCTGCGGCTTCCCGCGCGCCCGCCGCAATGGCCCATGATGGCCGGCACGGTGGCGGTGGTCATCGGCGCGTCGCTGGCCTTCTACTTCTGGCGCGCCGCCACGCCGCGGTTCGCGTCGAAACCCGACCGGTTCAGCGGTACGGCGACGGGGCGTCGGCAGGTGAAGAACCCGGGACCGCCGGTACGCAAAGCCGCCCCGCCACTGTCGCGCCTCCGCCCGCCGCCGCAGGTGGTTCGCAAACCGACCGAGGAAGAGATGGCGGAAGAGGAGACGGCTGGGGAAGAGACGGAGAAGGCGTAACACACCACTGACAGGAAGTTTGCCGGGACGCTGGTGACCCCATAGATACCGAGGCGTAACGGATGTCCCTCCGAGGCGTAACCGCCTGGTGGTTGATTCGGGCGCAGCATGGTCGACGTAGGGGGCCGCCATGCGTTGGATTGCCTGTGTCTCGCTCGTCCTCTTCGCCACAATCGGATTCGCTGCCGTCCCGACGCTGGTCGTCGAGGGGGATGACGGCAACGTCGCGCTCGAGCTCAGCGCTGTCGCGATCCGGGTCACCGTCCGCGGGCATCTCGCGCGTACCGAGTACGAGCTGACGTACCACAACTCGCTCGACCGCGTGACCGGCGGCGACTTCACGTTCCCACTGCCGCCCGACGCCGAAGTGAGCGATCTCGGACTCTACTTCGACGGCAGGCTGCGCCACGGCGTAGCCGTCGAGCGCGTGCTCGCCCGCACGGCCTACGAGGAGATCGTCCATCGCGGCGTCGATCCCGCCATTGCCGAATGGAGCAACGGCCGCGGCTTCAAGCTCGACATCTTTCCCATCCCCGAGAACGGGGAGAAGAAAGTCTTCATCGCCTACGACCAGGAGCTGACCGGCGACGACTACACGCTCGACGTCAGCTACCGCGTGAACGTCAAACAGTTCGACGTGAAGATCGACGCCGGCGGCGCCGCGGTCTCCGAGAAGGACGGCGTGATCCGCATCGCCCGCGATGCGCGGCAGACCGCGTTCGCCGCTCGATCGCCGGAGGACGGCCTCTGGTACGCCTCGGCCGCGGCCGACTTCGCGCCGCCGCAACGCGAGGCGCCGCCGGCCCCGCATACGTTGATCCTCTACGACACCTCGTCGAGCAGCGTGCAGCAGGACCATGCCAAGCTGCGCCGCTTCCTGACCCAGTTCCTGGCGCGGCAGCAGGCTTGGTCGACGGCGGAGGTCGTGCCGTTCCACGTCGATCTCGACGACGCCCGCCGCATCAACTCCGCCGCGCAGCCCGCGGCCGCGCGCGAACTGGAGCGCGTGCTCGGCGAGCTGCAGCCGCTCGGCGCGACGAACCTGATGGCCGTCGCGTCGCGGCTGCCGAAGATGGTCGACGCCCTGCCGCCGTCGACGCGCATCGTGCTCGTCACCGACGGCATGACCTCCCTCGGCGACAGCCGCAACGTCGCCGCGGCCATCGCCAGACTGGGCGCCCTCGGCCGGCCGCTCCTCGTCGTACACGCCACGTCGTCGGCGAACGACCATCTCCTCGCGAAAGCCGCACACGCGACCGGCGGCTGGGCGATCGACCTCCTGCGCACGCCGGTCGAACAGGCCGTGGAGCAGGCCATGGACGTGCCTTCGGCGATCCGCCTCGACGGCCTCGCGCCGTCCTCGGTGCTCGTTGCACGCAACGCGCGCATCCCCATCGCCGGACGCTCGGGCAGCGCCATCACGATGATCCGCGATCTCCCCGCGCGCGAGCTGCACGGCGCTACAGAGGCGAGCATGGTCCGGCAGGCGTTTGCGCGGGCCCTTCTGCGCGAGCTGCTCCTCGACGGCGCGCCGGACGAAGAGCTCATCGCCCACGGACGCGAGTACACGCAGCTCACCCCGCGCACGTCGCTGCTGGTGCTGGAGACATGGCGGGACTATGAGCAGTACAACATCCCGATGCCTCCGGACGTTGCGGAAGAGAAGGCGCGGTGGGAGCTCGAGCAGGCGGCGCCGCGCGTGCAGCGGCGGCGCCTGCCGCTGCTGCCGCCGAACGTGCACCTCGGCGGGTGGTACGTGCAGGGGCGCATCCTCGATGTCTCCGGCTTGCCGCTTCCGGGCGTGTTCGTGCACCTGAAGGATGGCGGCCTGACGATCGCGTCCACCATCACCGACGCCGATGGGATCTACGCGGTCGGCGCGGCGAAGATGCCGGCCTCTCCCTCCGTGGTGGCCGAGCTCGAAGGGTTCAACGACACGGCGTACTCGCTGAACGGCGACGAGAAGGCGGGCACGGTGCTCGATCTGCCGCTGCATCTCAACGCGATCGTCGAGACGATCACCGTCACGGCGGAAGCGCCGGCGATCGAGACGACCACGTCCATGGCGGCCGCGGTCAATGCGCTCCGCACCGGCGGCGGGGCGGCTCGGGTCCCGCGCCGCGAGCTGCGGCGCGAAGCCATCGACCGGCTGCGCGCCATCGGGTCGGGCGCGGAACGGCTCCGCTACTACCTGGCCGTGCGCGCGCAGCTCGGGGGCGACAAGGGCTTCCACGTCTTTGCGGCGGAGATCTTCCGCGAGCGCTCGCCGGAAATCGCGGCGCGCGTGCTCAGCGACCTGGCCGAGGCCCGGCCGGATGACGCGCCGCTGCTGCGCATCCTGGCGCGCGTGCTGGACGGCTGGGGCGAGCCCGCGCTCGCGCGGCTGCTGCTCGAGCGGGCCATCGAGATCTCGCCGTCCGAGCCGCAGTCGTGGCGCGAGATCATCCTGCTCGAAGCGCGGCACGGCCGCGGCGGCAGCGTGACGTCGTGGGCGAAACGTCTGGCCGCCGTGAAGCAGCGCGAGTGGATGGACGCCGTCTACGAGCAGACCACCGAGGCGCTGGCGCGCTGGCAGAAGGCGTCGTTCACCGATCGCGTGCGCGGCGTGGACGTGCGCGCCGACGCCAACGACGAGCTGACCATCGACCTGATGTACGACACGGGCTGGGCCTACGTCGACCTGCACGTCCTCGAGCCGACGGGGCAGAAGGTGTCGTGGAGCGATCCGGAGAGCAAAGGGGGAGGGAAGCTCACCGGCGGCTACACATTCGGCTACGGCCCGCAGATCTACACGATCGGCGACGCCCCGCCGGGCACGTTCCACGTGTCGATGGACTACTACTCCCAGGACCGCACGAACGTCAGCCTCGAGTCGCTCGTGCACGTCATCGTCCAGCGCGGCGGCGAGCGGCGCGACCTGTTCTACGTCATGAGCGAGGCGAAGGAGAACCAGTTGCTGACGACGATCGAGACGCGATGAACCACGCAGCGCTTGTCATCCCGAGCGTGAGTCGAGGGACCTGGGCGGGAGGACGGCGCGAAGCTTGTCCCGAAGCTCGTGCAGCGCACCGCCCACCCACCCGGGTCTCTCGACTCACGCTCGGGATGACAGGTTGGATAGCTACATCCGCGACGCGATGAACGCCTTCACGACCTCGATCTCCTCCATCGCCACCTGATGTCCCATCGGGTACTCGTGGTACTGGACGTCGAAGCCCTGGCCCTCCAGCGCGGCGCGCGCGCGGCGGGCGTAGTTGACCGGCACGACGTCGTCGAGGGAGCCGTGCGAGATGAGCACGGGGATGGAGGACTTCGGGGCGAGGTCGGGGAGGTCTTCCTCGTACAGGCCGCCGCTCATGGCCACGATGCCGGCCACGGGCCGGGCCGTGCGCAGGCCGGCGTCGAGCGCCATCATGGCGCCCTGCGAGAAGCCGGCGACGATGAGCGCGGAGGTCGGATAGCGCTCGCCGATCTCGTCGAGGAAGCGCAGCAGGATCTCGCGCGACGCCGAGACCGACTCGCGGTTGGGCGGCCAGCCGTCGAACCACGTCCAGCCGAAACTCATCCCCGGATAGGCCTCGAACGGTTTCGGCGCGTTGGGGAAGACGAAGCGCGCGCCGCCGGGCGGGTCGAGCAGCGGCGCGAGGTCGGCCAGGTCGTTCGCGTCCGCGCCGCGGCCGTGGATCAGGACCACCAGCGGCATCGAGTCGGAGTCGGACCGGCCGCCGGGGACGCTCAGGAGATAGCGAAGGGAAAGGTCGGTGAGCACGCGCGGACAATATACTGGCCGCTCATGCACGAGGAACCGCTGGATGCCATGCTGGCCGCCCTGCGCACGCGCGCCGCGGCGGAGTTGAAGGAGGCGCTGCGCGCGGCGCCGATGTCCGTGCTGCGGAAAGTGGCCGTGGACATCGTCCCGGCGCTGGTGCGCGTCACGTCGTACGCGGGCGAGCCGTTCGACGAGGGGGAGAACTGGGTGGAGGTCGTGGCGCGCTCGCGCGTGGCCGGACTGCCGCCGATCCTCGTGCGCGTGCACCGCGGCCCGTTCGACGCCGCGGACGGCCTGAGCGTGATCTCGTCGCTGCGCAACGCCGACTCGACGCAGGTGGCCGTGATCTTCGTCAACGACCGCGCTGTGAACGTGGCCCCCTTCATCGGCGCCGACGCCCAGTGGACGTTCGACCTCGACGGCCTGGTGAACCTGATGCTGAACGCCGGCGTCGGCGTGACCGAGCGCAAGGTGGCCGCGATCTTCATCGACGGCGGCTACTTCGACCGGTAGCAGAGAGTCCCTCGACCCCGTCATCCCGCGCCGAAACGCGGCGGAGGGCGATCGTCACGAGCAAGGCGGTGTTCCTACGGCATGGCCAGGGTCCCACACCATCCACGGCAGGTGCACCCACTCCATGAACAGCATTCGACACCAGCCATGGAAGTACTCTGACTCGGCCGCCGAGTACCGGAATGTGAGCGCCGGCATCTCCGGAGCCCCTTAACTCTATCCACCCCAGCCAAGGATGAGGTCCTGACCTCAAAGTGGGCGATCCACACCAGCCATGGATGGTGCTCTGACTCGGCCCGCCGGGTACCGGAATGTGAGTGCCGACATCTCCGAAGCCCCTTAACTCTATCCACCCCAGCCAAGGATGAGGTCATAACCTCAAAGTGGGCGATTGACCCCAGCCAAGGATGAGGTCCATATGTCATCGAGCAGTCATGACCTCATCCATGGCTGGTGCTTCGACCTCGCGAAACGCGCCCGACCCAGCCATGGCTGGGGTCCACCTCATCCATGGCTGGGGTCCGATGTCATCGATTGGGTGGCGGCATCATCCCTGGCTGGGGTCGGATGGGCCGGATATGGTCGTCCCATCCAATCGACGAGGTTGAATCACCCTTTCGTCCGGGTCATCACCTCATCCATGGCTGGACTCTGACCTCAATCGAGGCATCATGACCTCATCCATGGGTCGTCTTTGACGTCGTCGGTGCGGTGGGCACCTCATCCTTGGCTGGGCTTGAACGGCATCGACGTGATGGGCACCTCATCCTTGGATGAGGTGCAAACCACCGGGCGCGGCTGTATCATGTCGTCCATGCCGAAAGCGAAACGAATTTACGGGGACGCCGCCTACTTCGGAGCCATCATCCGCCGCCTGCGCACAGAGCGCGGCTGGAACCTGGTCAAATTCGCCCAGCGCAGCGGCATGAACGCCACCTATTTGAGCGTGCTCGAAAAAGGCCGCAACACTCCCAGCCTGTTCACTCTCTTTGAGCTCGCCGACGTCCTCAATGTGCCGGCTGCCGAGATCGTGAGCGAGATCGAACAGTTGCGGAAGGCGAGTCCGCAAGCTCCTTCCTGACCCCGACGGCGGCCCTTACCATCCGGGGCCATGGCCAACACCGCGGATCGTCTCAACTGGCTCAACGTGGTTCTGATGTTCGTCGCGTGCGCCGCCGCCCTGTGGCGCCCTTTCACCTCCTCCTCTTCGCTGGAGTTACCGGTGGGGATTCGCCAGCCTGTACGTCCTCAGCGTCGTCCACGTGATGCTTGAGTTCCCGCTGAATCGGACATTCCTGAACATCGTGCGGGCCTGACTGCCCGTCGCGGAGAAGAAGAGGGCTCTGGCGTCCGCGAAGCCGCTCCGGGCGTAGCCACAACGCACTCCTATAAGCGACGTCCGGAATGCGGTAGGGATTTTCCCGCTGACGACTCTCCCATTCCATGCAGGTCGATGGGGTCGATGGCGAAAAAGAGTAGTGACGGCGCCGGTCGGCCAGCGGGTTGGGGTGATGGCGAAGGCGCTCCTTCCTCCCGTGATGATGTTCGCCATTGCGGGCTTTGGGATCTTCTTGCAGGACGCGGCCAAAGCGCCCGCGAGCGACCTCAGTGCGATACAACGGCCGTTCGCGCCCGGCTGCGGCGATCTGGGCTCCGCGGCGACGAAAGAGGAACTGCGGTTTGCCGGTGGTTTTTACAGCTTCATCGCGGTCGCGGAGTTGCTGCTCGTCACGCAGGTCGGCGTGATGATCTTTGCCATCGTCGTGTTCGTGAAGCTGCTGAAGGGCAAGGCGTTGCTCGTGGCATTGGGGGTGGCCGGCACGGCAGCGTCGCTGGCCGCGATGATCCCGGGGAAGGATGTTGTGCCGACCACGGTCCGCCTTCTGGCGGGCATTGCCACGCGATGTGCGAACATCGACGAACTGGTCGTCACCCAGGAACGTCTCGGTGCGTTTGCGGCCACTCTTCTCGCCTGCACGCTCGGAATCGTTCTCTTCCGGCGGCGCCCTGCAACGACCGCCGAGGAGGTGATCGGCCTCGCCGGACGCATGCGCATGCTCGCGGTCATCCTGTACGCCGGCACGATCCTCCTGGTGATCTCCGTGCTTCGCCTGGGCGTGCTCTATGACTGGATTGCGACGACCTGGCCTGCGGACGACCAAAAGGCAGTAGGTGTTCTGACTGCGGGGTTGCTGCGCGTGTGGGGCTTCTACTACACGACGATGCTGGCAGTCATCTACCTGCCCGGTTTCTTCCTGCTCCGCGGCGAGGCGCGTTCGGTGGTCGAACAGCAGGCCCTTCCTGATGTGGAAGCACAGGACGGCTGGATGAAAAAGCATGGCCTGACGACCGAAGTAGCGGACGTCCTCCTCCGCATCCTCGCCATCCTCGCACCGGTGCTCGTGGGAGAGCTCCACAAGCTGACCGACATCCTCTAAGCAGAACGCTCTCATCGCACCAACAGAAACCTGGCGTTCTCGCTGTCGGGTGGGTTGGGGACATGGTGCCGCGGGAACGTTATGGAGTGCGTCGTCTGCAGCACTGCCGAGCAGTGGAGCGCCCGTGGTTCCAGTCGGACAACCGCAATCATCGTCCGCCATGAATACGCTCACCCTCCGCAACTAACGATTAAAGGCGGAAGTGAGGCACGGCATCAAGTGCCTGCCGTGATTTATGGTCCAACAGTTGGGCGCGAATCGCTTTACACACTCCGGTGAATGTCTCAATGTGTTTTGTTCGTGGTGTCTGAGGAGCTGTCATGGGAAGACGCAGAGGACTGACACAAGCCGACATCCGCGCAATCGCCGCTTTGATCAGTGTCGCGGTTGGTGTTGTGGTGCTCGCCGCGATCGGCGTGTATTTGCTCGTCGTCGCTGCGGTGATCGTGGTTGGTTGGCTGGTCAAGCTCGCAATGGCGGCGTACGCCCGGCACCGAGCGGAAAGCCACCGAATGGCGCGCGTCCGGGAAAGCGCACCGGCATACATTCCGTTCGCGCCGATCGGCGCGAACGACACGGCTGACGAACTTCTCCTGAACGGGCCGAGCGCGTTCCATGACTGGATACGGGGCTTCCCATTCGCACCCGTGGAGACGCAGCAGTTGATTCGTGACGTCGCCTACCGCGAACAGCGTTTTGCGCGGCTTACGACGGAGTACGAGGCCCGGAAGATCGTTCATCGCTCTGGGCGGTGTAGCGGCAGACACACATTCGGAGCCGTGCGGCATCGCACGAATGACTTCGATGCGTGGAGCATATCGGACGACGATCTGAGGGTGCGCACCATACGCGCCGAGGCGTGTGCCGACTGCAGCGGCAGTGGGCGCATCACGTGCGTTGCGTGTTCCGGGTACGGTCGATCGACGTGTGGCGGTTGCAACGGAGCGGGAAAGGCGTACGGCTACGCGAAGAACAACTCGTACCGGCTGATGAACTGCAAGGCCTGCCGCGGACGTGGATCGCTTGACTGTTCGTGTGTCGCTGGGCGTGTTTCCTGTCGGACCTGTGAGGGTTCAGGACGCGTCGACGGCTGGCTCGCTATTGAGCGCGTCACGCGCGTGGACGTCCGGTGCGATGCAACGACGCTTGACGCAGGTGCCCTTCCGTGGCTCGAGCACGGCGGAGCGGAAGACGTAATCGGGCGTGACGCCGTGATCGTGGCGACACTCTCCTCGTCGACTACGCTCAGCGAAAGTGAAACGAAGAAGATTGCTGCTGACAACCAACTCGATCCGACGAGCGTGGTGTTTCCTCGTCCGATCAACACTGCCGAGCGCGTCCGCGAACAGAAACTAGAAGTCATCGCGATCCCGGAAGTCCTTATTACGTACGAGATGAGTGGTCGCGCAGAGACCCTGTCGTTCGTTGGTCGTCGCATGCTAGCACCAACGCGAATGCACTCACGGCAGCGTCTCATAGAAAAACGCTCCAGGTTTTTGCGGCATGTTCTGAACGGTGGTGTCGCACTGCCGCTGATCGCCGGATTCATTTACGCGGCTCGCGGTGCTTACTTCTGGAACGTTGAAACAGCGTTCCTGATCCTGACGCTTGCTGTCGGCACCGGTGCGGCATTCGGCGCCGCGTGGCTCGGTACATTAGGGCGAACGGCGGCCCGCACCTGGGCGGTTCTTGCGTTGTTAACCTTCGTTGCGTCCGGAGCACTTGCAGTGACCGCCGAGCCCCAGCTCCGTGATGCTCGGGCGTTCCTCTCCCGCGGAGATCTCGACGCAGCTCGTACTGAGTTGCTGGCCCTCGGGGTCGACGATCCCATGGAGAAGAAGGCGTGGGCGGACCTGACGCTGGCGGTGACTCGGACCAAAACGTCACCCGCAGAAGCAGCGGTAGCTGCCGCGGAGGTGCCTGAAAACTCGTCACAGCGACAGGTTGCGAACGGTCATGTTGACACTCTCGTTGCCGCCGTGATCGAGGCCGACCTTGCGTCAAACGAGGTAGGCAGCGCCACCGCAGCAATTACAAATGCGACCGGTGGATTCGCGTCAGATCCTCGACGCCGGAGGGCCGCGGCTACTCTGTACGAGCGGCTTACCGACCGATGCCTCGCGCGTGAAGATTGGCCGTGCGCTATCGCCGAGGCGCGACGAGCGGAGTCATTCGGCAGCGGTGGAAGTCGAGCGAAGGTTGCTTCCTCACTCCACGCCCGCGCCGTCGAGACCACTCGGTCGGGCCTTCGCGCGCGAACACGTATAGCGCGTGCGGAACATGCCACCGCAGCGGAACAGCTTTGGGGACACTGGCAAGCGGTGGCCGGTACCGACCCGCCCCCGAGCTTTCGGGCATTGCAAACGGCGCATAGGCGTGACGTTGAACGTGAGCGCGAGGAGGTCGCGGCGCGAGAGCGTGCCGATAGGCGGCGCAGCGAAGCTCTCGCGCGCGCCGAAGCACGGCGCAGTGAGGCTCGCGAAGAACGGCGCCGCGAGCGCGCCGCCATCGAGACTACCGTTTACATCACACGCACAGGCAGTAAGTACCACCGCGGAGGGTGTCGTTACCTTCGAAGCAGCGCGATTCCGACGTCGCTCGCGGAGGCGCGGCGTTACTACTCAGCGTGCTCGGTGTGCTTTTGACCGGGCGACGGTCGCGCGTTCCAGCCGGTGGTTGGCGCGGAATCTACGTTACGAGTTACAGACTCTTCGCTTCCGTCAGGAGACGGTTCCTGCCGCGCAATCGCTCGCGCAGCCTTTCGGCATATATCCTCCCCCCATGACCGACGTCTTCCTCCATAACCCTCGCTGCAACAAGAGCCGCGCTGCGCTGGAGATGGTCCGCGATGCAGGTGTTGAGCTGCCGGTTCGTGAGTATCTTGACGATCCTCTGTCCGTCGACGAGTTGCGCCGGATCGTGGAGTTGCTCGGCGTTCGGCCGATTGACATCGTGCGGCGCGGGGAGCCGGAGTACGCGGCGATGGGCCTCGGTGATGCGACGCCGGACGATGAGGTGTTGCGGGCGATGGCGGAGTATCCGGTGCTGGTGGAGCGGCCGATCGTCGTTCGGGGTGGGCGGGCGGTGGTGGGGCGGCCGCCGGAGTTGGTGCTGGGGATTCTGTAAACGCGGCGATCTGGCGGACGGGACGGCCTGAAGGGGCGCCTGCGGTCGTGAGTCGAAGGGCATACAATCCGCGGCATGACCCCTCCGCCGGAAAAGCTACCTGTTCATCTGGCTGGTTCTCTGCTCGATCGCGCGCGGCATGTCTGCGCGTTCTTCCACTCCAAGGACGAGGAGTATCGCGTGCTCCTGCCGTATGTGACGGAGGGGTTCGAGCATGGGGACAAGGCGTTTCACATCGTCGATCCCGAGCATCGCGATGCGCATCTGCAGCGGTTGCGCGAGGAGGGCATCGACACGGAGGGGGCCGAGGCGTCGGGGCAGCTGGCGGTGATGCGGTGGGAGGAGGCGTACCTGCGCGGCGGGCGCTTCGACCAGCACGCCATGCTGGCGCTGATCGAGGAAGTGCTGCAGACGGCGCGGGCGGACGGGTTTCCGCTGACCCGGCTCCTGGCGAACATGGAGTGGGCGCTCCAGAACCGGCCGGGCGTGGAGGAAGTCGTCGAGTACGAGACGCGGCTGAATTACGTGCTGCCGAAGTACGACGACGCGGTCACGTGAACGTACGATCTCGCCAGGTTTGGCGGGAATATCGTGCTCGACATCATGCGGACGCACCCGATGGTCATCATCGGCGGCGTCCTGCAGGAGAATCCTTTCTTCGTGCCGCCCGATGAGATGCTCGCGGAACTGCGGCAACGGCGCGCGAGTCCCTAGTAACGAATGTCCACTGATCTCGAACGCGAGAACCAGAAGCTGCGCCGCGCGCTCGGCGACGTACTGTCCGTGAGCGCGCTGCCGACGGTCTGGAGCGCGTACTCGACGGAACAGATCGCCCGGAATCTCGCGGACGTGCTGATCCGCGCGCTCGGCTGCGACGCGATCGCCGTCACGCTGAGCTCCCGGCAGGCGGTGGAGGTCCTTCGGCTGGCGGATGAACGCGATACGGAGCTGGCCGGGCGGGTCCGCGAGCTCGCGGCCTCGCCGTCGACGAACGACGTCACGGTGCGCATGAGCGGCGGCTCGGAGCTGTGCGCCGTGTCGTACCGGCTTTCCTCCGATCCGCGGGACCGGCTCGTGGCTGCCTCGCGCCATCCCGGCTTCCCGGCCGATTCGGAGCGGCTGCTGTTGCGCGTGGCCGCGAACCAGGCCCTGACGTGGATCGAGCGCAAGAACGCCGAGGCGGCGCTGGCGGCGGAGTCGGTGATGCGGCGGGGGATCGAGGAGTCGATGGCGGCGGGCGTCGCGGTGGTCGACGGCGAGGGACGGCTCACGTATGTGAACCGCGCCTTCACGGCGATGGTGGGCTGGTCGGAGCCGGAGCTGGTCGGGACGATGCCGCCGTACCGCTACTGGGCGGCGGAGGCGATGGACGACGCGTACCGCGCGTTGCACGATGCCATGACGACCGGAGGGAACGCGGCCGGCTACGAGCTTCGGTTCCGGCGCCGCAACGAGGAGCGCTTCGATGCGCTGGTCCTGATCTCGCGGCTGGAGTCGGACGATCGGCGCGAGGGGTTCATCGCCAGCGTCTACGACGTGACGGACCGGAAGGCGGTAGAGCGCGCGTCGGCGTTCATGGCCGAGGCCAGCGGGGTGCTCAACCGGTCACTCGACTACGAGGCCACGCTGGAGGCCATCGGGGGACTGGTGGTGCCGCGCCTCGCGGAGTGGTGTTTCGTCGACCTCGTCGAGGCGGACGGCGGGTTCCAGCGCGCGGTCGCGGCGCACGCCGATCCGGCCGGGGCGCCGGTGGCGCGGCGGCTGCTGCGCTCGTATGCGCCGAGTCGCGTGCCGTACGGCGTCTCGCACGCGCTCGCCCTCGGGAAAACCGCGGCGATGTACGACGTGACGTCCGAGATGATCATTCCGATGGCCCGCGACGAAGATCATCGCGATGCGATTCTGGCCATCGGCATCCGCTCTTTTCTCTCGGTGCCGATGACCAGCGGCGGGCGGACCATCGGCGTGCTCACGCTCGTCGGCACCGGCAACCGCACCCGGTTCGATGAGCGGGAGGTGGCGCTGGCCGAGGAGCTCGCGCATCGCGCCGCCCTGGCGATCGACAACGCCCGGCTTTACCGGGAGGCGCAGGAGGCGAACCGGGTCAAGGACGAGTTCCTGGCCAACCTCTCCCACGAGCTGCGCACCCCGATGACGGCCATCCTCGGCTGGGCGCACCTGCTCCAGCTCGGGGACATCGACGAGGAACAGACTCGGCTGGGGATCGACACCATCCGCCAGAGCGGCCAGGCGCAGGCGAGGCTGATCGACGAGCTGCTGGACGTGTCGCGGATCGTGACCGGCAAGCTGCAGCTGAATCCGGCGCCGCTCGATCTCTGCGATGTCGTCCGCGCGGCCGTTGCGGCCATCCGGCCCGCCACCGAGGCGAAGCGGCAGGCGCTCGTGCTCGATCTGGCTGTCGAGCACCTGGCCACCTCGGGCGACGCGGCACGCCTGCAACAGGTGTTCTGGAACCTCCTCTCGAACGCGGTCAAGTTCACGCCGCCCGGCGGGACGATCCGCGTCGAGGTGGAGCAGCCGGACGCCGGCTCGGTCAGGATCACCGTGTCGGACACGGGCGAAGGCATCCCGCCGGCGTTTCTGCCGTTCGTGTTCGAGCGCTTCAAGCAGGCCGCGACGATCTCGCGCGGCCGCAGTGGCCTCGGGCTGGGACTGGCCATCGCCCGCGACCTCGTCGAGCTGCACGGCGGCTCGATCGCCGCGGAGAGTCACGGGGAAGGGCGGGGCTCGACGTTCACCGTCACGCTGCCGGTACACCGCACGGCCGTCGTCGCGGCGGAGACCGACCGGGAGCGCGTCCCGCTCCGCGGCCGCCGGGTGCTGCTGGTGGAGGACGACGACGCCACGCGCACGCTGCTGGCGACGATCCTGACGAGCTTCGGCGCGGAAGTCCGCGCGGCATCGTGTGGGGCGGACGCGCTGGTGGACGCACGCGATTTCACGGCGGAGATCCTGATCAGCGACATCGAGATGCCGGGAGAGGACGGCATCACCCTGCTGCACGAGCTGCGCGGCCGTCTCGGCGTGCTGCCCGCGATCGCGGTGACCGGCTACGCGGACGCGCAAAGCCGCGAGCGCATCATGGCCGCCGGCTTCGACGGCTTCGTGGCCAAACCGCTCGATCCGCACGCTCTGGCCGCGGAAGTGCGGCGCGCGCTCGGCGTGCGCTGAGCAGGATTCGCATTGCACCCACGCAAGGGAGACGACGAGAGGCCTCCGGCGGGCCGGTGCGACCGGCGGCGCTTGTTGGCCTAGCCTGAACGCACGCCTGTCGACGAAACACGTGTTGCGTGACGGCGTGGGCACAACAAGCGCCGCCGGTCGCACCGGCCCGCCGGAGGCCCCCGGTCGTCTTTCTTGCGTGGTGCAATGAAAGGGCGTTGCGGCCGGCGATGGCACTGTGCCACCGTGGCGGCCATGAGAACGGTCGCGATGGTGGCGGGAGCGCTGGGTGTCTTGATGATGGTGCTGTCGGGCCCCGGCACGCGCTGGGGATGGTGGGACTTTCGCGTCGGGCTGCTGCTCTTCGCCGGGGCGGGGCTGATGGGATTGATTGCGGCGGGCGTGGGCACGGCGGTCTGGTTGCGCAGCCGCGACCAGCGGGGGGCGGCGTTGTTCGCCGCGCTCGGCGTCGCGCTGATGGCCGTCCTGCTGTGGCAGTTCCTGGCCGCGCGGAAGGCGCCGCCCATCCATGACGTGACGACGGATCTCGCCGACCCGCCGCGCTTCTCGGCCGTCGTCGCAGCGCGAGGCAGCGATCCTGGCGGCATCGATCCGGGCACGGCGGTGATTCATCGGAAAGGTTACGCCGACCTGGCACCGGTGGTCCTGCCGATGACGGCGGAGCAGGCGTTTGCGCGAGCCGTCGCGGCAGCGGAGGAGATGCAGTGGCAGATCGTGTCGCGGCGGCCGGAGGAGGGGATGCTCGAGGCCACCGCGACGACGGGATGGTTCGGGTTTCAGGACGACATCGCGGTCCGCATCCGTCCGTTGCCGGAGAATCGTGCGCAGGTCGATGTGCGGTCGACGTCGCGCGTCGGGAAGTCGGACGTCGGTGCGAACGCGAAACGGATTCGCGCGTTTCTGGCCCGTCTGCGCTCGTGACCGGTCTCAGTACAGCTCCCCGGAAATAGGTGTCCAGCCTTTGCGGCGGCGACCGGCCATCTGCTTCGTTGCCGCTCCTCGCCGATGGCCCCGCATCGCCTCGTCGCGGCGCCTCGCAGCTGGCCGGCCGG
>Ga0190272_10000500_pt1 | contig 20477 bp, 24 predicted proteins | sample Popmic504T_FD_133746 | JGI IMG/M metagenome (GOLD analysis project Ga0190272, IMG submission 133746) | Populus adjacent soil microbial communities from riparian zone of Shoshone River, Wyoming, USA - 504 T | ecosystem: Environmental > Terrestrial > Soil > Riparian zone | place: USA: Wyoming... | reverse complement strand
TACCTGGCCGCCGGCATCTCCGGCGCGATCCAGCACAAGGTCGGGATGCAGAGCTCGGAGAACATCCTCGCGATCAACAAGGACCCGAACGCGCCGATCTTCGAGTTCTCGGATCTCGGCGTGGTCGGCGACCTGCACAAGATCGTCCCCAAGCTGACCGAGGCGATCAAGGCGAAGAGGGGAGGCTGAGCCGCGGCTCAGCCTCTGCAAAGGAGCGATAGATGCCGGCAGTAGCGCCCAGCGAGTTCCCGCCGCCCTTCGACGTCGCCGATGTGATCGGCCCGCCGACCGATCCTGAGGAGGATCGGATCGAGGTCGGCGTCGCGATCGTCGGCGGCGGGCCGGCCGGCCTGGCCTGCGCGAACAAGCTGATGCAGCTGCTCGAGAACGAGCCGGAGCTGACCGAGAAGCTGGGCGAAGTGCCGGTTGCGGTGATCGAGAAGGGCAAGGTCGCCGGCGCCCACCTGCTTTCGGGGGCGAACATGAAGCCCTCGGCGATGGAAGAGCTGTTCCCCGACCTCGACAAGTCGGAGTGGCCGGTCTACCAGGAGGTGACCAAGGACGCGGTCTACATCCTCACGCCGAAGCGGGCGATCCCGGTGAAGCCACCACCGCCCGGCTTCCGCAACCACGGCAACTACGTCACTTCGGTCTCGAAGCTGGGCCGCTTTCTCGCTGACAAAGCCGAAGAAGCCGGCGTCTACATCCTCTCCGAGACCGCGGCGACGAAGCTCCTGGTCGAGGACCGGATCGTCAAGGGCGTGCGCTCGGGCGACCGCGGCCGCGGCAAGGAGGGCGAGGAGCTGGGCAACTTCGAGCCCGGCGCCGACGTCGTCGCCAAGGCGACCGTCCTCGCCGAGGGCACGGTCGGCCATCTCTCATACGCCGCCTACGACTACTTCGACATGCACGGCGCCGACCCGATGCGCTGGGAGCTCGGGGTCAAGGAGGTCTGGGAGGTCGCCAAGCCGCTCGACCGCGTGATCCACACGATGGGCTGGCCGCTGCGCAAGTCGCCGAAGTACAACGAGTTCGGCGGCACCTTCATCTACCCGATGGGCGAGGACAAGATCTGCATCGGCCTGGTCGTCGGCCTCGACTACACCGACGCCACCTTCAGCTGCCACGACGCGCTGCAGCTGATCAAGACCCACCCCTTCATCAAGGACCTGCTCGAGGGCGGCAAACGGGTCGCCTGGGGCGCGAAGACGATCCCCTCCGGCGGCTACTTCGCGATGCCGAAGCGCCTCGCCGTGCCCGGCATGGTCGTGGCCGGCGATGCCGCCAGCATGGTCAACATCCCGACCCTGAAGGGCGTCCACTACGCGATGCACGCCGGCATGTACGCGGCGGAGACGATCGTCGAGGCGCTCAAGCAGGACTCGGTCAACTTCGAGGCCTACGACGAGAAGATCCGCAACTCGGCGATCGAGAAAGACCTCTACGAATCGCGCAACATGCGCCAGCCCTTCTCCAAGGGCTTCTTCATGGGTGGCGCGATCGCCTCGGCGATGACGGTGACCAAAGGGCACTTCCCCGGCGGCCACTGGTCACAGGAGCACGACTCCGAGATCGAGGTCGAGCTGGGCAAGGCCGGGGACATGTACTCCAAGCCCGACAACGAGCTGACCTTCGCCAAGCTCGACTCGGTTTTCCTCTCCGGCAACGCGACCCGCGACGACGCGCCCAACCACGTCCGGATCCAGACCAAGGTGCCGCGCGAGATCGCCCAGACCTGGGTCTCGATGTGCCCGGCGCAGGTCTACGAGATCCCCGAGGAGCAGCTGGAGAACGGTACCGCCGAGGTCGACGTCCACGTCACCGCCTCCAACTGTGTGCAGTGCGGTGCGATCACCGCCAAGGGCGGCCGCCTCACCCTGCCCGAGGGCGGCGACGGGCCGCTGTACCAAGAGACCTAGACCAAACGCTCAGGGCCGGCGGGTCCTGTCACGGATTTGGAACCACCACCCCTGCGGTAGCTAAAGCTTCCTCGGGGTGGTCCCCCAAATCCGCGCCACCCGCCGGCAGGGGCGCTTGGTTGTTGCGCTATCGGTGCGAAGTGTGCGCCATGGGTGCGTCGGCTATTGCGGTTTGTGGATTCCTGGCCCATGCGAGGCCGACGCTTGCTGGCGCGAGCGAGGGGCGGATCCGACGGGCGACGGTCACCGGCGGACTTGGCGGGTTTGCCCTCTCGGTCTTTGTAGCCGTTTTGTCTGCGTGGATCGGGTAGGCTGAGCAGGATGAGTGAACGCAAAGCGATCGTTCTCGCATTCATGGTCTTCGGCCTCGTCGTCGTGGCTACATACATAGGCCTGACGATCGCCGGGGTGAAAGAAGAGATCCTCGTTACGGCCCTCTTCCTAATCGCTTGTTTCGAGGCGGACGTCCTGTCTCGGATCGTCCTGCACTACGCACCGCCAGAGGAGCGAGGCCCGAAGGCGCGGCGCTAAGTCAGGCCGCGCGGGATTGGGGTTCTTCTGTGCTGAAGCGCCCTGTCCGACTGGCCCGTTGCGACAACCAGGGGGCTATCTCGACGTCGCTGCGGCGCGGAGAGGGTGGGGCGAGGGTCCACTCGTCGCAACCGGCGAAGGCTTCGTCGAGGCGTTGCGCCATCGCGCTTCGGGGCCGGTCCTGGTCGAAGATCTCCTTGGCCATCGGTTCTCCGTCCTGTAGGGGGTTACATAAGCCTGTCCCCTCCGTCGGACGAATTCCATGCAACTTGCGAAAAAGGCGCGCATTTTGCGCATTCGCGGTCAGCCGGTGCCGACGAATGTCGCAATCTCGTCGGCCAGGCGCTGCGGCTGGTCGATCGGCACGAAGGTCCTCGAGTCCGGTATCTGGACGATGCGCGCGTTCGGGACCTCGGCGGCGAGTTTTTCCGCGGTCTTGAGCGGGAAGACCCGGTCGCCCGGCGCCCAGGTGAGCAGGAGGGGTAGATCTGAGCTGCGCAGCTTTTCGGCCGCCTCCAGCGTGTAGCGCTTGTGCATCCCGAGCGTCACCTTTTTCAGGTCACGCTTGACGCCGGGATCGTTCAGTCCCGGCTCCATCCAGGAGGCGATCAGCTCCGGCGGGAGCGGGTCCCTGGTGAAGGGCCGGAAGGCGGCGCGGGCCACAGCGCCAATCCTGAAGGGAGCCGCGAGCACTGCCATCCCCCCAGGGAGCTTGACCAGCGGCGGCATCAGCTTGAATGGCCCCGGCGGGAAGTTGCTGTAGGTGTCGCAGTTGGTCAGCACCAAGCGGCCGATTCGCTCCGGGTGGCGGGTGGCCAGCACCTGCGACATCGCGCCGCCCGAGTCGTTGCCGACGATCGTTACGTCCTCCAGGTCCAGTGCCTCGAGGAAGCTGGCGATCAGCGCCGCGATTCCGTAAGGCGTCAGGTCGGCGTCGGGCTTCATCGCGATCTGCTGTGCGCCGATCGGCCAGTCGGGCGCGAGGCAGCGGCAGCGATCGGAGAGGCGATCGACCACTCCGTCCCAGAGCCGGCCGTCGACCAGGTAGCCGTGGACGAAGACGACCGGCTTGCCCTCACCGGCCTCGCGGTAGCGGATCCGTCCTGCGGGAAGGTCGATCTCGCGGCGGTCGGCGGGCTCGGTCATGGCGTCCTCCTGGTGGGCTTAGGTTGAGCAGGCGGGGGTCGACCGCGTAAGATAGATACATACAGTATGAATGTCAATAACCCAACGGAAGCTGCCTCGCGGGAGGGCCGCCGTACGCAAGCAGAGCGTTCCGAGGCGACCCGGGGCGCTCTGATCCGGGCCGCCCGACCCCTCTTTGCCGAGCGCGGCTACGCGGACGTTGGCACCGAGGAGATCGTGCGGGCTGCGGGGGTGACAAGGGGGGCCCTCTACCACCACTTCGGCGGCAAGCGGGACCTGTTCGAGGCCGTCTACGAGCAGATCGAGGCCGAGCTGGCGGAACGGATCGCTGCCGGAGCGCTCGCCGCCAATGCTGGCTCGCCGCTGGAGGCGATGCGTGCCGGAGCGGAGATGTTCCTCCAGGCCTGCACCGAGCCCGAGGCGCAGCGAATCGTCCTCCTCGACGGTCCCTCGGTGCTCGACTGGGACCGCTGGCGGGAGATCGCCGCCAAGTACGGGCTCGGCCTGATCGAAGCCAGCCTCGAGGCGGCGATCGAGGCCGGGGCGATCGAGCCGCAGCCGGTGCGGCCGCTGGCCCACGTCCTGATGGGCGCCCTCGACGAGGCCGCGATGCTTGTCGCCCGCGCCGAGGATCCGGAGCGGATGCGCGAGGAAGTCGGCCGCACCCTCGACACGCTGATCGGCGCTCTCAGCACCGAGGCGCCGTCGAGCTGACCTAAGCGGTTTCGGAGACTTGGGGGAGTGGCTCTAGGGCCGCGTTGTCGCGGGTGACGCCCCGGGACTCCTTCTGCGCGTACATCCGTACGTCGGCAAGTCGCAAGGCCTCGGAGGGGTCGCTGGCCTCGCGCGGGATTGCCGCCGTGCCCCAGGAGGCGCCGACCTCGAACCCCGGTCCCTGTGCGCTGAGCGCCCTTGCCGCCTTGCGGGAGGCGGGGTCGAGGCGGTCCTTGTCGCAGGAGAGCAGCACGCAGAACTCGTCGCCGCCGACTCGGTAGGCGGTGCCGTCGTCGCCGACGGCGGCGCTCAGCGAGTGCCCGAGGCGGGTGAGCAGCTTGTCTCCCTCCGGATGGCCGAAGGTGTCGTTGAAGTGCTTGAAGCCGTTGAGATCGAGGAAGAGCACGGCGGCGGGATGCTCCTCGCTGGCGCGTTCGCAGAGGCCTTCCAGATCGACCTGCATCCGTCCGCGGTTGCCGAGGCCGGTGAGCGGGTCGGTGCGCACCTGCTCGAGCAGGGCCTTGTTCTCCCTGTCGCTCATCGCCAGGCGGACGATCACCGCGGTCATCGTCGACGCCCACAGCACGGTGGAGAGGCCGCTGGTGGCGCTGAGGTACTGCATTCCGAAGAGCCCGATCATCACTCCGGCGAAGAGCGCCGGGACGATGATCTCGCGACGGTCGTCGCTCTTGCGCGGGGAGGTGATCTCTGCGGCGGCGGTCGGCTGCCAGACGGCGGCGCCAAGGCAGACGGCGCCGAACAGGTAGATCGGGTCGATCCATTCGCCGCCCGGGAGCGTGCCGTCGGTCGACTGCAGGGTGAAGGCGATGTCGGCGATGACCAGTGCGGCGAGGCCGGCGAGCAGCAGCGACCAGGTCCGTCCGGGCCGCCAGCCGGTCAGCGCGACCACGCCGACGACGATCGAGACCATCGCGATGTCCCCCAGCGGGTAGGCGAGCGTGGTGATGACTTCGATCGGCGTGCCGGTTGCCTTCTCGGCGACGAAGTCGAAGACGAAGGCAGCCCCTAGCGCCGCGGTTCCCAGCGCCGCGATCGCTCCGTCCATCCACAGCCGCCAGTTGATCTCGTGAGCCCTGGCCCGGACCAGCATCGCCAGGCCTGTATAGGCGAGGGGGTAAAAGAGGAGGTAGCCGACGTCGGCGGGGGAGGGGTAGGGAGCCGACGGGTTGTCTTCGATGGCCACGGTCCAGTAGACCTCGGCGGCGCCCCAGGCGAGGATCGCCAGGCCGATCAGCAGCCAGGCGCTCTGCTCGCGCTTGTAGGCAGAGGCTCGGACCAGGCAGGCGAGGCCCGAGCCGAGCACGACGGCGTCGTAGAGCGGGTCGCCGAGCGCGAACTGAAGGCTCTCGCCGACGCCGAACCAGTCGTGGAGGATGACGATCGCGGTGCCGCCCAGCAGCAGCACCGCCAGCGCTCGGCGCAGGAAGCGCATCCTGTCGGGGCGGGCTGCTGTCGGTTGCGCGGCTTCCACTGGTGGAGCTATCGGCAAAGCTGCGCCGGTTTTCAAGCCCTGGATCGGCAAATTGCGCCAGTCATCTAGACTGGGTGGCGATGAAGGCAGGAATCCACCCCGAGTACACGCTCGCCAACGTGCACTGCTCTTGCGGGAACCAGTTCTACACCCGCTCGACCGTCGCCGACCTCCACGTCGAGCTCTGCTCGGAGTGTCACCCGTTCTACACCGGCAAGCAGAAGCTCGTCGACAGTGGTGGCCGGGTAGAGCGCTTCCAGCGCCGCGCCGCCAAGCACGCCAAGGCGACGCGGAGGTAGTCCCGATGGGGGTCTCGTCCAACGGGGCCGACCCCCTGCGGATGCCGGACGGCGCCTTGGTCGCCAAGCGCGACGCGCCGGTCGGCGGTCAGGCTGTGCTCGAGGGCGTGATGATGCGCGGCGTCTCGACTTGGGCGGTCGCGGTCCGCAACCCGGAGGGAGAGATCGAGGTCACCTCCGAGTCGCTGGTCCCCTGGGCGAAGCGCCACCGACTCTGGCGCGTGCCGGTGATTCGTGGGGTCGTCGCCCTCGGCGAGTCGCTGAAGATCGGCTTCCGGGCGCTGGCGATCTCCGCCAACGCGCAGCTGGAGGAGGACGAGGAGGGCAAGAAAGAAGAGATCGGCGGCTGGATCTGGGGCCTGACGATCGCGCTCTCGCTGGCGCTGTCGATCGGGCTCTTCTTCGTCATCCCGGTTGGGCTGACGAGCCTGATCAAGGACGAGCTCGGCTCCGCGCTTCTCTTCTGGCTGGTCGAGGGCATCCTGCGCACGGCGATCTTTATCGGCTACATCGTCGTGATCAGCCAGTTGCCGGACCTGCGCCGGGTGTTCGAGTACCACGGCGCCGAGCACAAGACGATCTCCTGCTACGAGGCCGAGGACGAATTGGTTCCGTCGCGCGCCAAGCTCTACTCGCGCCTGCACCCGCGCTGTGGCACAAGCTTCCTGCTGATCGTGATGGTGCTGGCGATCTTCGTCTTCGCCCCGATCGGACTACCGGCCTGGTACTGGCTGCTGGCCTCGCGCATCATCGGCATCCCGCTGATCGCTGGCCTCTCCTACGAGGTAATCAAGTGGGCGGGCAGGAACCGGCGCAAGCGCTGGGTGCGGGCGCTGATGTGGCCCGGCCTGATGCTGCAGAACCTGACCACGCGCGAGCCCGACGAAGAGCAGCTGGCGGTGGCGATCATCGCCCTCGAGAAGGTGCTTGAGTCAGAGAAGCCCGGCGAGGTCGAAGAGTCGCCGATCGAGATCGTCGCTTAGCGCCGCACGGCCGGTCTATGTTGTCTGCATGATCGACGCACTGGTCGAGCAGATAGAAGCGCGGTTCTCCGAGCTCGAGGAGCAGATGTCCGACCCCGATGTGATCGGAGACCGGCAGCGCTACGCCGAGGTCGGGCGCGAATACCGTGAACTGGAGCCGGCGCGGCAGTTGGCGGGCGAGTACCGGACGCTGAAGGGCGACCTCGAGGGCGCGCGGGAGCTGCTTGCCGAGGACGGCGATGACGCCGAGCTGCGGACCATGGTCGATGAGGTGCCGGCGAAGCTGGAGGCCCTCGAAGAGGAGATCCGCCTGGCAATGATCGAGCGCGACCCCAACGACGCCAAGAACGTCCTGGTCGAGATCCGCGCCGGGACGGGGGGCGACGAGGCGGCCCTCTTCGCCGGCGATCTCTACAAGATGCTCAGCCGCTACGCCGAGGAGCGCGGCTTCTCGATTGAGACTCTCGGCCAGTCCGCGGCCGAGGTGGGTGGCTTCAAGGAGCTCACCTTCGCGGTTAAGGGCGAGGGCGCCTACTCGGTCTTCAAGTACGAGGGCGGCACGCACCGCGTGCAGCGCGTGCCGGAGACCGAGTCGCAAGGACGCATCCACACCTCGACCGCGACCGTCGCGGTGCTCCCGGAGGCGGAGGAGGTGGAGGTGGAGATCGACCAGAACGACCTGCAGATCGACGTCTACCGTTCCTCCGGCCCCGGCGGACAGTCGGTCAACACGACCGACTCGGCGGTGCGGATAACCCACAAACCGACCGGGATCGTCGTCTCGATGCAGGACGAGAAGTCCCAGCTGCAGAACAAGGAGCGGGCGATGCGGGTGCTGCGCGCCCGTCTCTACGAGCGCGAGCTGGCCGAACAGCAGGCGAAGGTCGCAGCCGAGCGCAAGGCGCAGGTGGGCACGGGCGAGCGCTCGGAGAAGGTCCGCACCTACAACTTCCCCCAGGGACGGGTCACCGACCACCGGATCAAGCTCACCTCGCACGACCTGGACGGCGTGCTCGGCGGGGCGCTCGATCAGTTCACCGACGCCCTCGCGGCGGAGGAGCGTCGCCAGCGACTGGCCGCGGCGGCTGGATGAGGCGTCGTGGCCACCGTGCGCGAAGCGCTGACGGCGTCGGTTGACGCTCTGACCGCAGCGGGGGTCGACACCCCCCGCCTCGACGCCGAAGTGCTGCTGGCCGAGGCCAGCGGTTGGGACCGGGCTCGCCTGGCCGCCGACCCCGAGGCCGCCGTTCCGGCCAGTGTGGCGCGGCGCTTCGGCGAGATGGTGCGCAGGCGGCTGCGGCGCGAGCCCGTCGCCTACATCGTCGGCCGCAGGGGGTTTCGCCACCTCGATCTGGCTGTGGACCGGCGCGTTCTCATCCCGCGTCCCGAGACTGAGCTCCTGGTCGATCTGGCGCTGGAGCTCCAGCCCGGTTCTGTGCTCGACGTCGGCACCGGCTCGGGCGCCGTCGCCCTGGCGATCGCCGACGAGCTGTCGGGCTGCCGGGTCGTCGCCACCGACACCTCGGCGGCGGCGCTCGAAGTGGCGGCGGCGAATGCCGAGCGCCTAGGTCTCGGCGAGCGGGTCCGCTTTCTCGCGGACTCGGTGCCAGCGGACGGGGAGTTCGACCTCGTTGTCGCCAACCTGCCCTACATCGCCAGCGGTGAGTGGCCGGGCCTGCAGCCCGAGGTCACGCAGTGGGAGCCGCGCGAGGCGCTGCTCGCGGGCGCCGATGGGCTTGACGCCATCCGCGCCCTTCTCTCAGGCCGCGTTCGTCATTTGTCTGACCAGGCACGACAAATGACGAACGCGGCCGTTGTCATCGCGCTTGAGGTCGGGGAGGGGCAGGCGGCGGCGGTGGGTGAGCTGCTGCATGCGGCCGGCTTCGGCTCGGTCGAGACCAGGGTCGACCTGGCCGGGATCGAGCGGGTCGTCATCGGCAGGAGTGGGGCGTGACCGAGATCGTTTCGGTCGAGCGTGACGGCGCGCAGGCAGCACGCTCGGCGCTGGAGCGCTGCATCGCCGCCAGCGGCGTTGCCGTTTTCCCCGCTGACGGCCTCTACGGTCTCGCCTGCGACCCGCTCGATGCGGCGGCGATCACCCGCATCCACCAGGTCAAGGGCCGCGACGAGGGCAAGCCCTCGGCCGTCATGTACCTGGCGCCGCTGGCGATGCGCGAGCTGGTCGAGGGGCTGGGCGAGCGGACGAGGGAGGCGGTCGGTGCGCTGCTCCCCGGGCCGTTGACGCTGGTGGTCGCCAATCCGCAGCACCGCTACCCGCTCGCCTGCCGCGAGGACCCCGAGCGACTCGGCGTCCGCCTGATCGGGGGGCCGCTGGCCGGCGCGATGTGCCCGCTTTTCCAGACCTCTGCCAACCGCAGCGGCGAGCCACCCGCGGCGAGCTTCGGCGAGGTCTCGCAGACGCTCGTCGACGCCGTCGACCTGGCGATCGACGGCGGTGCGCTCGCCGGCCGGCCGTCGACCGTGGTCGATCTGTCCCGTTTCGACGAGGCCGGTGAGTGGCAGGTCCTTCGCCGGGGCGCCATGGACGAGGCCGAACTAACCAGTCGGCTAACTGTTCTAGTTGACTAGAACAGTTATGACAGCTACTGTGTCTTTTGATGACACAGCAGGCGATCGCCCATGAGGAGCGGAATCCCTTCTCAACCGACCGCAGGGACGAGCTTCCTGTCGGGGTTCAGCTGGCCTGGCGGCTGCGGGCGCTGATCAGCTCCGGCAGGCTCCCGGCCGGCGAGCGCCTGCCGAGCTTCCGCCGCCTGGCGGAGTGGGCGGGAGTCAACGTCAACACGGTGAGGGCGGTCTACGCGGATCTCGAGGACCGGGGTCTGGTAGTCAGCCACCAGGGCCAGGGAACCTTCGTCGCAGACGGCGTCGAGCCGGCGTCCCGGCTGGAGGAGATTGCGGTCGGGGCGCTGCGCCGCGCTCGCGACGAGGGGCTGAGTCCGCGCGAGCTGGCGATCGTCGTCGCCGCCTGCGCCAGCATGCCGGGGACGTTTGAGGGTGGAGAAGAGGCGACGGAGCCGTCATCCGATCTTCCCGATCTCGGCGAGGAGAGCGAGGCAATCGAGGTTCGCCACGAGCTGCGTCGTCAGATCGGCCGCCTCGAGGGCGAGCTCGCCTCCTATGTCCGCGACCTGCCGGATGGCATGCCCACTGCCCGCTTGCGCGCCGAGGCGCACATCGCCGGCGTCGAGGAGCTAGAGCAGACGCGCGACACGCTGATCGCCCAGCTCTCCGAGGCGCAGAAGGCGGCCGAGCTGCGCGCACGCGAAGAGGACCGGGCGCGCACCCGGCGCCAGGAGCCGAGCCCGGGACCGCTCGGCCGGGCGATGAGCTGGTGGCGCAGCAGGTCCTGAGCCGGGTCCTGCTCCCGGCCAAGTCGAGCTTCGAGCAGGTGGGGAGCATGATGCTGCTCACCGCGCAGACGATCGTGGCGGCGATCCGACCGCCCTACCCGTATGGCGAGGAGCTGGTCGGCCAGTTTCTCTTCGCCCTCAAGCTCTGCTGGTTCCCCCTTCTGGTCTCGACCTTCGTCCTCTGCTTCGGCGCGCCGGGGCTGCAGGCCGCCAACGCGCTCTCGCTGTTCGGAGCGATGGACCGGCTCGGCGGTTTCTTCGTGCTCGCCGCGATCCGCCAGATCGGGCCGATCGTCACCGCGGTCGTCGTCGCCGGGGTCGCCGGCACCGCGATCACCGCCGACCTCGGTGCCCGCAAGATCCGCGAGGAGCTCGACGCCCTCCAGGTGCTCGGGGTCGATCCCGTCAAGAACCTGGTCGTGCCGCGCTTCCTGGCGCTGATGCTGATCACCGGCCTGCTCGACGCCTACGCGCTCGTCTTCGGCCTGGCGGGCGGCATCCTCGTCGAGCTGATCTACCAGCAGCCGCTCGGCGGCTTCTTCGCGACGCTCTCCTCCAACGCCTCGATCGCCGACCTCTGGGGGTCGGTGGTGATGTGCACCCTGTTCGGGGCGATCATCGCGATCGTCTGCTGCTACAAGGGGATGACCGCGACCGGCGGCGCCGCCGGCGTCGGCCGCGCTGTCAACCAGGCGGTGGTGATCTCCTTCCTCGGCGTCTTCGCCTTCCTCTATGTCTTCACCGCGGTCCTGCTCGCCACCAACCCCGAACTGCAGGCGATTCGGTGATCGGCTGGCTCGACGCGCCGCGGGGCTGGCTCGACTCCTTCGGCGAGATCGCCCGCTTCGGCGCGCGGGTCGCCGGCCTCGTCTACTCGGGGCGCGTCTTCGGCTTTTTCGGCGAGAGCCTGCGTCAGGCGGGCATCCTGATCCTCGGTTCGGCGTTGGTGATCTGGGTCTTCGTCTTTATCCTCGGCCTGCAGTGCGGGATCCTCGGCGCCTACCTCTTCCGGGCTCAAGGAGCACCCGGCTACGCCGGCCTTTTCTCCGCCTGGTGCGACTTGCGCGAGGCGCTGCCCTACGCCTTCGGCTACATCCTCTCGGCCAAGGTCGGCACCGGGATCGTCGCCGAGCTGGGAGCGATGCGGATCTCCGACGAGATCGACGCGCTCGAGGTGATGGGGATCGAGCCGGTCACCTTCCTCGCCGCCACCCGCCTGCTCGCCGCCTGGATCGCCTTCCCCTTCATCTACCTGGTCGGGATCGCGGTGATGTACTCCGCCAGCTGGCTGGCGGTGGTCGAGCAGGTCGGCGACGTCTCCTCCGGCGGCTACCTGCTGATCTTCTGGATGTTCCAGAACCCTCCCGACCTGATCTACAGCCTGGTCAAGGGGATGGCGATGGCGACCGTGATCGTGCTGGTCGGCTGCTACTACGGCTACACCGCGCGGGGCGGTCCAGTCGGCGTCGGCGCCGCGACCGCCCAGTCGATGGTCGTCAACATCATCCTCGTCCACATCGTCGGCATGCTCGGCACGGTGGTCTTCTGGGGCGCCAACCCCCGGGCGCCGATCGGCGGCTGAGGCGTCAGCAGTTCTGCGGGCCGTCGCGGTAGGGGAGGCGGATGATGCGGGTCGAGCGGTTGTTGCTCTCGTTCTCCTCGAAGAGCAGGTCGTAGGGGTCGACGTGCATGACGAAGGCGAAGCAGCCGCGCAGGCCGCTGACGTTGACCCACTGGCGGTCGTAGGTCGAGGGGTAGACGTCCGACCAGCCGACCGAGGTGCCGAGCCTGACTCGCTCGCGGCTCGGGTCCTGGCTGCAGGCCGGGTAGACGCGGTGGCCGGGGGATCGTTTCATCGCCCGGGTGCGCTCCAGGTCGCGGAAGCAGTAGAAGACCTTCGGCCCCCTGCGCACCCGTTCTAGAGGCTGGCGGCTCTCGTCCAACGACCAGATCTCCATGCTGAGCGGGTCGTGCACCTTCCAGTAGGAGCCGCCGTACTCGTAGCCGACGCTGTAGAAGTGCAACTTCGCCTCGGTGCGGAAGATCTCGACGCCGCCCCCGACGCGGTAGATCGCCTGGTTGGCTTTCATCCAGTTGCGCTTGTAGCGCTGTCCGCGCAGCTCCATCGGGCCGCGGCCACGCGAGCGGATGTCGTTGCCGGCGTGCAGCAGGGTGCCGCCGCCGTAGCCATAGCCGCCGCCGCTGCGCTCGACGTAGAGGTCGGCGGCGGGGCCGACCTTGAGGTCGGGGCAGAGCAGGCGCCCCGATTCTGGCCCTTCGCAGGGGTTTTCGCTCGCGGCCGTCGCGGTTGCCGGAGCCATGGTCGCGGCCAGGCAGAGGCTCGCGATCAGGAGCGGGAGGCGGGGTCTCACCGGCCCCAGGCTATCCATGGCCGCTGATAGCGTCGCTCGCCTGCGATGACCGGGGCATGGAGGGAGTTGCCGGGACCGCACCGGCGCTGGATCGTCACTAGGGCGCTCGTCGTAACCGCGGCGATCAACGCGATCGTCAACGCGGCGATCGCCTGGCTCGGTGTCCAGGGCCAGGAGATGGTGCCCCTGTGGGGTGTGCCGCTGGTCGAGACCAGCACTTTCTGGAACGCGATTGGCACCCTCTTCCTGCTGCCCTTGATCACCTGCGTGCTGACCACGACGGCGGTGCGACGAGACGTGAGACTGGGGTCGCTGGCTTCGCTGAGCCGGCTCCGCTCCTCGCACCGCTGGCTGGCCGCGCTGCCGCCGGCGCGCCTGCGGCGAGGCCTGGCCTTCGGCGCGCTCACCGTGGCCGCCCTGGCGCCGCCCCTGACCCTGGCGCTGGTCGCCTCCGGCTTTCCGGAGCTCTCCAGGGAGCAGTTCGTCGTCTGGCAGACGGCTTTCGCCGTCGTCCTCGGAGCGCTGGTCACCCCGCTCATCGCGCTCTGTGCGATGGCCGACCCCTCGGACGGGCTCCCGGCTGACCCTTCCTGATAGGCAGGTGACTATCCCGAACCGTTGGTAATGTCGCTTGCATGAGCGCGGAGCTGCCAGAGAACCTCCAGGCCGCGCCCCTGAGCGAGGTCGATCCCGAGATCGCCGCCGTGCTCGAGGCCGAGCTGCGGCGCCAGCAGGGGACGCTGGAGATGATCGCCTCGGAGAATTTCGTGCCCCAGGCGGTGCTCGACGCGGTCGGCTCGGTGCTGACCAACAAGTACGCCGAGGGCTATCCCGGCCGCCGCTACTACGGCGGCTGCGAGGAGGTCGACGTCGCCGAGCAGCTGGCGATCGACCGCGCCACGGAGCTGTTCGGCGCCGAGCACGCCAACGTCCAACCGCACGCCGGCGCCCAGGCCAACAACGCCGCCTACATGGCGCTGCTCGAACCGGGCGACACCTTCCTCGGCATGGCGCTCGACCACGGCGGCCACCTCAGCCATGGGATGAAGATCAACGTCTCCGGCAAGCTCTACAACCCGGTGCCCTACCACGTCAGCCGCGACGACTTCCTGGTCGACATGGACGAGGTCGCGGCGCTCGCTCAGGAGCACAAGCCGGCGCTGATCGTCGCCGGCTGGTCAGCCTACCCGCGCCAACTCGACTTCGCCGCCTTCCGCGAGATCGCCGACTCGGTCGGTGCCAAGCTGATGGTCGACATGGCCCACTTCGCGGGCCTCGTCGCCGCCGGTGAGCACCCCAACCCGGTGCCGCACGCCGACGTCGTCACGACGACGATCCACAAGACCCTCTGCGGTCCGCGCAGCGGCATGATCCTCTGCCGCTCCGAGCACGCGAAAGCGATCGACAAAGCGACCTTCCCCGGTCAGCAGGGCGGCCCCCTGATGCACACGATCGCCGCCAAGGCGGTGGCGCTGCGGATCGCCGCCAGCGAGCCTTTTCGAGCCCGTCAGCGGCAGACGGTCGCCAACGCCAAGGCCTTCGCCGCCGGCCTCGAAGCGAGCGGCGTGCCGGTGCTGACCGGCGGCACCGACGTCCACCTGGTCCTCGTCGACCTGACCCCGAGCGGGCTCGACGGCAAGACCGCCGAGGACCGTCTGGCGGAGGCCGGGATCACCGTCAACCGCAACGCGATCCCCTTCGACGAGCGGCCACCGATGAACCCCTCCGGCCTGCGGATCGGGACGCCGGCTCTGACCACGCGCGGACTGGTCGAGGAGGACATGGAGGAGATCGCCGCCGTGATCGCCATCGCCCTCTCCGATGAGTTCGACTCCGAGAAGGCGGCGCTCTCCGAGCGCACCCGTGCCCTGATGGATCGCTACCCGCTGTACGCCCACCTCTCACCGACCGCCGTTTGAGAGTTTGGGTTGACTGCACGGCCGCGGCGCACCCGCTGGTGCTGCGGCCGATCGTCGAGCGGCTCGAGCAGCGTGGGGACGAGGTCCTCGTCACCGCCCGTGAGTACGGGCAGACGCTGGAAATCCTCGACCTGCTCGGCATCCCCCACGTCGCCGTTGGCGCTCACGGCGGCGCCTCGGCGCTCGGCAAGGGCAGGGCGCTGGCGGGGCGCTCGCTGCGGCTCGCGCGCCTGTTGCGCGGGCACCGCCCCGACCTCGCGGTCGCCCACGGCTCGGTCGATCTCGCCGTTGTCTCGACGCTCCTGCGGATCCCCTCGGCACAGCTGCAGGACTACGAGTTCGCCGGCTGGCAGCGCCAGATCGCCTTTCGCGCGGCGCGGCGGGTGCTGGTCCCGGACGCGATCCCGCTCGAGCGGCTGGAGCGGATCGGGGCGAGCGGGGGCAAGCTGGTCCGCTACCCCGGCTTGAAGGAGGAGTACTACCTGGCGGACTTCGAGCCCGACCCGGCCGTCATCGAGGAGCTCGGGCTCGACCGCGAGAAGGTGCTCGTCGTCGTCCGGCCGCCGCCCGAGACCTCCGAGTACCACGCCCGCAACGAGATCTACGCAGCTGCAATCCGCCATCTCGCCCAGAGCTCGGAGACGCAGGCCGTTGTGATCCCCCGCACCGAGCGCCAGCGCGCAGAGGTGGGGGCGATGGACGCCGCCAACCTGATCGTGCCCCAGCGGGCAATCGATGCTCAGAGCCTGATCGCCCACGCCGACCTCGTGGTCAGCGCCGGCGGCACGATGAATCGCGAGGCGGTGGCGCTCGGCACCCCCGTCTTCACCACCTTCACTGGTCGCATGGGGGGAGTCGACGAGGCGCTGATCGCCGCCGGCCGGCTGCAAGTGCTCGACGACCCCGCGGCTCTGCCGCTACGCAAGCGCTCCTCGCCAGTCGGGGTACGCCAGCCGCGCGATCCCGCGCTGCTCCTCGATGGCGTGCTCGGCGCTGTCGAGACCGTCGAGTAGCCTGAGCCGGCCCGCTTCCCCGTCGGGCACGCGAAATGGCCGCGACGACAACCGACGCCGTCCTCGCCTTCATCGTGGCGGCAGCGATCGCCTGGCTGCTGGTGCCCTTCGCCGAGCGCCTCGCCCACCGGATCGGGGCGATCGACCTGCCCAACGAGCGGGGGCTGCACGAAAAGCCGATGCCGCGCCTCTCCGGCCTGGCGATCTTCGTCGCGATCGAGGTCGCCGGCTGGATCTTTCTGCCGGCAGATGGCGAGACCCGCTCGATCCTGATCGGCGCCGCGGCGATCGCCTTGGTCGGCGTGATCGACGACGTACGCGGCCTGCCGGCCCTGCCGAAGCTGCTCGGGCAGGTCGGCGCCGCCCTGATCCCCGTTCTCGGTGGGGTGCACCCCGAGGTGCTGACGCTCCCCTTCGTCGGCGGCTTCGAGCTCGGCTGGGCCACCTACCCGCTGACCGTGATCGGGATCGTCGCCGTGGTCAACGTGATCAACTTCATCGACGGCATCGACGGCCTCGCCGCCGGCGTCTGCATGATCGCCGCCCTCGCCCTGGCGGTGATCGCCCTCTCGCTCGATCGCAACGCCGCCGGCGTGCTGGCGGCGTTGACCGCCGGCGGCGCACTTGGCTTCCTCCGCCACGGCTTCCCTCCGGCTTCCAGCTTTATGGGCGACACCGGCTCCAACCTGCTCGGCTACCTGCTCGCCACGGCGGCGGTGCAGGGTGCGCTCAAGACCAACGCTGTCGTCGCCCTCGTCCTGCCACTCGTCGTCCTCGCCGTGCCGATCCTCGACACCGGCTTCGTCATCGCCAAGCGGCTCAAGTACCGCCAGCCGATCTACCGGGCCGATCGCTGGCACTTCCACCACCGGATGGCCAACATCGGTTTCTCGCAGCGCCGAACCCTTGCCTATCTCTACGGCTGGGCCCTGGTCATGGCCGGCCTGGCGATGGCGCTTCGCTTCATCCCCTACAGCGACGACCGCGGCGACTTCGACGCTTTCTGGACGGCGGTCGTCGTCTTCTGCGGCCTCCTTACCCTGGCCGCCAGCGTCTACTTGGTCAACGTGCTCGAGATCCTCAAGCTGCGCCGCACCCGCTTGCGCCAGCTGGTCGGCGTGCGCCGCGACGCGGGCAGGCCGGTGCCGCAGGCCGAAGAGGTCGACCGCGCGGTCGCTCGCGAGCTGGAGACCGGAACCTTCCCCGCAATTGACCCCGAGACCGGCGAGTTCGAGGCGATCGAGCCCCGCAAAGAGCGTTAGTAACAGGTTGTGACAAGCCTCACGAACTGGCTCTAGAAAGCCAAACGCGGGCCTTTCGGATATAGTCGTTTCTCCGCCCGCCTCCGAGGCTCGGGCGCTACTTATGTCTCCTCCCAAGCACGTTGACCTGATGGTCCTGGCAGCCGCCCTCGCGGTTTTCGTGCTTGCCGGTCTTCCCCTCCTCGGCTACGCGGTCGCCGCCGTGGCCTGGCTCGCCCAGCGCGGGATCCAGGTCGTCGCCGGACGTCACGCCGACCGGGAACTGGCCGCCGGCAACCGCCAGCGGGCGATGGGGACGATCGCCGCGACCTCGCTGGGCCGCGTCTGGCTGATGGTCACCGCGGTGCTGCTGGGAGGCCTGCTCGCCGACCACGAAGCCGGCCTCGCCGCCGCCGTGCTGCTCGTCATTCTCTTCACGGTTTCCTTCGCCGCCCAGGGCATCGCCCAGCTCTTCGCGGCCCCAGAGGGGCAGGGGGTCTCCTAGCGTGGAGGCGGCGACGGCAACGGCGGGCTCGGCTCCCTCGGGCGGCCTCAGCACCAAGGCCAAGGTGCTGATCGGCCTCGGCGTCTACCTCGCGCTCACCGTCCTTTTGCTGCTGGTCTTCGGCAGCGACGGCAAAAACGAATCCTTCCAGCCCCAGAACGAGTTCAAGCTCGAACCGTGGCTCTCGATCCACATCGGAAGTCTCGACCTCAGCATCAACAAGGCGGTTCTGTATCTGGCCCTGGCCAGCGGCCTGACGATCTTCACGATGGTTTGGATCAGTCGGAGGATGGCGGAGAAACCGAACCGGGTCCAGACCGCGATCGAGGTCGCCTACGACCTGACCAAGAACAACATCACCGGCGGCAACCTCGACCGCGCCACCGCCGTGCGCTGGTTCCCCTTCCTCGCCGCGCTCTTCTTCTGGATCTGGTTCTCGAACATGATCGGCTTCGTGCCGCTGCCGATCAACACCGAGCACCCGGTCAACATCTTCGGCATCGAAGTTCCCGCCTTCGCCCTCTACGCGGCGACCGCCAACATCTCGATCCCGCTCGTCCTGACCCTGGTCGTCTGGGTCGCCTACCACGTCGAAGGGATCCGGGCCAAGGGCTTCTTCGCCTACTTCGCCAGCTGGCTGCCGCCGGGCCTGGAGGAGATGAACCCGGTCGGCAAGGCGGCGATCTTCACGATCGAGGTGATCTCCCACTTCGTGCGGCTGATCTCGCTCTCAGTGCGTCTCTTCGCCAACATCCTCGCCGGCCACCTGCTGCTGCTCTTCATGGGTGGCGGGCTGGCGGTGCTGCTCGGCATCGCCGCCCTCGGGGCCCTCACCTTCCCGATGGCGTTCGTGTTCTTCATCTTCGAGGTGGGCCTGGTCGCGACGCTACAGGCGTTTATCTTCTCGACCCTCACTGCGATCTACATCGGCGGAGCCACCTCCGCCAGTCACTAAAGAAAAGGAGTCGAACTCGATGGATCTCATGTCCCTACCGATTGCCGAGGTCACCGACGAAGGTGTGACCGACGCGGGCAAGGCGATCGCGCTTGGCGTCGGCGCCGGGCTCGGCTCGATCGGCGCCGGCATCGGCGTCGGCTTCATCTTCGGCAAGGAGATCGAGTCGGTCGCCCGCCAGCCCGAGATGAAAGACGAGCTGCAGAGCATCCGCTGGCTCGGCTTTGCGCTGACCGAGGCCGTGGCCTTCTACACCTTCATCTTCGGCCTGATCGCCTTCTTCCTCTAGGCCGCAAGTGGAGCTCTTCACCGGTGACATAGCGGGCTTTCTCGTCCTCGCCGCCGAGGCGGCGCATGGAGAGGAAGAAGGCGGCAGCTTCCTGGTCTCGCCGGGCCTCGGCCTGATGATCTGGACGCTCGTCCTCTTCCTCTTCACGATGTGGGTGCTGAGCAAGGTCGCCTTCCCGCGGATCCAGGAGGCGCTCGACAAGCGCGCCAAAGTGATCAGCGAGTCGATCGAGGCGGCCGAAAGGCAGCGCAAGGAGTCCGACGAGCTGCTCGAGGAGTACCGGGCGCGCCTCGCCGAGGCTCGCGAGCAGGCTGACGACATCATGGCCCGCGCCCGCAAAGCGGCTGAGGTTGCCGAAACCGAGGCCACCACGGCCGGCAAGGAGAAGCGCGAGGAGCTGGTCTCCGCCGCGAAGCGCGACATCGAGGCCGAGACGCGGCGCTCGCTCGAGCAGATCCGCAAGGAGGTCGCCGACCTCACCGTGCTGGCGACCGAGAAGGTGACGCGCAAGTCGCTCACCGCCGAGGACCAGCGCCGCCTCGTCGAGGAGGCCCTCAGCGAGGTCGACTTCACTTCCCTGTCGGGGTCCGAGAACTAGTCATGCAGGACGCAGCTCGCGTATACGCCGAGGCGCTCTTCGACGTCGCCCGGGAGCGGGGCAAGCTCGACGCGATCCGCGATGAGCTGGCCCAGTTCGCCGACGCCCTCGACTCGAACCGCGAGTTGCAGGTGTTCTTCTTCAGCCCCTACTTCTCCTCGGCGGAGAAGGAGGAAGGCCTGAGGCGCGCCGTCAGCGGCGCCGACCAGGAGCTGGTCAACTTCCTCGAGCTGCTGATCGAGAAGGGGCGGATGACCGAGGTCTTCCGCATCCGCCGCCAGTTCGAGGAGCTGTGGAAGCATGAGAACCGGCGTCTAGACGTGACCGTGACCAGCGCGGTCGAGCTTGACCCGGCGGTCGTCGCCAAGATCGGCGAGGAGATCGAACGGCAGACGGGGCAGAAGGCGGACCTGGCGAGCGGCGTCGACGAGGAGATCCTCGGCGGCATCGTGCTCCAGGTCGGCAACATGGTCCTTGACGCGAGCATTCGCAGCCGCCTGGAGAAACTTCGAAAGAGCGTCGCGCAGGCGGCGTAAGGAGGAAAGACCGCAGTGGAGATAAAGCCAGACGAGATCGCATCGATCCTGCGTGAGCGGATCGAGGGAATGGACACGGCAAGCGCCGACCTCTCCGAGGTTGGCACGGTGCTGTCGGTGGCTGACGGGATCGCCCGCATCCACGGCCTCGACAGCTGCATGGCGCTGGAGATGTTGGAGCTGCCGCACGGCGTCACCGGCCTCGCTCTCAACCTCGAGGCCGACAACGTCGGCGCCGTGCTCTTCGGCGAGTGGGACAAGATCGTCGAGGGCGACACGGTCAAGCGCACCGGCAACCTGCTGCGGATTCCGGTCGGCGACGAGCTTCTCGGTCGCATGGTCGACCCGCTCGGCCGCCCGCTCGACGACAAGGGCGACGTCGCGACGACCCAGACGCGCCCGGCCGAGTTCAAGGCCCCCGGCGTCGTCCAGCGTCAGCCCGTCACCGAACCGGTCCAGACCGGGCTGATGTCGATCGACGGGATGATCCCGATCGGGCGTGGACAGCGAGAGCTGATCATCGGCGACCGCCAGACCGGCAAGACGGCGATCGCGATCGACACGATCATCAACAACCGCGACAAGGACATG
>Ga0190272_10000499_pt1 | contig 20478 bp, 15 predicted proteins | sample Popmic504T_FD_133746 | JGI IMG/M metagenome (GOLD analysis project Ga0190272, IMG submission 133746) | Populus adjacent soil microbial communities from riparian zone of Shoshone River, Wyoming, USA - 504 T | ecosystem: Environmental > Terrestrial > Soil > Riparian zone | place: USA: Wyoming... | reverse complement strand
GAGGAGCGGCTCGGCGAGCCCGGCTCATACCCCTACACACGGGGCATCCACGAGCGGATGTACCGCGACCGGCTCTGGACGATGCGCCAGTACGCGGGCTTCGCCAGCCCCGAGGACACCAACGAGCGCTACCGCTACCTGATCGAGCACGGCTCGACCGGGCTCTCGATGGCCTTCGACCTGCCGACCCAGCTGGGGCGCGACTCCGACGACCCGCTCTGCCGGGGCGAGGTCGGGCGCACCGGGGTCCCGATCGACACGATCGAGGACATGCGGATCTGCTTCGACCAGATCCCGCTCGACAGCGTCTCGACCTCGATGACGATCAACGCCCCGGCGGGGATCCTGCTGCTGCTCTATGAGCTGGTCGGCGAGGAACAGGGCGTGCCTTCCGAGAAGCTGCGCGGCACGGTCCAAAACGACGTGCTGAAGGAGTACATGGCGCGCGGCAACTACATCTACCCGCCGGTGCCGACGATGCGGTTGACCACCGACATCTTCGAGTACTGCCAGGAGAACGTGCCGAAATGGAACACGATCTCGATCTCTGGGTACCACATCCGCGAGAAGGGCTGTTCGGCCGTGCAAGAGGTCGCCTTCACGCTCTCCAACGCGATCGCCTACGTCGAGGCCGCGCTGGAGCGGGGCTTGAAGATCGACGAGTTCGCCCCCCGCCTCGCCTTCTTCTTCAACGGCCACAACAACGTCTTCCAGGAGGTCGCCAAGTTCCGCGCGGTGCGGCGGATGTGGGCCAAAATCGTCAAGGAGCGGTTCGGCGCCGAGAACCCCAACTCGATGAAGATCCGCTTCCACACCCAGACCGGTGGGGTCACGCTCCAGGCCCAGCAACCCGAGGTCAACATCATCCGCGTCGCCCTGCAGGGCTTCGCCGCGGTAGCCGGCGGCACCCAGTCGCTTCACACCAACGGATTCGACGAGGCGCTGGCGCTGCCGACCGAGCGCTCGGCGCGGATCGCGCTGCGCACGCAGCAGGTGCTCGCCCACGAGTCGGGGGTCGCCGACACCGTCGACCCCTTCGCCGGCTCCTATTTCGTCGAGTCGCTGACCGACGAGGTTGAGGCGCGCGCCTGGGAGCTGATGGAGAAGGTCGAAGAGCTGGGCGGCTCGGTCGAGGCGCTGGAGTTCATGCAGCGCGAGATCGAGGAGTCGGCGCTCTCCTACCACGAGCGCTACAAGAGCGGCCAGGACATCATCGTCGGCGTCAACAAGTACGTCACCGACCAGGTCGACGACGTCGACATCCTCAGGGTTGATCCCGAGTCCGAGGAACAGCAGCTCGCCCGCCTCAAGGCGTTCAAGGAGTCGCGCGACCAGGCCGCCGTTGAGGCCAAGCTGGAGGCGCTGCGCGACGTCGCCCGCGGCGACGGCAACCTCCTGCGCCCGATCCGCGCGGCACTAGCCGCCGACGCCTCGATCGGCGAGGTCTGCGGCGCGATGCGCGACGTCTTCGGCGAGTACCGCGGCGGCGCCTTCTTCTAGACCTGAACGGTCTCGCCCAAGCGTCCAGGAGGGGGAGGAACGGCCCGCCGCCGGTTGAAGCGGGGGCCATGATCGAAGCCTCGCGGACGCTGATGAAGTCAGAGCCGGAGCTGACCGAGCTCATCGCCGAGCTCGAGGGTTTTGAAGTCTCGATGTCCGAAAAGGGCCTCGGCACGCGGGTCGAAGTTCGCGCCGCAGATGACTCAGGCCTCGAGGAGGCCGATCTGGAGCGCGTTCTGGACCGGCTCGCGGAGCCGCAGAAGCAGCCTTTCGGCAGCGCCTAGACCAAAGGAGATGGAACCGAAGTGAAATACCTGAAACGGCACCTGTCCGTTGCCAACCTGATCTCGTGCATCGCCCTGTTCGTGGCGCTCAGCAGCGTCGCCTACGCGGCCACCAACTTGACCAACAAGTCGGTCAAGACGCGCCACATCGCCAACGGAGCCGTGACCACGCCGAAGCTTCGCAACGGCGCGGTGACGACCCTCAAGCTGCGCAACGGCGCCGTGGTCGCGACCAAGATCGCCCCCGGGCAGATCGGCACGAACCAGCTCTCCGACGGCGGCGTGCGCTCGGCGGACCTCGGCGGCGGCGTGGTCACCGAGGGGAAGATCAAAAACGGGGCCGTGACCGAGTCCAAGCTCGCTTCCAGCTCGGTCGCCACCGGCAAGATCCAGGATGGCGCCGTGACGGGATCGAAGTTCTCCTCGGGCCTCTTCGCCCAGCTGGTCAAGAACGTCACCTACGTGAACAAAGCCAGCGGTACGCCCAGCGGCGAACCCAGCACGACGAACCCCCAGTCGGTGACGGCGGAATGCCCGACGGGCAAGCAGGCGATCGGCGGCGGCGTGCGGATCATCCCCGGCGACGCCACGGTGGTCGAGATCACCGAGTCGATCCCCTTCGCTGCCGGCGACGGCAAACGCACGGGTTGGACTGCTTCAGCGAAAACGAACGAAGCGGCCAAAACCTACGCGGTCGAGGCCTACGCGGTCTGCGCCGAACTCTAGACATTCGCACTCCCAATGCGGTATCGAAGGGCCCGCTACGGCGGGCCCTTCGCCGTCTCGGGGCAGCCGCCGAGCTGCCGAAATAGACTGCGCCGCTCCGATGCGCGAACGCAACCCCGTCACCCACGACGAGAAGCTCGCCTACCTGCGCGAGCTGCGTGAGGCGGCGATCCACTCCGCCTCGGAGGAGGCGGTCGAGAAGCAGCACGCGAAGGGCAAGATGACGGCTCGCGAGCGGATCGAGAAGCTGCTCGATCCAGGATCCTTCGAGGAGCTCGACACCTTCGTCCGCCACCGCACTTACGACTTCGAGATGCAGAAGAAGCGGCCCTGGGGCGACGCCGTCGTCACCGGTCACGGCACGATCGACGGCCGCACCGTCTTCGTCTTCTCGCAGGACTTCACGGTCTTCGGCGGCAGTCTCGGCGAGGTGATGGCGGAGAAGATGTGCAAGGTGATGGACCTCGCCGCCCAGGTTGGGGCGCCGGTGGTCGGCATCAACGACTCCGGCGGGGCACGGATCCAGGAGGGCGTCGTCTCGCTCGGCGCCTACGGCGACGTCTTTGTCCGCAACGTCAGATGCTCCGGCGTGATCCCGCAGATCAGCGTGATCATGGGGCCCTGCGCAGGCGGCGCCGTCTACTCGCCGGCGATGACCGACTTCATCTTCATGGTCAAGGAGACCTCTCACATGTTCATCACCGGGCCCGAAGTGATCAAGACGGTCACCGGCGAGGAGGTCGAGTTCGAGGAGCTGGGCGGGGCGATGAGCCACAACTCGAAGTCCGGCGTCGCCCACTTCGCCGCCGAGGACGAGGAGAGCTGCCTCGAGGACGTGCGCTACCTGCTCAGCTTCCTGCCCTCGAACAACCTCGAGGCGCCGCCGCGCTTTGAGCCCTCCGACGACCCCGAGCGCGAAGATGAGGAGCTCGACACGCTCGTCCCTGACGACCCCTCAAAGCCCTACGACATGCGCGACGTAATCGCCCGCGTCGTCGACGACGAGGAGTTCCTCGAGGTCCACGAGCACTTCGCCAAGAACATCGTCTGCGGCTTCTCGCGGCTCGACGGCCACCCGGTCGGCATCGTCGGCAACCAGCCGGCTCACCTCGCCGGCGTGCTCGACATCGAGGCCTCGGAGAAGGCGGCGCGCTTCGTCCGCACCTGCGACGCCTACAACGTCCCGATCCTCACCTTCACCGACGTGCCCGGCTTCCTGCCCGGCACCGACCAGGAGTGGAACGGGATCATCCGCCACGGCGCCAAGCTGCTCTACGCCTTCACCGAGGCGACCGTGCCAAAGCTCACCGTCGTCACCCGCAAGGCCTACGGCGGCGCCTACGACGTGATGAACTCGAAGCACATGCTGGCCGACTTCAACGTCGCCTGGCCGACAGCCGAGGTAGCCGTGATGGGTCCGGAGGGCGCGGTCAACATCATCTACCGCAAGGACATCGCCTCCTCACCGACGCCCGACGAGCGCCGCCAGAAGCTGATCGACGACTACAAGGCCCACTTCGCCAACCCCTACGCGGCGGCCGAGCGCGGCTACATCGACGACGTGATCGAGCCGCGCCAGACGCGGCCGAAGCTGATCAAGGCGCTGCGGATGCTGCAGTCCAAGCGCGTCGATCAGCCCAAGCGCAAGCACGGCAACATCCCGCTGTAGTCCGCTGCGGCGGTATCGCGCGCGAGAATCCTCAGAGAATTTGCAATCTGCGCACCACGCGTGCGCATCTTTCTGTCTTCATGTCAATATGGAGGCAATGAGGGAAAGCTGGACAGACGAGCGGCTCGACGACTTCCGGGCGGAAACCGCTCGGCGTTTCGACACCATCGACAGGCGGTTCGACAAGATCGACGAGCGGTTCGACAAGATCGACGAGCGGTTCGAAAGGATTGACGCAAAGTTCGACCGCGTCGACGCCCGCTTCGATGATCTATATCGCGCCGTCATCTTTCTGGGTGGCGGTGCGATCGTCACCTTCGTTGTCGGCTTCGCTGGCCTGATTGTCGCCGGCTGAGCCGTATCCGCGACGCGTCAGTCGTAGGCGCGGCTACGGTGCTTCCGCTGCAGCCTCACGCCGGGCGTTCCAGGTCGCCAGGGGCGCGGCGGACATCTCCTCCCATGCCGCCGCCTCGCCGAAGTACTGGCCGACGACGAAGTAGAGGAGGCCGGGGAGGAGCTCCGGGGCGCGCTCGGCCTCACCATCCAGCAACTTCGCCGACACAAGCGTGTCGATCGCCCCTACTATGAAGCTGGCCGTAACAGGAGGTGGAGCTTGGCGAGAGGGAATCTCGCGGCGCGCGCCGTCAAGCGCGCGGGAGAGGCGCTCCATCAGATCAGCCCGCTGGGCGAGCGCCTGCTTGCCGGCGGCGTGCACCTCGACAAAGAGCGCCCTGGCGATCGCTGGCTGGTTGGCGCAGAGCTCGAGCAGCTCCGCCAGGGCGGCGCGCAGCCCCTCGCGCCAGCTCGGTTGGCGCCTGGCGGCGCCGATCAGCCGCTGGTAGAACCACTCGCCGGCGTCCCGGTGCGCCTGCGTGAAGCAGTCCTGGAAGTCCTCGAAGTACTTGTAGAACGTTGCGCGGCTCGCCTTCGCGCGTTCGATCACGTGCCTGACCGCGACCTGCTCGTAGCCGAGCTCTCCGCTCACCTCGAGCGCCGCCTGCAGCAGCCGCTGCCGTGGGGGCTGGGTGCGGAGGCTGGAGAAGGGGACCGGCTGCGTCATCGCTCTTATCTGAAAACGAAATCCTTTTGTCTAGGTATACCACCTTTCAGAAACCCTGACGAGCACCTTCTCCCGTCTTGCCGCGGGCATCCGCACCAGAACGTTGCGTTTTTTGATGAAAAGGTAAGTAGACATCAGATAAATGTTCTGGTATCTTGTCGGTATGGCCGATTCGCGCTCCCTGTCGGAACGGCTGGCGAAGATGCCGCCGGGCCGGCACCTCGTGCCCCGCGACTTCGTCACCCAGAATCAGCGCGAGCGCATGCTGCTGGCGACCACGGAGCTGGTCGCCGAGCGCGGCTTCCAGAAGACGACGATCGAGCTGGTCGCGAAAACCGCGCGCGTCGCCCTCTCGACCTTCTACGAGCACTTCGACAACAAGGAGGAGTGCTTCCTCGCGGCGCTCGACGAGAGCGCCGAGGCCGCCGCCGCGGTGTTCGCCGAGCTGGTCGACCCCGAGCAGGCCTGGCCGGACCAGATCGCCGCCGGGGTCGAGGTCTTCCTCGAGATGGTCGTGGCGGAGCCGGCGCGCGCCCGGCTCTGCATCGTCGAGTCGCAGGCGGCAGGGGGTGCAGCCCTCGCCCGCTACCAGGCGATGCTGGAGAGCGTCGCCCCGAAGCTGCGGGAGGGCAGGGAGTTCAACCCGCGGGCATCGCGCCTGCCCGACGGGCTCGAGATCGCGATCGCCGGGGGCCTGGTCTGGCTGGTCCATCAGCGGCTCGTCACCGACCGGGTGGACGGGCTGAAGGCGTTGCTGCCGGAGATGCTACAGGTGACGCTGACGCCCTACATCGGCGAGGCGGAGGCGGGTCGCCTGGCCGACGCCGCGCAGGCGCGCGCGGCCTGAACCACGAGCGCAGGGGCGGGGCAGGCCGATGTGAGCCGGCTCGCAGTCGAAGGCGATGCGGTCCGCGCCCGCCTCGGCGCGGCGATGATCGATCTAGTCGCCGAGCAGGGCTACGAAGCCGTCAGCGTGCGCGCGATCTGCGAACGGGTCGGGGTGGGCCGGGCCGAGTTCGAGCGCCGCTTCGCCGACAAGGAGGACTGCTTCCTAACCCTCCACGACGAGATCGGTGCCGAGCTCTGTGCCCGGCTCGAGTCGGCCCGCGGCGCCAGCTCCTGGCACGACCGCGTCTGGGCCGTCGGCTGGGCGACCCTTCGCTTCCTCCAGGAGGACGCGATCCGCGCCCGTTTCTTCGTGGTCGCGGTGAACGGCGCTGGCGCCGCCGCCCAGGCTCGCCGCGACCGGTTGCTGCAGCGCCTCGTCGACCTGATCGACGCCGGCCGCCAGGAGCTCGAGGAGCCGGACTCGGTCTCCCGCTGCACCGCCGAGATCGTCGCCGGAGCGATTTACGGCACCGTGCTCGCCAAGGTCGATGACGGCTCGATCGAGCACGACACCGACTTCCTCCCCGAGCTCGTCTACATGGCGGTGATGCCCTACCTGGGCTCACGCGCCGCCGAGGACGAGCTGCTGGTCCAACCGCTGCGTTAAGTGCCGTGGCGGCCTAGGCCTGGGGTATCGTCGTTTCGTGGCCAAGGGGGCGGCGAAAGCGACGAAGAAAGAGGAGCCGGAGAGCTCCTCCCGCCTGCCCGCTGGTCGTCACGGCCTGCCGCGCGAGTTCATCGTCCAGAATCAGCGCGAGCGGATCATCACCGCCCTCGTCGACACGGTCGCCGAGCGTGGCTACAACGCGACCACCGTCGCCCACATCACCAAAGCCGCATCGGTCTCGCGGCGCACCTTCTACGAGCACTTCGTCGACAAGGAAGCCTGCTTCCTCGCCGCCTACGAGATGGTCGCCGGCCACATCCGCGATTCGATGAAAGCGGCGGCGGACTCCTTCGAGGAGTGGCCACAGCAGGTGCGGGCGGCGCTCTCGACGCTGCTGCGCTTTCTCGCCGGCGAGCCGGAGCTGGCCCAGCTGGTGATGATCGAGCCGATCGCCGCGGGCGGCGAGATCGCCACCCGCCACCGCGCCACGGTGACGGGGTTCGCCGAGATCCTCAAGGCTGGCCGCCCCGAGCACGCCGGCGATCGCCCGCTGCCCGAGGCGACCGAGGAAACCGTGGTCGGCGGCATCCTCTCCCTGATCGTCAGGGAAATCAGCGCCGGCCGCGCGCAGGATCTGGAGAAGCTGCTCCCTGACCTGGTCGAGCTGATCCTGGCGCCGTACCTCGGCGCCGACGAGGCCGAGCGCCTCGCCCGCGCTTAGCTTCGACTCGCCTCAGTAACCAGCTGGATGGCGGGCGACGAAGCCGGTGGGGCTGCGCAGGTCTTCGTGCCAGCTGGGACCGGTGCTGCCGTCGAGGTTGCCGGAGGTGTCCCAGCGCAACCCGGCGATCACCGCGTAGGTGTGGCCGCCGTTGGCGTAGACCGTTATCCAGCGCCCATCGCCGGGGAGCCCCCAGCTCGCCAGTGGGCCCGAGGGCAGCGGGCTTTCGAGGAAGCGGCCACCGCGCAGCGCGTAGCTGACCGAGCCCGAGCAGTCATAGCCTTTGTCCCACCAGCGGGCATGGCCGCCGCCGTAGACGTAGGGCTTGGAGCGGATCCTGTTGGCCGAGGCGATCACGGCCTTGACCCGGGCCGGCGCTGACGCCGGAGGGATAACCATGCCGTTGGGCAGCAGCCGCGCTTTGGCGGTCGGCGTGCAGATGTCTGTTTCAGCGGGGGAGAGGCCACCGCCACCGCAGTTTGCGGTTGCGCCGGCCGGGGTAACGACCAGTAGCGCCATAGCCGCGATCGCGGCTATTCCTGCTTTGAGCTTTCGCGCGTTCGTAGGCAAACCGATCTCCTTCGTCGGCCTACGGGGTTAGCTGTCGGGCTGGCGCGAAAGGAGCCTGCGCCCCCACCCGGACCGGGTGAGTTAGCCCCGAAAACGTGGTTCCCCCGCTCCCGCAGCGCCTCTGTGCGCGCGGGACTCGGCGTTTCGGTTGTTCGGAACGGCGGCAGTGTAGACGATCGCCCGGCCGCTTGCTCATAAAAAACAAACATTTTGTGGCCTTTCGCACTTGACTCCCCAATTCCTGTCGCCGTCTTAGTTCCTGTCGGCAGGCTGGGTGGTAGCTTGCGCGGCGGGATGGAACTTGCGAGCCGCACTGCGCTGTTGACCGGAGCCACGGGCGGTCTTGGCCGCGCGATCGCCGAGGCACTCGCCTCCCGCGGCACGCGTCTGAAGCTGAGCGGCCGCAAGGCCGAGGCGCTGGAGGCGCTGGCGAAGGAGCTTCCCGGCGAGGGACACGAGATCCTGCCCGCCAATCTCGCCGAGGCCGGCGCGGCGGAGAAGCTGGCCGCCGAAGCGGGCGAGGTCGACATCCTGCTCGCCAACGCGGGGCTGCCGGGAACCGGGCGCCTTCCGGACTACTCCACCGGGCAGCTGACCGGCACATTGCGAGTCAACCTCGAGGCCCCGATGCTGCTGGCCCGGGCGGTTGAGCCGGCGATGCTGGAGAAGGGCTCAGGCCACATGGTCTTCATCGCCTCGCTCTCGGGCAAGTCGGCGACACCGCTTTCCTCGGTCTACAACGCGACCAAGTTCGGCCTCCGCGGCTTCGCCCTCGGCCTTCGCGCCGACCTCGACCCGCAGGGCATCGGCGTCTCGATCGTCTCCCCGGGCACGATCCGCGACGCCGGCATGTACGCCGACTCGGGCGCGAAACCGATCCCCGGCCTCGGCACCGGCTCCCCGCAACAGGTCGCGGACGCCGTAGTGAAGGCAATCGAGCGCAACAAGGCCGAGATCACCGTCGCGCCACTCCAGCAGCGTTTCCTGGCTCACTTTGCCTTGGCGACTCCAGGGCTTTCGGTCAAGATCGCCAGCGGCGACGCGGGCCAGAAGGCCGCCGCCGCGGTCGCCAAAGGTCAGACAGACAAGCGCTAGCTCACGCTCCCTAGGATGGAGAGCATGAGCTCCTCCGACTCCTTTGGCGCCCGGTCTGATCTAGAAGTCGCCGGCCGCACGTACGAGGTGTTCCGGCTCGATGCGCTCGCCGAGCGCTTCGACGTGGCGCGGCTGCCGTACTCGGTCAAGGTGCTGCTGGAGAACGTGCTGCGCCTGGAGGACGGGCGCTCGGTGACGAACGCGGACGTCGAGGCGATCGCGGGGTGGGACCCGGCAGCGACGCCCAGCGTCGAGATCCCCTTCCAGCCGGCGCGGGTCCTGATGCAGGACTTCACCGGCGTGCCCGCGGTCGTCGACCTGGCCGCGATGCGCGACGCGATGGCGGAGATCGGCGGCGACCCGGAGAAGATCAACCCGCTGGTCGACGTCGACCTCGTCATCGACCACTCGGTCCAGGTCGACGCCTTCGGCAACGCCCGTGCCTTCGCCGTCAACGCCGAGCACGAGTTCGAGCGCAACCGCGAGCGTTACTCCTTCCTCAAGTGGGGCCGGGAGGCCTTCGACAACTTCAGCGTTGTCCCGCCGGCGACCGGGATCTGCCACCAGGTCAACCTCGAGCACATCGCCCAGGTGGTCTGGAGCAGCGAGCGCGGCGGCACGCTGCAGGCCTATCCCGACACCCTGGTCGGCACCGACTCGCACACGACGATGGTCAACGGGCTCGGCGTGCTCGGCTGGGGAGTCGGCGGGATCGAGGCCGAGGCGGCGATGCTGGGCCAGCCGATCTCGATGCTGCTGCCGCAGGTGGTCGGTTTCAAGCTCGACGGCCGGCTGCCCGAGGGCGCGACCGCGACCGACCTCGTCCTCACGGTTACCGAGATGCTGCGCGAGCGGGGCGTCGTCTCCAAGTTCGTCGAGTTCTACGGTCCGGGACTGGCCACCCTCGGCCTCGCCGACCGGGCGACGATCGGCAACATGTCGCCCGAGTTCGGCTCGACCTGCGCGATCTTCCCTGTCGATGCCGAGACGCTGCGCTACCTGGAGCTGACCGGCCGCCCGACCGAGACGCTCGAGCTGGTCGACTCCTACGCGCGCCTGCAGGGGATGTTCGCCGAGCCAGGCTCGCCGGACCCCGTCTTTTCGGAGACGCTGGAGTTGAGCCTGGACGAGGTCGAGCCCAGTATCGCCGGGCCCCGGCGGCCCCAGGACCGGGTGCCGCTGGCGCAGGCGAAGCAGGCCTTCCTAGAGGCGATGACGGAGTTCGACCCGGAGGCCGCCGCGCAGCTGACCAACGGCCGCGACGAGGCGATCGAAGAGTCGTTCCCGGCATCGGACCCGCCAGCCGAGGATCACGACGACGAGCGCGGCAAGCCTCGCCCGGCGCGGAGCGGTGGGACGGTGGCGACGATCGGGCGCGGCAGCGCCGACGCGATCGAGGTGACGCTGGAGGACGGGACGGCGGTGACGCTGGACCACGGCCGCGTCGTGATCGCGGCGATTACCAGCTGCACCAACACCTCGAACCCGAGCGTGATGGTCGGCGCCGGCCTCTTGGCGCGCAACGCGGTTCAGCGCGGCCTGAAGCGCAAGCCCTGGGTGAAGACGTCGCTTGCCCCCGGTTCGACCGTGGTCACCGACTACCTCGACAAGGCCGGGCTGACCCGCTACCTGGACGAGCTCCAGTTCAACCTGGTCGGCTACGGCTGCACGACCTGCATCGGCAACTCCGGCCCGCTGCCGCCCGAGATCTCAGCCGCGGTCGAGGAGAAGGACCTCGCCGTCTGCGCCGTCCTCTCCGGCAACCGCAACTTCGAGGGCCGGATCAACCAGGACGTGAAGGCGAACTACCTCGCCTCGCCGCCGCTGGTCGTTGCCTACGCGCTAGCCGGGCGGATGGACCTCGACCTGCTCACCGAGCCGCTGGGCGAGGGCTCTGACGGCGAGCCGGTCTACCTGCGCGATGTCTGGCCCGACCCCGAGGAGGTCAAGCGGGTGGTGGGCGCCTCGATCGCCTCGGAGATGTTCACCCGCAACTACGGCGGGGTGATGAAGGGCGACGAGAACTGGAACGCGGTCGAGGTCCCCACCGGCGATCGCTACACCTGGCCGGACTCGACCTACGTGCGGCGGCCCACCTTCTTCGAGCGGATGCCGGTTGAGCCGCCGGGAGTCGAGCCGATCGCCGGCGCCCGCGTGCTTGCCCTGCTCGGCGACTCGATCACCACCGACCACATCTCGCCCGCTGGGGCGATCAAGAAGGACAGCCCGGCCGGCCGGTGGCTGATCGAGAACGGGGTCGAGCCCCGCGACTTCAACTCCTACGGCGCCCGGCGCGGCAACCACGAGGTGATGATCCGCGGCACCTTCGCCAATATCCGCCTCCGCAACCGCCTGGTCGAGAAGGCGGGCGGCTACACGCGGCACTTCCCCGACGGCGAGGAGACGACGATCTTCGAGGCGGCGATGGCCTACGCGGAGGAAGGCGTTCCCTTGGTCGTCCTCGCCGGCGAGGAGTACGGCTCCGGCTCCTCACGCGACTGGGCCGCGAAGGGGACGAAGCTGCTCGGGGTGCGCGCCGTGATCGCGGCCAGCTTCGAGCGCATCCACCGCTCCAACCTGATCGGCATGGGCGTCCTCCCCCTCCAGCTCCCTGCAGGAGAGAGCCTCGACTCGCTCGGGCTCAGCGGCGAAGAGACCATCGACGTCGGCGAGCTCGAGAACGGCGAAGCGAAGACCGTGACGGTCAGCGCTCGCCGCGACGCTGCCGATCCGGTCGAGTTCAGCGCCACCGTTCGCCTCGACACCCCCAACGAGGTCACCTACTTCCAGAACGGCGGGATTCTCCAAACTGTTCTGAGAAACCTGAGGGAATGACGGCATGGCTCTTTCGAGCCAACTAACCACAAAGGCGGCGCAGTGGGGCCGCGGGAGGCAGGGGGGTCCGCGCGACCCTCACTGCACCTGCGCGTCGGTAGCCAGGGAAAGATGCCGACGCGGCCGTTCCCTGGACGGGACTGTCCTAAGGAACAGTCACCCCTACCTATACCGCGTCGATTCCCCTAGGTCAAGGCTATTTGACCTTGTTTACGAGGTTTTGGACAAAACTTCCGTAGCGGAAGCGACTCCCCAGCCCTTGCGTTCGATCAGTTCGATCCCGATCACGCTGCCCACCGGGCCGACCGGCGTGAGCGTCGCCGCCAGCAGTGTGTAGGGAGCCTCGCGCTTGCCGCAGGCAACCCAGATCAGCAGGCAGAGAGCGATGAAGCCGAGCCCGTGCGCCCAGCCGAAGATCATCGTCTCGGTCTCGAAGCCCGGCGCCAGCCAGAAGACCAGCAGGCCGCCGAAGAAGGCGAGCTCGACCCAGGAAAACCTCTTGACCCAGGCGAACAGGCGCCCGGGCACCGGCTTGCGCATCAGCTTCCCGGTGACAACGCAGTGAGCACGATCCGCTCCTGCTCACGCACGTGTGAGACCGAGTAGCCCTCGCCGGGGCTGGCGCGGGTCGGGCGGCCGATGTACTTGAGCTCGACGCCGTCCGGCACGATCTCGGGGAAGCGGCGGGACATCACCTTCCAGGCGCCCATGTTGCGCGGCTCCTCCTGTACCCAGGCGATCTCCTTCAGGTTCGGGTAGCCGGCGATCAGCTTCGCCAGCTGCTCCTGCGCGAACGGGTAGAGCAGCTCGACCCGGGCGATCGCGACGTTCTCCGCCTCGGCGCGCCGCTCGTTGGTGTCCATGTCGAAGTAGACCTTGCCGGTGCAGAGCACCAGGCGCTCGACCTTCTCGCGGCGCTCCTCGGCGCGCGGGTCGTCGAGGATGAAGTGGAAGTGCCCGCTGGTCAGCTCCTCCGGTGTGGCGGTGGCGCCTTCGAGCCGCAGCAGGCCCTTCGGAGTGAAGACGACCAGAGGCCGCGGCTTGCGAATCAGAGCCTGGCGGCGCAGCAGGTGGAAATACTGGGCGGCGGTGGTCGGGTTGGCGATGCGGATGTTGCCCTCCGCGGCCAGCGCCAGGAAGCGCTCTATGCGGGCGCTCGAGTGCTCGGGCCCCGAGCCCTCGTAGCCGTGCGGCAGCAGCAGGGTGAGGCGGCTGGTCTGGCCCCACTTGGCCTCGCCGGAGACGATGAAGGTGTCGACGATCACCTGGCCGGCGTTGGCGAAGTCGCCGTACTGCGCCTCCCAGAGAACGAGGGCTTCGGGGTCGGCGGCCGAGTAGCCGTACTCGAAGCCGAGGCAGGCGATCTCCGAGAGCGGGCTGTTGTAGAGCTCGAACGGCGCCTTGGCCTCGTCGAGGTTCTGCATCGGGCAGTACTCGAGCCCGGTGTTCTCGTCGTGGAGGACGAGGTGCCGGTGGGAGAAGGTGCCGCGCTCGGTGTCCTGGCCAGTTAGGCGGACGTGGACCCCGTCGACCAGCAGCGAGGCGAAGGCGAGTGCCTCGGCGTGACCGAACTCGATGCCCCCGTTCTCCAGCGCGTCGATCCGCTTCGAGAGCGGTTTGCGCAGCTTGCGGTGCACGGTGAAGCTCTCCGGGGCCTCGATCAGCTCCTGGTTGAGGGTGCGCAGCTGCTCGATCGGGACCGTGGTATCGACGGGGGGGCTGGCGCTGCGGTCGAGCTCGCCGGTCGTGCTCGTGGTCACGGTCGGGTCTTCGTACTCGCCCAGCTCCATCTTCTGGCGCAGGTCCTTCAGCGCCGCCGACATCTCCTCGCGGCGGGCCTTCGAGGCCGCCTCGACGTCCTCGGCGGCGATCGTGCCCTCCTCGGTCAGCTTCTTCGCGTAGATCTCGGAGACCGGCGGATGGGCCTTGATCTTGGCCGCGATCAGCGGCTGCGTGTAGGCCGGCTCGTCGGTCTCGTTGTGGCCGTAGCGGCGGTAGCCGATCACGTCGATCACGACGTCGCGCCCCCAGCGCTCGCGGTAGGCCATCGCTAGCCGCACCGCTGAGGAGCAGGCCTCGACGTCGTCGGCGTTGACGTGGATGATCGGCACGTTGAACCCCTTCGCCATGTCGGCCGCGTAGGGGGTGGAGCGGGCGTCCTCGGGGTCGGTGGTGAAGCCCACCTGGTTGTTCTGGATGATGTGGACGGTGCCGCCCGTGGCGTATCCGCGCAGCGCCTGCAGGTTGAGCGTCTCCGCCACCACTCCCTGGCCGGGGAAGGCGGCGTCGCCGTGGAGGAGAACCGGCACGGCGCTCTTCGGGTGGTGCTCGATCTTGCTGCCGTCGAACTCGGACTGGATCAGGCGAGTCGCCCCCTCCACCACCGGGTTGACGAACTCGAGGTGGCTCGGGTTGGGGTAGAGCCGGACCGTGATCTTCTCGCCGGCGCTGGTCTCGTAGGTCCCCTGGTGGCCGTAGTGGTACTTGACGTCGCCGGTGCCGCCGTGGGGTATTGCCGCCACGGCCTTGACCTGCTCGATCTGCTTCGAACCCTCGAACTCGGCCAGGATCGACTCGACAGAACGACCGAGGTTGTGGATGAGGACGCTGAGCCGGCCGCGGTGCGCCATCCCGAAGACGACCTCTTCGGCGCCGCCGCGGTGGGCGAGAGTGACGACCTCGTCGAGCATCGGCACGACCGCGTCGAGCCCCTCGATCGTGAACATCTTCTGGCCCAGGTAGGCCTTCTCGATGAAGCGCTCGAACTCGAAGACGTCGATCAGGCGCTCCAGCAGGCGGCGCTTCTCGTCGTCGGCGAGCGGCTCGCGGTGGGCGCCGGTCTCGACCATCTCCCGCAGCCAGGTGCGCTGGGAGTGCGAGGAGAGGTGCTCGAACTGGTAGGCGATCGTCCCGCAGTAGGCCTCCCGCATTCGCGGCAGCGCCTCCAGCAGGGTCTCCCCGGGGACGCCGATGCGGAGGATCGAGGCCGGGATCCTCTCCATCAGCTCCGGGGTCAGGTTGACCCGCTCGGGCTGGATCGCTGGGTCGCCCTTGGGCTCGCTGCCGAGCGGGTCGAGGCGGGCGGCGAGGTGGCCGTGGGTGCGGTAGCCCTTGAGCAGCGAGGTAGCGGCCTGAACCGCCTGCAGCAGCTCCTCGTCGGGCTGCGCGACGGTGGGCGGGGCGGGTGTCGCGCCAAGGGGCGGCGCCGAGGCGGCCACCGGGTGGGCGGCGGAGATCGGGCCCGGGTCGACGTCGAGCTCGGTGGCGAGGGCCTCGTAGAAGCCGTCCTCCCCGGCGAGCAGCTGGTCGATGCGGCGCAGGAAGGCGCCGGACTCCGCGCCCTGGATGACGCGGTGGTCGTAGGTCGAAGTCAGCGTCATCGTCTTCGAGACGCCGAGCTGGCGCAGCCGCTCGGGCGAGGCGTGGGTCCACTCGGGCGGGTAGGCGATCGCGCCGGTGGCGATGATCGCGCTCTGGCCGCTCATCAGGCGCGGGACCGAGGCGACGGTGCCGATCCCGCCCGGGTTGGTGAGCGAGATGTTGGTGCCCTGGAAGTCGTCGGCGCTGAGCTTGCTCTCGCGCGTCTTCTTGATCAGCTCCTCGTAGTAGGAGTGGAAAGCGGCGAAGTCGAGCCCGTCGGCGCTCTTGATCGCCGGCACCATCAGGCTGTGCGAGCCGTCCTTGCGCTCGACGTCGACCGCGATGCCGAGATTGACCGCGGCCCCCTCGATCGCGAAGGGCTTGCCGTCGCGTTGCTCGAAGACCCGCGCCATCACCGGGTGCTCCTTGGCCGCCTGCACGATCGCCCAGGCGACCAGGTGGGTGAAGGAGACCTTCATCCCGCGCTCCTTAAGCGCCCCGTTCAGCGCCTTGCGCTTCGCGTCCAGCGTGTCGACCGCGACCGTCCTAAACGAGGTCGCCGTCGGCACTGCCCGGCTTTCGTCCATCGCCTGCGCCAGCATCGCCGCCGGCCCCCGCAACGGCTTCGCCTCGCCGGCCGACACCGCGGCCGGAGCAGCTCCGTTCCCCTCCGCCGCGGCGAGAACGTCCTCCTTGGTCACCTTCGCCCCGGGTCCCGACCCGTCGACTCGGCCGAGATCAACGCCCAGCTCCCCGGCAACACGGCGCGCAACGGGCGTAGCTCGGACTCCGTCGCCTCCGTTGGCGTCGCCAGCGATACGCCCCTCCGCGGGTGGCGTGGATGTCGAGGGGTCGAGAACGGGGGCGGAGCCCCCGCCCGCAGGCTCCTCGGCAGCCGCGTCAGGCCCCGCGGCCGGAGCGCCCGGTCCCTCGGCCGAAGCCCCGTCCTCGCCCGGTTCCATCTCCGCGAGCACGGCGCCCACCGGCACCTCGTCATCGACTTTGGCGATCAGCTTCGTGATCGTGCCCGCGGCGGGCGCTGGCACCTCTGCGTCGACCTTGTCGGTCGAGACCTCGACGACGGTGTCGCCCTCCTCGACGAAATCTCCCTCCGCGACGTGCCACTCCAGCACGATCCCCTCGGTGACCGACTCGCCCATTTCGGGCATCTGGATCTCCACGGTCGCCGTTTGCGCCATTCTTGGAATGAGTGTATGAAACGGCCATGAACTACTTCGTCACCGGGGCCACCGGATTCATCGGGCGCAATCTCGTGCAGCGACTCCTGCAGCGAGAGGGCACGGTCTACGCGCTGGTCCGGGCGGGCTCGCGGGGGCGGCTGGAGCAGCTGCGCACCGCCTGGGGGGCGGACGGGGCGCGGGTCGTGCCGATCGACGGCGACCTCTCGCAGCCCGGGCTCGGGGTCTCCGAGGAGGACCTGCTCACCCTGCGCGGCGAGGTCGACCACTTCTTCCACCTGGCCGCGATCTACGACATGTCCGCCGACGCCGAGTCCCAGGAGATCGCCAACGTCGAGGGCACCCGTCACGCGGTCGAGCTGGCCGGCGCGATCGAGGCGGGTTGCTTCCACCAGGTCAGCTCGATCGCCGCCGCCGGCCTCTACGAGGGCGAGTGGCGCGAGGACATGTTCGACGAGGCGCAGCGCCTCGACGTTCATCCCTACTTCCGCACCAAGCACGAGTCCGAGCGGGTAGTGCGCGAAGAGTGCCCGCGGCCCTGGCGGGTCTACCGGCCGGGGATCGTCGTCGGTGACTCGCGCACGGGGGAGATCGACAAGATCGACGGCCCCTACTACTTCTTCAAGCTGCTGCAGCGGGCGCGGCGGGTCCTGCCCTCCTGGTTGCCGGCGGTCGGGGTCGAGGGCGGGGAGATCAACATCGTCCCCGTCGACTTCGTCGCCGACGCGATCGACCACATTGCCCACGAGCCGGGCCTCGACGGGCAGGCATTCCATTTGACCGATCCCAATCCGAGGACCGCGGGCGAGGCCATCGACCTCTTCGCCAAGGCTGCCGACGCCCCGCAGGCGACGATGCACCTCGACAGCGGCCTGACCGAGCCGGCGACGTCGCTGGTCCGCAGCGGGCTGCGGTTCCTGCCGCCGGCCAAGCGGGCGGCGAAGATGGCGCTGAACCGGCTCGGCATCCCCCCGGCGCTGCTCACCTACGTCAACTACCCGACCCACTTCGACTCGACCAGAACGCAGGCGGCGCTGGCCGGCTCCGGGATCGAAGTGCCGCCGCTCGAGTCCTACGCCGACAAGGTCTGGGACTACTGGGAGCGCAACCTCGACCCCGACCTGTTCAAGGACCGCACGCTCTCGGCGGCGGTGCGCGGCAAGGTGGTCTTGATCACCGGCGCCTCGTCCGGGATCGGCAAGGCGACCGCGGTCAAGGTCGCCGACGCCGGGGCGACGGTCCTGCTCGTCGCCCGCTCGCTCGACAAGCTGGAGGAGACGAAGGCGGAGATCGAGGCGGCCGGCGGCACCGCCCACATCCACCGCTGCGACATGTCCGACGTCGAGGACGTCGAGCGGATGGCCGGCGAGGTGCTCGCCTACCACGGCCACGTCGACATCCTCGTCAACAACGCCGGGCGCTCGATCCGCCGCTCGGTCGAGCTCGCCTACGACCGCTTCCACGACTACGAGCGGACGATGCAAGTCAACTACTTCGGCGCCGTGCGGCTGATCCTGGCGCTGCTGCCGGCGATGAAGGCGCGCAAGTCGGGCCACATCATCGACATCAGCTCGATCGGGACCCAGACCAACCCACCGCGCTTCTCTGCCTACGTCGCCTCGAAGGCCGCGCTCGATGCCTTCGCCCGCGTGATCGCCTCCGAGGTGATCGACGACGGCATCCACATCACCACCGTCCACATGCCGCTGGTGCGGACGCCGATGATCGCGCCGACGCGGATGTACGACGTCTTCCCGGCGATCACGCCGGAGGAGGCGGCGGAGATGATCGCGCGGGCGATGGTCGAGCAGCCAAAGAAGGTGGCGACGCGGCTGGGCACCCTCGGCGAGCTGGTCTACGCGGTCGCACCGACCTTCAGCGACCGCATCCTCAACCAGGCCTACAACCTCTTCCCGGAGTCGCAGGCGGCGAAGGGGAAGTCCGAGGAGGCGCCGGACAAAGCGCCGACCACCGAGGCGGTTGCCTTCGCGCACCTGATGAAAGGGGTGCATTGGTAGGGAGGCGGGATGCCTCTCCGCCGGACTCGCTCGCTTCGCTCGCTCTGAGTATCCGCCCGTCAGAGAGGCATCCCGCCTCCCTTTCACGCAAGGAGAAGACATGAGGTTCAAGCTGATTGCAGCGGCAGTCCTGGCTTTGTCGCTGCTAGCGGGAGTGGCTGAGGCGCACAAGGTGCCGTTCGGGTTTGCCAAGTCCGAGATCAGGCGCTTCACCGCCGACATTTGCTCGGAAACGGAAGGGTGTCAGAGCTGGAAGGTCGGCCCGTGCGCTCGCCGCTCGTTTCACCGGATCGATTGCACCTCGACGTTCTTCTTCCGCGAAGGCGTCGACTGCTCCTTCGTGACGATCGCGATTGCTCCACCCGAGCGCTACGAAGTGAACATCCACCGCAAGCGGATCGTCTGCTGACGCGCCGACTTAAGCACTGGGGTTGGGGCTACGAGGACCAGCAGCCGTCGCGGGCGGATCTCGAGGCGGCTGCGAAAGGGATCCGCGAGCGGCTCGGGTTCGGCGGCGAGGCCGGGGAGGCGGTGCCGCTGGACGCGGTGGAGCTGCGACGGCCGCGCCTGAAGGTCCCGACGGGGTTCGGCGACCTCTTTACCGACGAGAAGTACGAGCGGGTCAGTCGCGCCCTGGGGAAGGCGTACCGGGACGTGGTGCGGGGATTCCGGGGCGAGTTCGAGAACCCGCCGGACCTGGTGGCGCTCCCGCGCGACGAGTCGGAGATCGAGACGGTGCTGAGCTGGTGCGAGTCCGAGGGGGCGGCGGCGATCCCGTTCGGTGGCGGCACGAGCGTCGTCGGCGGGGTCGAGGGCCGGCTCGGCGAGCGACCCTTCGTCGCGCTCGACCTGCGCCGGCTCGACCGGGTGCTGGAGGTCGACGCCGAGTCGCTGGCGGCACGGATCCAGGCCGGGGCGACGGGACCTGGGCTGGAGGACCAGCTGCGCGAGCACGGCCTCACCCTGCGCCACTTCCCTCAGTCCTTCGAGTACGCGACCCTGGGCGGCTGGATCGCGACCAGGGCCGGCGGCCACTTCGCCACCCTCTACACCCACATCGACGACCTGGTCGAGTCGGTGCGGGCGATCACGCCCCGCGGGACCTGGGAGAGCCGGCGGCTGCCGGGCTCCGGTGCCGGCCCATCTCCGGACCGGGCGCTGATCGGCTCGGAGGGGATCCTCGGCGCGATCGCCGAGGCCTGGGTCCGGGTAAGGCCCCGGCCGGAGTTCAAGGCCTCCTGCGGAGTCGAGTTCGACGACTTCCTCGCCGCCGCGCGGGCGATCCGCGAGATTTCCCAGTCGGGCCTGTACCCCTCCAACTGCCGCCTGCTCGACGCCCTCGAGGCGGAGACCACCGGCGCCGGCTCGGGCGATAAGAGCCTGCTGGTGCTCGGCTTCGAGTCCCCACACCATCCCGTGGACGCCCCGATGGAGCTGGCGCTGGCGATCGCCCGCGAGCACGGCGGCGTCATCTCGTCGACGGGCCGAAAAGACTCGCATGGAGAGACACATCGGCCCGTCGGCGGGGGGGACCAGACGAATAGTCCCGTCGACACCTGGCGCAATGCCTTCCTCTTCGCGCCCTACCTGCGCGACACCTTCGTCGCCTGCGGGGTCCTCTCCGAGACCTTCGAGACGGCGGTCACCTGGGACCGCTTCGAGGAGTTCCACGCCGAGGCGATGGCGGCGGTGCGCTCGAAGGTCGCCGAGGTCTGCGACGCGCCCGCCGAGGGCCCGGGGGCGCCGCGGGTCAGCTGCCGCTTCACCCACGTCTACCCAGACGGCCCGGCGCCCTACTTCACCGTGATGGCGCCGGCAGTGCGCGGCGGCGAGGTCGAGCAGTGGGACGAGATCAAGGCCGCCGCTTCGGAGGCGGTGATCGACGGGGGAGGCACGATCACCCACCACCATGCCGTCGGCCGCGACCACCGCCCCTGGTACGACCG
>Ga0190272_10000498_pt1 | contig 20506 bp, 21 predicted proteins | sample Popmic504T_FD_133746 | JGI IMG/M metagenome (GOLD analysis project Ga0190272, IMG submission 133746) | Populus adjacent soil microbial communities from riparian zone of Shoshone River, Wyoming, USA - 504 T | ecosystem: Environmental > Terrestrial > Soil > Riparian zone | place: USA: Wyoming... | reverse complement strand
GAAGCGGTTGGGTAAACGAACCCTGCACGCCCGGCAGCTTTCGATGCGAGGCGGCGAATTATTCTGCGAGGACCGCGGGGACCGCGTGGGAATCGGCGGCAACGCCGTGACCTACCTTGAGGGTCATCTTTATTGCGCGTAGCACGTCTATTCCTGCTCTTGCTCCTGATCCTGCTCCTGATCTCTCGCGGAGGATTATGAGTAAGATCAAGATCATGAGCAGGAGGAAGAATGCGCATTGCAAAATCGGTAGACTGATGCGCTGATACGCGATGCCGGAGCAGCGAAAATTTGCCGTCGCGGGGGCGTATATCACGCTCTGCGTGATCTGGAGTTCGACCTGGCTCGCAATCAAGGTTGGCCTGCGCGACCTGCCTCCGATTTCGTTCGTGGCCATCCGGTTTGCCATCGCCGTCGTGATCCTTTTAGCCATCTCCGTCGGGCGGGTGCGATTGCTCCCGTTGCGGCGCGGCGATTTGAAACTTCTGGCCTACACGGGAGTGCTGATGTTTGCGGTGAACTATACGCTGCTTTTCTGGGCGGAGCTGCATGTGTCGTCCGGGTTGTCCGCGGTCTTGCAGGCGACTATTCCAATCTTTGGGATGGTCTTCGCGCATTATCTTCTGCCAAGCGAACCGCTGCGCTGGCAGCGGGTCGCGGGAGCATTGCTCGCGATCGGCGGCGTCGCGCTGATCTGCTCGCGCCTGCTCGATTTCGGAGGGCTCCTCGCGTTCTGGGGTGGCGTCGTCATCGTCTTCGGGGCGGCCAGCGCGGCGTTCTCGAATGTTTTGTTGAAAAAACGCGAGCTCCAGCTTGCGCCTGCCATGATTGCCGCCTGGCAAATGATCTTCGGAGTCGTGCCGCTGCTCGTGCTCGGATTAGTCGTCGACGGAAATCCGCTGCACTTTCATTGGACGAAAACAGCGGTGTTCTGCCTCCTTTATCTCGCGGTACCGGGCTCCGCGGTCACGTTTCTGTTGCTCTATTGGCTGCTGCCGCGGATGTCGGTGACGAACCTGCAAACCATCTCGCTCATCACTCCACCGGGCGCGGTGGCGTTCGGGTGGCTGCTGGGCGGCGAAAGCTTTTCTCTCTGGTCGCTCGCCGGCGGCGCGCTGGTGCTCGCGGGCGTCTGGATGATTTTCCGCAAGATTCCACCTGCCAAGGTTCGCGGCGAATGCGAGACCGCGTTGCCGCAGGGTTGAGGTCGCGCGCCTGCTCCTGATCTTGGTCATGCTCATAATCCTCATCGCCCTCTCGGCGCGGTAGCGAAGGTAGAGGCATCTGCTTATGACCTGTCTTCGGCGATGTCACCGAACCACCAGCCTGCCGCGAGAATTACGAGCAACCCGACCGTGAGATGCAAACCGATGTAGCCTTCGGGCGAAAGCCTATGCCTGAAGGAAACGGATTTGCCGCTCGAAGCGGCGGCGAGTGGAGGTCACTCATTTTGTCCTTCACGAATCCAACCCTCCTCAGAGCGATGGAAGCGCTCGACGGACAAAACATCGAACGAACCGGAGTCATGCCGCCAGATGCGGCGCTCGATCGTGATGTTTTGTTGCTCGATCTGAATCACGTTGAATGAGTTGGGCTGCCCTCGCCCGCGCGTAGACGTGCTTGTGCCCGATGAGACCATGATGGCCGAATAGCCGGGCATCTTATAACGCTTCGCCGTCTGGCCCGTCTGGCCGATATGAAAATGGCCCGCCAGAAGCAGATCGACTCCGCATTCGGCCAGCGTTTTCATTGCCATCCTCGACCGTCCCACGACGTGCCCCGTCGCTCCGGCCGGCAAATCGAATGGATGATGGGTTACGACGACTTTCGTCAGCTGCGCAGGCGTCGCCTGTAAAGTGGCGCGGAGCTTATCCAGTTGGCGCTGATTAATTCGCCCATCCTTCCATGTCCAGGCGCGTGCGGTGTTGACACCGGCGACCGCGATCTCCGAGTCGACGTAAAATGGTTGAAGGTCAGCGCTGATGTAACGCGTGTAGCGGTCGAGCGATCGGGTAAAGCGGGATAAAAGGTTATGCAGCGGGACGTCATGATTGCCGGGCACGACGATTTGCGGGAACGGAACCAACGCCAGAAATTCTCGTGCGGCCACGTACTCGGCCGTCCGCGCGCGTTGCGTCAAATCGCCGGAAATCGCCACGAGGTCCGGCCTCAGCGCACCGACGAACTCCAGCAGCGGCGCCATAACCGACGTCTCGATGCGCCCAAAGTGCAGGTCGGACAGATGGAGAAGCGTGCGCATTAAACGTTCTCGCCCGGCACGAGGACCCGCAACGCACCGGGTCGTATCCGATACTGGAGCGGCGATTCCATCCATTCGACCTCGCCGTCCCGGGCGACGAGCAAACGGCGCTTGCGGGTTTCGATGTGCGCTTCGGTCACGCAGAAGACATCGAAGTCTTTCGCCTGGTCGACGCGACCGAAGAGCGCGTGGAAGGCCAGCCGAAAGAGCCCGAACCGGCCGGTCCCATGCGAGACGTACAAGCCGAGTTTGCCGGCGTTAACGCAGGCGCGGGAACCGAGATTGAAACCCGCAATCTCGTAGGCATTGTTGCCGACGAAAAGAAAGGCGGTCCGGCGAGTGATCTCCCTGCCTTCGAACGCAATCCGCAAATCCACAAACGGGAAACGGCGCAGCGCCTGAACTGTTGCCCAAAGAAACGCCGGCCATTTGCCGCGCGAGAGATGTTCTTGTTGCGTTTCCCGGCGTGACACAATCTGAGGGTAGATTCCAAGGCTCGAGTTGTTGATGAAAATGCGGCCGTTCACTTCGGCCGCATCCACGGCCATGACACTCCCCTGCACCACGGTGCGGACCGCTCCATCGAGGTCGAGCGGGATCCCCAGGTCCTTGGCAAAATGATTCAAGGTGCCGATCGGCAGCACCCCGAGAATTTTATCGGTGCCCGCCACTTCCCCGGCCACTCCGCTGATCGTTCCATCGCCGCCCGCTGCTACGATCGTTGTTTCGCTGCTCCGCGCCGCTTCCCGCGCGAGCGACGAAATGTCTTCATCGCGCTGCGGCTGGACGATCCGCGGGTTTTCGCCGTGCGCAGCGAATAACTCCGCGATGCGCCGCTCGGGAGAGTCTGAGCCTTTGCCGGAATTACCGGCGCCGCTGTTCATGATGACGATCATCTCAGTGGAATCGTTTTCGCGGCGCTTTCTGATGCCTTCTCGTCAGGAGAGGTCGCGTGAGCCCATGCGGAATCGCCGATTCCCTCCTGCTCCTGATCTTGATCCTGCTCCTAGTCCCTCTCCGGCGCGCGGATCAGAAGGGGAAAATCAAGATCACGAGCAAGAGCAAGAGCAGCGTAGAAGATCAAATGATGAATTGAATCCGGCTCGTTGTGGCGTTTATCTGAAGGACCCATGCGCCAATATCATGATCTGCTTCGGCTCGTTCTCGAAGAGGGGAAGCCGCGCATGGATCGCACCGGCACAGGAACGTTATCGGTTTTCGGTGCGCAAGCGCGTTTCGATTTGCGAGATCGATTTCCGTTGCTCACCACAAAGAAGCTCCATCTCAAATCGATTATTCACGAACTGCTCTGGTTTCTCCGCGGCGAAACGAACGTGCGTTATCTGAACGAGCACGGCGTCACCATCTGGGATGAATGGGCCGACGGAAGCGGCGATCTCGGTCCCATCTACGGCGCGCAATGGACCCACTGGCGTGGCGCCGATGGCGCGGTCATCAATCAAATTGACGGCGTCATCGACCAGATCAAAAAAAATCCGGCCAGCCGGCGTCTCATCGTGAGCGCCTGGAACGTTGCCGATCTCGACCAGATGGCCCTGTTGCCCTGCCACGTCCTCTTCCAATTCTATGTGCGCGACGGCGAGCTGAGCTGCCAGCTCTACCAGAGGAGCGCCGATTTGTTTCTCGGCGTTCCCTTCAACATTGCCTCCTACGCCTTACTCACGATGATGGTCGCGCAAGTCTGCGATCTGCGGCCGGGCGAATTCATCCACACCTTCGGCGACCTGCACCTTTATCAAAATCATCTCGAGCAAACGCGCGAACAACTCTCCCGCGATTTCCGCCCACTCCCGCTGATGCAGCTAAATCCAGCCGTGAAAAACATCCACGACTTCCGCTTCGAGGACTTCACCCTTACCGAATACGATCCCCATCCCGTGATCAAAGCTCCGATCGCGGTCTAGGGCGCCTTTCCCTCGATTCCCAGAGCTGCCCTATTCTCCTCGGAATTTCGTTCTGGCGCTCGCCAGTGATTTTTGCGCATATGGAGGGACCGCCCCCTACGCTCAGCGGCAGATCGAATGACCCTTTTTCGTCGACCCTTTTCCGAAGTGCCCTCCAAGAGCAACGACACAAAGCGCAGGAGAAATCATATGAATGGAAAATCCGTAGCAAAAGAGGCCAATAGACGTTTCGCGTGGAAGCTCATCGTCATGGGCGTGGCGTTGTGCGCCTGTTCCGGGGTGAGAGCCCAGGCACGGATACCGGACCTGGTCATTTCCTCCCTGAACGCCAGGCTGGTCGCCTCCAATCGAGTTCAGTATTCATGGACCATCACCAACGTGGGCATCGGGTCAGCCCGGCTTCAGAACGTAACAGTGCAGGCATTTCTCTCCAAGGACACGGTTTTCGGCAACGCCGGCGACGTTCCAGCGGGCGGGGTAGTTGTTGGATCATCGCCCCTGGAGGAGCTCGCTCCTAAAGCGTCCAAGAACGGAACCTTTACTTCCAATTTTCAGGGAAACCTCGCGGCGTTACCCCATCTGATTTTGAAAGTTGATTCGAACAACCGGCTCGCGGAGTTGAACGAAAACAACAACACCGCCGCTGTCGGCGTCGCGCGGTGAGGCGCGTCCTCACCTTCGCGTCACTCCAAACCGTGATAGACGAAAGAATGTTCGCCTTTAAAGGCGAACATTCGTCTAATTCTCGTTAGACGATGAACGCCCTTCTGTGAAACCTGCCTTGAGGATCGCCCTTTGGCTCATTGTTGGCCTGATTGTTGGCCTTATTGTCGGTTCGGTCGTCACAGATCATTTCTGGCGGTCTTACGTTACATTCCTTAAAGATGCCCAGCAGCTCTCGTTCACGCTCAAAGCCGAACAGCAGGCGGAGGCCGCCTACTTTCAACGGTCACCAGAAATTGCGGAACTTGAGCTTACTCGCTTGCTGCCATACCTCGCTTCGCCTTCTCCTGTGGCGCCCCTTGCTCCTTCCGCCCTACAGTTCCAGCAATTCACAGTGCACGCCCGACTTGCCAAGGTCCAGCAAGCGCAGGGAAAGCAAGCTGACGCGGAGCAACACTTCCAGGTCGCTCTAACTCTGATGCGCTCCCTTCCGTTTGTTGACGCCTCGAAAGCAAATTCAACGGCTGACGTTTTGACGGCGCTCAACACAATCGACAATGCAGCCAAGAAACAGCACTAATCGTCTAACCAATCGCTGCAGCTAACCGCTGGCCGCTCTGATGCCTCGCACGAGATTATGAAAACACATTCATTTCAATCCACGCTCGCTCCCGCCAGCGGTAGCTGAGCTCTTTCTCGTTAGATGATTAGCGCGTCCCGTGCTGCCACAACTGCAGATGAGCTCGTCTTCGAGCAGACCGGTGGCTACCGCGTCGGTCGCAACGCTTGGCTTGCGTTCAATGCGTCGTGGCCATTCGGCACTCTGCAGATTAGACGCGGCGAATTGGTTCTCCAGTGCATTGCGAGTCGTTATCGCTTCCCCAGGACGTCGATTACGCGCCTTTCACGTTTTCAGGGCGCATTCTCCTCGGGTCTTCGGATCGAGCACGCCATCGTGAAGTATCCGCGATTCATTGTTTTTTGGAGTCGCGCGATGCCGGAGTTGCAGTCACGCCTCAAAGAAGCGGAATTTCACGTTGCCGCATGAAATCATCTAACCAGTCAGTGGAGCTAAGCGCCACCCGCTGTGCGTTCTCATTTCAGATGACCAAAACATTTTCACTTCGCGCTACGCTTGCTCCCGGTAACCGCAGCTCATCTTATTCTCGTTAGGCCTATGCGTCGGTCGATATTCACCGCCGCAGCTCTAGTGCTCGCGATATGCTCAATAGCGCACAGTTCAGCGGAAGATCACGATGTGGTCACCTACTACGATCGCGATGGCGACGGCGTGGTAGATTATGAGCTACACCGAGTTCGCAACACCGTGTATTTGAGTTATGCATTGATCGACTCGAAATACGCGGGCCGGTATGACCAAAAGATGATGCTTGCCTACCCGTTCAACAAGGAACGTGCGGACATTCCAGTCCCGCGCCGTGTTAAGTTTATTCGCGGTACGCCTCCGTCTATCACCGATCAGCGGTTCAACGTTCCGACGCCGGCACCATAAGTAGGCAGTCCCACTAGATGGAGCGAGAATCACCGGTCATGGGCGGTTGTTATTGCGGCAAGGTGCGCTATCGGGCGAACGGTCCGCCGCTGTATCAGGCAACCTGCCATTGCGCGAATTGCCGCCGAGCGGCGGGCGCGCAGGCGGTGGCGTGGATCACGGTGAGGCTGTCGGAGTTTGCCTTCGAAAGGGGAGAGCCGAAGCGCTACCGGACGGACACCGGCGCGTATCGCACTTTTTGCGACTCATGCGGCACCTCGCTGACTTACGAGAATGACGAACGTCCCAACGAAATCGATGTCACGACCGGCAGCCTGGACGAGCCGGAACATTTTCCGCCGAACCGCGATGTCTTCCCGGAGGAGAAGCTTTCCTGGGTGGCTCTGGTCGACGGCGAGCATTGAGCCATTTCCGCGTGCTCCTCTGGAGGGCGGGTCGCTGACCCCGCCGGGATTCGGTGTTTCTACATTTCCCACACGCAGCAACGCTCCGGCGGGGTCAGCGACCCCGCCCTACAGTCTTTTGTGCGTGAGCTGAGCAACACTAGTGAGGTATAGATGGTCGTGGTGGCCAGAGTATGAACCATACCCCTCGATTCTTCCGGTTTGGCGCTGTTTGCGCAGTGCTAACGGCGCTTACTACGCTGGTCGTCCACATCGTCCCGAATCTCTGGGCCGATGCGACCACGTTCGAGCAACAGGTCGAGCTGCGGCTCGATTCGATCTACCTGGCGCAACGCTGGACGATACTCGTCCACTGCGCGCTCGTCATAATCTCGATGTTCGTGCTGGGCGCAGCGAAATTGCGCAGCGCGCCGGCGCTGGTGAGCTTCGGTTTTCTCGGATATCTCTGCTTCGGGTTCACGGAAATCGTGCGGACCTCGATCTCAATTTTTGCCGTGAACCGGACCTGGCGCGCCGGACACGCCGCGGCGGCCGATGACGCCACGCGAGAGCATTTTCGATCGCTGATCACCGCCTATGGCGGAATTAATGACGCGCTCTTCTTTATCTTCTACACGGCGTTCCTCATCGGACTTGTTTGCTACGGCCTGGCCTTTCTGCGGAGTGAAGGCCGCAAATCCCATTTAGGACTCTTGTTTTTGACCTGGTCGTTTCTCAGCGTGCCAGGCTTCATTGACGGGATCGCCGGAACGGAATCGCTGGGACGTTATTTTGAATGGGTGGGGCCATATTTCCTGCCGCTCGCTCGTTTGTATATCGGCGTCTGGCTCTGGAAAAATGCTGAACAGCTGAGCTCAACCTTGCCCCAGCGAGCGTGATGCCAGTGCGCTAAGCCTGGTCGAGATCGGAATTTTTGGCGCTCCAAAGCCAAAGGCCGATCAGCAACCGCGCCGCGGGTTGCAAGAGTGGATAGAGCCAGGTGCTCAAGAGCGGCGGCAATGACGGTCCTCCGAGTTCACCAGAGATCCCCGTGAGCGTAAGAAAGACGGCGCCAAAGTAGAAAAAGCCCAGCAGGCGGGTGAAGCCGCGATCCCGGACACAGGCGATGGCGTAAAGCATGTTGCCCAGAAGAAACCCGAGCAGGAGAAGAAGGAACATGGCGTCCCAGAGCACATCGTAGCTGGCGATCTGAGCTCGGAGAATCTCGCGAGCCGATGCGTCAGCTTGCGGCCACGCTTGCGCCCAGCGATGGAAGGCGGTCAGGGTCAAGGTTTGTTGGGCGGCTTCCGTGAAGGACCAGAGCAGGAATCCAAGAAAGCCGGGCAACACCAAACCAATCGCGCGCCTTCGCAACGCGACCGCCACTCCGAGCGCCGCCGAGAGCACGAGAAAGGGATGTAACAAATAGGTCCACGCCCGCAATTGGTAGAACGGGTTTTGCGGAAAGAGCATGCGCTCATCGAGCGAACCGGCCGGCCCGTAAAACTTCGGCAGAAAAATCAGCAGCAACGTCGTGACGGCGGAAGCGATCGAGCAGAGCGCGGTCGTGCGATAGAAAGTGCGGGAGAAGTTCATGCGTGGTCCAGGTTTTATCCGAGGCGGTGTGTGGTTGGCTAGTGAGCAAATTAGGTCGTTCGAATGCTCGGAAAAGTGCATCATCGGGAGCAACCAATGAAAACAAAAACATCGATGGATCGCCGAAGTTTCCTGAAGACTTCGAGCGCCTTGGCCTGCGGACTAACCGGGACGACCGCCTTCCTGCCTGCTCTCGCGGCGGGCGCTGATGCCAGACAAAGCGGGCCGAACATCCTCGGACCGCGTGAGCCGTTTTCACCGCACGTCGGCACCCTGGTTTCGATGTTGAACTGGATGCGAGCCGTGATCTTACGGCCGGTCCAGGGACTCACCGTGGCGCAACTTGATTACCTGCATGACGGCAAGGCCAATACCATTGGCGCGTTGCTTCTCCACCTCGCTGCCATTGAACGGCTGTACCAGATTCACACCTTCGAGGGTAAGAAATGGGGGGACTGGGACGATAATGACAAGAAGCAGTGGGGCGCGGCAGCAGTTTTGGGCAAAGATGCGCGAAAGAGCATCAAGGGAAACAAACTCGCCTATTACCTCGATAACCTGAGGGAGGTGAGAGAGCGCACCTTGGCAGAGCTAAAAAAGCGGGATGACGCGTGGCTGATGCAAGTCGATCCCGATTCGACCTCAGAGCCGACGAATAATTACTGCAACTGGTTTCACGTGTGCGAACACGAGTCGAACCACAACGGCCAGATCAAGTGGATCAAGAGCCGGTTGCCGGCGTGAGCGAATGGCATCACGCGCCGTTCGCGTAAACGGAAACCCGCTTGGACGATGAGCCCCGGTGGCTGACGCCACCTGCCAATCGGGACATCCGATCGGCTACACCAAATCTAAACCATCCTACGGCGATGGCTTGGTCGCCGCGCTGGCGGTCGTAGGGCCGCGATTCAGGTCCACCAAGTCAGCCAGGATGTTCAAGCTTTCGTCGCGGCCCGGATCGATCGCGGGTTCTTTCGTGCCGTCATCGGAAGTGGCCGTCTCCGACTCCGCATCCGCGGCGGCTTCCGGAGAAACCTTCTTCTTGTTCGCAGCAACTTTCCCCGGGAACATGATGAGCTTCAAGTTGGGCTTGTCGACCGTGTCGAGCGTTACCCGATAGATGTGCACATCTTCGGTTTGACGCGCGAGGCGCTCCTTGGAGCGCTCTTCCTTGCGCACTTTGTCCTCGGTCAGTTCCTTGCGGCGAACATCCTCGCTGAGCGAAATGCGGTTCTCATTCAACCGCTCGCGGAGCCGCTCCATGTCTTCCATCACGTAACGAAATTCCGGGTTGGCCTGGACGCGGGAGTCGGATCTGCGCTTCAACTCATCCGTAAAGAGTTGATGGTTGCTATCGGACCACTTGGTGAATCGGGCCTTGGGCACTTCGTCATATGGCAGGCAGTTTTTCAACGCGCCTTCCCCGAATTCAGGCAGGTCGCTCAAGGAAGGCAGCACAATATCGGACGCCACGCCATTGAGCTGGGTGGAACCGCCCGCGACACGATAAAACTTCTGAATGGTTAATTTCAGCGCGCCATCCTCCTGCGAACGGCTGCCGAGCAGAGACGTGAACCGGCCAATCTCCAGAATTGTTTGCACGGTGCCTTTGCCGAAAGTGTTCTTGTCCCCCACGATCAAAGCCCGCCCGTAATCCTGGAGGGCTGCGGCAAAAATCTCGCTGGCGGACGCGCTTTGCCGGCTCGTCAGAACAATGAGCGGCCCCGTGTAAGCGATGCCGGGATCAGGGTCGGAGGAAACGACGATGCTTCCATTCGCGTTTTTCGTTTGCACGACGGGTCCCGATTTCAGAAAGAGGCCAGTGAGAGCGATCGCTTCCTCGAGAGAACCGCCGCCATTCCGGCGAAGATCGACGATGAGCCCGGCAATGTTTTCTTTCTTCAGCCGCTTGAGCAACGCGAGCACATCCTTGGTCGTGCTCTTCTGGTGCCTGTCCATGTCGGCGTAAAAGGACGGGAGGGTGATCCAGCCCAGCTTTACCGGGTCGCCGTTCTCGTCCTTCTTAATAATGAGGTCGGCCCGCGCTTCCTGGTCCTTCAGCTTTATTTCGTCGCGCACCAGCTCGACCGTCTTGCGCTTCGACGGGTCCGGCGCGTCCGCTGGAATGACGAGCAGCCGGACCTTGGTGCCCTTCTTCCCGCGGATTTGCTCGACCACTTTGTCCAGACGCATGTCCCGAACGTCATTGAACTCTCCATTGCCCTGCGCCACCGCGCTGATGCGGTCGCCGACTTTCAAACGGCCATCCATTTGCGCCGGCCCGCCAGGAACGAGGCTCTCGATCTTCGCGTAGCCGTCCTCTGTCCGCAGCATCGCTCCGATGCCAACGAGCGAGAGGCCCATCGTGATGCTGAAATTCTTCAGATCGGCTTTACTCAGATATTCTGAATGCGGGTCGTAGGCCTGGGCGAGCGCATCGAGAAAGAGCTTTACCTGCTCGTCCTTGTCTTGTTCGTGCACATTGCGGGAGAGGCGGTCATAGCGGCGCGAGATCAGTTGTGGCCCCGGTTCAATCGGATGTTCGCTCAAGTGTTCCTGGAGCAACTCACTCGCGATCCGGCCCCGCCAGATCGCATCAGCTTCTTCTGTATTTTTTGGCCAGGGCGCCTTCTGGCGGCTCAACTCAATCGTGGCGTCGTTTTTGAAATCGACCGGCTCCTTGAGCATCGCCTTGATTTTCGCCACCCGTTCGTCCACGCGCTTGGTATAGAGCGCGTAGATTTCGTGACCCGGTTTCAGGTTTCCCAGCAACACATCGTCGTCCAGGGAGGTGGCGTACTTGGCGCTCAGGGTATCGACGTCCTGCTGGGTGAAAAATAGATGACTAAAGTCGAGCAGCTCGAGGTAGGTCCGGAGAAATTTCCGGGAGACTTCGTCGTTCAGCGGCTGATGGGTGTAATGTCCTTCTTCCAGGAGCCGACCGACCGAGACGGCGACTTGTTCCGCGTCGGACTTGGCGCGGATGGGCTGTGCCGCTACCGCAAAAGCAACCAAGGCGGCGGACAGGGCAAAAGTGCGGAAGGTGGGCTTCATTTTGGAAAAAGAGGTTTCGAAAAGTCGCAGAGTTCAGGCTGAACGCAAGGTGACCACGCGCGGAGCATAATTTGTAGAGAGTGAGACAACCCAGGTGACCGATCATTCAAAGAACGAACGAAATCGCCGCCCTTGATGCAGTTTTCATTCCCGCACTTGAAGGAAGTGCGCCCGCCTCTTTCGATGGTAGTTTGACACGCCAAAACCGGCCTCGAACGATGCAATACGAAACCTTCTGTGGCGGGATTTTTGAGACCAATTGCTACCTCATCAAGGCGCCCGGGGGTTCCATTCTATTCGACGCGCCGGACGGGACTTGTGACTGGCTGGTCTCGACGGGCGCCACGCCCAAGCTGCTCCTGCTGACGCACGGCCACTTCGACCACGTGCCCGATCTGGCCAGGATAAAGCGGCGATTTGATTGCCAGATCGGGTGTCACGCCGAAACCGCGCCGATGATATCGGATCCAGATTTCTTCCGGAGTTTCGGGTTCGAACTGGAGATCGATCCCGTCCAACCGGATTTCTTGATCGCCGCGACGCCCGCACAAGATTTTCTCGGCTTGGAGTTGGAGGTTCTGGAAGTGCCCGGTCACTGCCCAGGAAGTTTGTGCTTTTTTTCGAGGAAAGAGTCTCTGCTAGTCGGAGGCGATGTTCTGTTCGCCGGCGGGGTTGGCCGCTGGGATTTGCCTCACGGCGATGGCGAACTGCTTTTCCGCGGGATCAAGACGAAACTATTTCCCCTCGGCGACGACGTGACCGTGCTACCGGGCCACGGACCTCCGACAACAATCGGCACGGAGCGGCAGACTAATCCGTTTGTACGCTAGTCGGACCAAGTTGCTTCTCTAATTGCAACAGGCCGCCGCTCAGGGCAGATCATCGAGCGCCACGCGCAATTCGTCCAAATCGTCGGTTTCGCCGACGAGCGAACGCAATGAAGTCATCGCGGGGGGAATGTATTGGAGAAAGCTCTCGTTGCCTTTGACCTTTGCGGCAAAGCCATAGAAGCCGATCGCTTGCATCAGCCGTTGAATTCCGCACAAGCGAAAGATCTCGCGAAACTGCGGTGACACCGGCAGAAGCGCAGCTTCCCGCTTTTCCTCGTATGCCGTCAGCAGCTCTTCGCACTCCGAACGCGTGAAGGTGACGTAGGGATCGAAAAGCAGGGAGGCCAGATCGTACTCCGCCAATCCCGGCCGCATTCCCTGGAAGTCGATCAAGTGCGCCTGCGCGTTGCGAACGATGATGTTTTGCGATTGAAAATCACGGTGGACCAAAAGGCGCGGAAGATTCCCAAGACGTTCCGCGATCTGGTCTAGGGCGGGCAGCGTTGCGAGCTCCGACCGCTTCTTTTCCTCCATCCCAAAATAACGGCCGAGACAGTTTTCGAAGAAATAGTGTTGTTCCCAGCGATAGAGCGCGGCATCAAAAACCGCCGGAAGATTTTTCTCAATCGCACGCCCCGCCTCTTCCGGCAGGCCATGCAGCTTCACGATTTCATCGAGCGCCGATTCGTACAAGGCGCGGCGGACGAGCCAGCTCTCCTTGCGATAGCTCCAAAGATCGGCCTTCCCGAGATCTTCAATCCAGATCAAGCCCTCCGCCGGGTCGTGAAAATAAATCTTCGGCGCGCGAATCTTGTGCTCGGCGAGAAACTCCGCGATCCGGACGTAGTGGCGATTCTCTTCGCGATCGAAGTTGTACTTAACCAGGATGATTGACTGCTCCGGCGAGCAGCGGACGCGATAAAACTTCCGGTCCGACCCACCCTTCTCGATCGGGGTGATCTTGACCGCGGCTTCTCCCAGGCGCGGAAAATGGATCCGCGTCTGCTGGAGCAACAGGTCGATCTTTGCGGTTCTAGATGTCGGTGTCACGGAGTTCGCCTTCTGCTTTTCGATGGCGTCGGACAATACAATTGCGGAGGTGAGAACGGGAAGCGATTTGTGCGCCCGGCCAGAGAATTGTGTTTTCCAGGATGGCGCCGGCGCCGACACGGCAGCCGGCGCCGATGGAACAACAGCCAGAGAGGCGGGCGCTGGCCTCGATCTGCGCATCAGCTGCGATCCGAACGGGCCAATCAGCCGATTTCACGTAACCAGGCTTCCAATTTTCCTCCTGAATAACACGATGCACTTCGAGGTATTCCTTGCGGGAACCAATGTTAAACCATTTCCGCTCGTTCGAGACGACGCCACCAATCTTGCCACCGTCGCCAATCCATTCCGCCAGAATGGGAACATAGGAGACGTGCTGGGCGGGCGGAATCCTCTCGAAAATTGCCGGGGTCCAAACCGAAATACCGGCTAAATCATAACTGCCTTTCCGGCCGTAGCGATTCACGATGTCCACGACACGGCCATCCTCGAACGCCACGTCCGTGCCGAGGCCTGTCTCGCGCAAAGCCAGTGTCACGTCATTTCCCGCGCGAAAATGTTCTTCGATCAAGCGCGCGTAATAGATATCCGAGAGGATATCGCCGCTGCACAGGATGAAAGGCTCGTTGCGGAGCAATCGCTCGACATTCTTAATGCCGCCGCCCGTGCCGAGAATTTCCGGCTCATGGACAAGCTGGACCGGGCAGCCGCGGTAATCGCCTTCGGCAAACAACTCCTGAAACGCGGCGGCGCGATGGTGCGTATTAATGACGAACGATTCCACGCCGGCCGCGATAAGATGATCGAGCGCGAAGGTGATGAGCGGTTTTTGAAAGATCGGGATGAGGGGCTTCGGCAGGTCCTCCGTGAGCGAGCGGAGCCGGGTCCCTAAACCAGCGCCAAGAACAAAGGCTTGCCTGATCATTGCACCAAGCCCGCGAACTGGTTTCTCTGGGTGGATCGTGCGCTTGTGATCCTGCGCCAGTCTGGTAAAACTTGGTCCATGACGGAAGAAACGATCTGGCGCGGCACGTCTTCGCAACTAAAAAACCTGGGCCTCTTTATTTTGTGCGGGCTGTTTTGCTGGCTGATTGTGCCCATCTTCATCGCGCTGACACGCTATCTTCAAACGAAATACAAGGTCTATGAGCTCACGAACGAACGGTTCAAAATCACGGAAGGCGTCTTCAGCAAAGCGACCGCGACCCTCGAGCTCTATCGTGTGAAAGACATCGAAGTGCGACAACCATTCATTTATCGGGTGCTGGGCGTGGAAAACCTCCAGCTTAATACCTCCGACCTTTCGTCCCCGGTCATCCTGCTCGAAGCGATCCCAAAGGCCGCGGGTCTTCCTGACAAACTGCGATATCAGGTCGAAGTAATTCGCGTGCAGAAGAAGGTGCGCGAGATCGATTTCGAGTAGCGGGGCAGCGCGGCAATGCCAGACCAGGATCAGTGCTTTAAATAAAGCGAGTTTGTCCCGAAATCGATGATGGCGTTATAGCGGTGCAGCATCTCCGAGCCGAGCAAACCGACCACAGGTGGCGATCCCTCCAGCAATCCCTGGTGAATCAATCCGGCCAGATTAATGACCGCCACGTTGTTGGTGCGCATATCCATCGATCCGATGGACAAGCGCGAAATAGTGGCCAGGCGCACGCGACTTTGAGCTAAATTTACGCCGACCGATCTGAACTTCGTCTCGCGGCTCGGGATGTTCATGCGGCGCACGAAGGGGGAATGGAGCAAGGTGGCAAACGCGCCGGTGTCCACCATCAGCCGGGTCGCCTTGCCGTTGACCGAGCCGGCGACATAGAGATTGAATCCTTCGCTTTCGTGCATGCGCACGCGGCGATAGCCCCGGAAATCGAACCCCGGAATTGGCCCGGGCACGCGTGGATCGATCTTCAGGACGAGCAGCATCCGCTCGTAATCGAGCACTGCCTTGAGGGGGGACAATATATCCGTGCCGAGGATGCCGTCGCTTTCGCGTTCCTGTTTGCCGTTCCCGGGCGGCCGGAGGTAAGAGAAGTCGATCAGGACCATTGGTTCGTCGACTAAATTGAGCGCGCCTAGGCGGAGGCTGCGGGCGATCGACATGGAATTAAACGCGCCATTGATATTGAGCCGCTGGGGGATCTTCGACTTGGCGCTAACGGGAGACATCCCAAAATGAGCGCGCCGGTCGAGGGCCACGGCGCTCAAAGGCGCGCCGGTGTCGACCAGAAGGACCGCGGGCTTGCCGTTAATCTCCGCTCGGACCAGCAAGTGATTTTGCGATGAGCGCTCCATCGGCAGAGCCTGATATTGCGGGTTTTGCCCCTGAACTCGCGTCCGCGCGGGCGCGAGAGTGGGAAGACCGACAACGAGAGCAACGAGGAGTGCGGCAAGATTTTTCCGCGAAGAGAAAAGTAGGATGCCGGTAAACACGGGCGGGAGGATAGCACGTGCTGAGCGAGGGCGAAAACGCTTGATTCCCCTCTCGGCAGCCGGTATTCGGAGCTATGAAGCTTCTCCTTCGTTACGCTGCCTTACCACTCCTGGGCGGACTTCTCGGCTTGGCCGCTCCCACGCAGGCCCAGGACATCATCATTGGCGAGTTCGCCTCCATGACCGGAAGCGAGGCGACCTTCGGCATCAATTCCAGCAATGGCGCACAATTGGCGATGGAGGAGATCAACGCGGGTGGAGGACTGCTTGGCGGACGCAAGATCAAGATCATTCTCGAGGACGATCAGTCGAAAGCGGGACAGCCGTCCGCCGCGGTGAAGAAACTTATCGCCAGCGACAAAGCCATTGCGATCCTCGGTGAGATCGCAAGCTCACGCTCGCTCGAAGCGGCCCCGATTTGCCAGGAAGCGAAAGTGCCGATGGTTTCTCCTGGCTCGACCAACGAGGCTGTGACCAAGAAAGGCGATTACATCTTTCGCGTCTGCTTCATCGATCCCTTTCAGGGAACGGTCATGGCAAAGTTTGCGCTCGAGACCCTGAAGGTTAAGAAAGTCGCGATTCTCTCCGACGTGAAGAGCGACTACTCGAAAGGATTGGCGCAATCCTTCCGAGAATACTTCACGGCCAACGGCGGTCAGGTCGTGATCGAGCGTTCCTACAGCGGGGGCGGGACGGACAGGGATTTTCGCGCGCAGCTCACCTCGATCAAAGCGGCGCAGCCCGAGGCGGTCTTCGTCCCCGGTTATTACACCGAAGCCGGCTTGATCGGGAAACAGGCGCGCTCTTTGGGCCTGAAGGTGCCATTCCTGGGCGGCGACGGCTGGGATTCGCCCAAATTAAACGAGATTGCGGCGGGCTCTCTCGACGGCTGCTACTTCTCGACGCATTTTTCGCCCAAAGATACGTCGCCCAAAGTGCAGGACTTCGTTAAGAAATACACCGCGAAGTTTAACCTGGCGCCCGACGGGATGGCACCGCTGGGTTACGACGCCATGATGATCCTCGCGGAAGCAATTAAAACGGCGGGGAGCACCGAAGGACCGAAAATCCGGGACGCCCTGGCTGCCACCAAAAACTTCGCCGGAGTCACCGGCAATATCACCATTGACGCCAATCGAAACGCCAGCAAAGCCGCCGTCGTCCTGAAGGTCGCCGGCAAGGAAAACGACTTCGCCGCCACCGTCGCGCCGTGAGGCAAGGTTGATCGTTTATGGTTGATGGTTGATCGAAGCGGAGGAGATCCATGTTCAACTTCGAGAAGCTCGATGCGTGGCAGCACGCGATTGAATTCGCGGATGGCGTTTATGAAAAGACACGCCCATTTCCCACTGAAGAGCGATTTGGCCTGACGAATCAAATGCGGCGTGCCGCGGTCTTCGTCTCGTCGAACATTGCGGAAGGCAGCTCCCGATCGTCCAGAACGGATTTTGCGCGATATGTAGAGATCTCCACCGGATCTCTTTTCGAAGTTGTTTCCCAAGCTTTCATCGCGCGTCGGCAAGGTTTTTTGAGCCAAAGCGATTTTGATCAACTTTACCAGCAGGCAGAGCGGCAGGGAAGAATTCAGAGCGGACTGCGCAATTCGCTAGTTGATGGCGGGGGCTAAGCATCCTCGATCAACCATCAACGATCACCCATCAACGTCTCTTGAACGAATTTCTCCAGCAGATCATCAACGGGCTCGCGCTGGGCGCCTTCTATGCGCTCATCGCTCTCGGCTACACGATGGTTTATGGCGTTCTTCGCTTCATCAATTTCGCGCATGGCGACATCTTCATGATCGGCGCCTTCTGCGGCTATTATCTGACGCCACGATTGATGCCGTATTTTGGAGGAGGATCGGCGCCTCTCGGCGTTGCCGCGGTCCTCTTGTTGACCATGGCGATTTGCGCGCTGCTCGGAATGACCATCGAAAAGCTGGCCTACCGTCCTTTGCGCAGCCAGCCAAGGTTGACCGTGCTCATTACCGCGATCGGGGTTTCGCTCTTCCTCGAATACGGAGGCCAGTTTGTCTTTGGTGCCGATCCAAAAGGCTTTCCTGAATTGGTAGTGGACCGCACCATCGAGGGGACAGGCGCGCTCACCATCACCACAGCGCAGTTGGCGGCATTTCTGATTTCGATCGGTCTGTTGATCGGCCTGAGTTTGATCGTGAAACGGACCAAGCTCGGCATGGCCATGCGCGCTGTCTCCAACAACGCCACCGCTGCCATGCTCATGGGCGTAAACATCGACACGGTGATCTCTTTTACCTTCGGGCTGGGTTCGGCCCTGGCGGGCGCGGCCGGAATCCTTTACGCGATCTCCTATCCATCCATCGATCCCCTCATGGGAATTCTGCCTGGCATCAAAGCGTTCGTGGCCGCGGTGCTTGGTGGCATCGGCAATATTCCCGGCGCCGCGGTTGGCGGAATCCTGCTCGGGATCGTGGAAACCTTTGTCGGCGGTTCCAAGTTTTCCGCCTACCGGGATGCGATTGCTTTCGCGGTGCTGATCATCATTCTGCTCTTCCGCCCGGCGGGCCTCTTCGGAAAAACGCAGGTGGAAAAAGTTTAACCGCGAGCCGCATGAAACATCGCCACGTCAAGCAGCTCGGCCTCATCGCCGCGATCCTGCTCAGCGCGGTGGCTTCGGCTTATTCGGGGGCGATCAACTCCTACTATTTGCAGGTGATCATTTTTGTCGGGATCAACATCATCCTCGCCGTCAGCCTCAATTTGATCAACGGCTACACGGGCCAGTTCTCGTTAGGCCACGCCGGCTTCATGGCCATCGGCGCGTACGTGGCGGCTTATCTTTCCACCGAACAAAGCGCGGGCATTTTTAACGCGCTCGGGGGCGTGGGCCAGTTCAGCATCGCGACGGTCTTTCTTGGTTCGCTGCTGTTCGGCGGAGTCGCGGCGGCGATCGCGGGCCTCGCGGTGGGCATTCCATCGCTTCGCCTGAAAGGCGATTACCTTGCCATCGTCACGCTCGGTTTCGGCGAAATAATTCGGGTGATCATTCAAACGACCGAAGCCGTGGGCGGGGCCCGCGGTTACAGCGGCATCGCGAATTACACGACACTTTTTTGGACATACACGATCGCGGCCCTGACGGTTTATATCGTCCTTAGCCTGATCGATTCGACGTATGGGCGCGGTTTTCTCACCGTCCGCGACGACGAGATCGCCGCGGAAGCGATCGGCATCAACACGACGCGATACAAGGTCACCGCGTTCACCCTGGGCGCGTTTTTTGCGGGAATCGCGGGCGGGCTTTACGCGCACACCACCACTTACATCAACCCAAGCGGGTTTGATTTTCAGTTGTCGATTCAGATCGTGATCATGGTGATCCTGGGGGGAATGGGCAGCACCTGGGGTGTCGTCCTGGCAGCGATCGTCCTCACCCTCCTGCTGGAGTACCTGCGTTTTGTCGCCGGATACGAGTGGCTCCCGGACCTGGTTCGCCGCATCGCGGCCAATCGCACGATTATTTTTTCCCTCGTCCTGATCGGCCTCATGCTCCTTCGGCCGCAGGGATTGTTCGGAGCACTGCCCCGGATGGGGGCCGCCAAACGCGTCCGGGAACCGCGCCGCAAACAAAAGCCAAACGAGCCAGGGACTGGTGTTACAGGTTGAGCCGCAACGATGTCCACCTCGCTTCTCAACCTGGACAAATGCACGATCCGATTCGGCGGGTTGACGGCTGTCTCAGCTGTCGACATGCAAATCAGGTCCCAGGATTTGCTCGGGCTGATCGGACCCAATGGCGCCGGCAAGACCACAGTCTTCAATATCATTACCGGCGTTTACCAGCCAACCAGTGGCACCATCACGTTCAACGGGAAACCTACCGCGGGCCTGAAGCCGAACGTCATCGCAAAACGGGGGATCGCCCGGACCTTCCAGAATATCCGCCTGTTCCCCACGTTGAGCGTCTACGATAATGTCCGCGCCGCGTTTAATCTGCGGCTGCGACATCGTCTCGCGCACGCCTTGACGCGGTTTCCCTCCTTTTATCGCGAGGAAAACCAGATCAAGGCGCGGGTGATGGAGATGCTGGAGATTTTTGGGCTGGCGCACGAGGAGCATTTGCTTTGCGGCAGCCTCCCTTACGGCGATCAACGCCGGCTCGAAATCGTGCGTGCCCTCGCGACGCAGCCGAAGCTGTTGCTGCTCGACGAGCCGGCGGCCGGGATGAACCCGCGCGAAAAAGAAGAGCTGATGGAGCTGATCCGATTCGTGAAGGAAAAATATCAGATCGCGGTCCTGTTGGTGGAGCACGACATGAAGGTGGTAATGGGAATTTGCCAGCGCGTGGTCGTTCTCGATTACGGGATTAAGATCGCGGAGGGGACACCGGACGAGGTGCAGAAAAACGCGAAGGTGATCGAGGCGTATCTGGGAGAAGAGCCGGCAAAGGTGAGTCAGGAAACGTCCAACGCCCGACGTCCAACGCCCGACGCTCCATGAAGAGGGAGGGAATGCCGTGCTTGAACTGAAGAATCTGGCGGTCTCGTACGGATCGATCACCGCGCTGCATGACGTTTCGTTGCAGGTAGCGAAAGGCGACATTGTGACGTTGATCGGGGCGAACGGCGCGGGAAAATCGACCACGCTGCGAGCGATTTCCGGGCTGATCAAGGCGCAGAGCGGCAGTATCAGCTACGAGGGCGAAGACATCACGAACGAGCGGCCGCATCGCATTGTCATGCGTGGAATTTCCCATGTCCCGGAAGGCCGGATGATCTTCGCGAACCTGACCGTGCACGAAAACCTCCTGATGGGCGGATACCT
>Ga0190272_10000497_pt1 | contig 20586 bp, 26 predicted proteins | sample Popmic504T_FD_133746 | JGI IMG/M metagenome (GOLD analysis project Ga0190272, IMG submission 133746) | Populus adjacent soil microbial communities from riparian zone of Shoshone River, Wyoming, USA - 504 T | ecosystem: Environmental > Terrestrial > Soil > Riparian zone | place: USA: Wyoming... | reverse complement strand
CGTGGCCACGGCAGCGGGGGGAAGCACCGCGTAGGGGTGTACGCGCTGTTCCAAGCGATCTGGCACCCGAGGGATTGGCTAATCAACGACGAAACACTCGCGGTCACGAAACCGTGGCCAGGATTGGGATGTACTCGCGCTCACCGATAAGTGCCTCGACGAGTGGCAACGTTTCTTGGATGAGCAGGGCGTGCACGAGCCAGACTGCGGCTAGGTTTGTGCTAGGTCAAGGCGCCGGAAGAAACCAGAACCAACCCTAATCAGAGAAACGGTTGGGTTCCGTCCTCCCTTATGAAGTAAGGAAAACGGCACCCAATCCGTGACCAATCGGAATCAGCCTGAAACGCACAGGCAGTCTTACAAACCAGCGGTCGTAGGTTCAAATCCTACTGCGCCCACTGTGTTTGCCCAGGTGAGAGCGAACGAGCACCTGCCAAACCAAACAACGGAGAGACTGTCGCTCTCACCAGATTCTCACAGTTGCCTAGCCAGGAACCCCCGGAGAGCTGGGCGATGGCAAGTGCGTCATCCGGCTGTCGGCGATCCTCGAGCGCTGCCTTCGTTCGGTTCGTGTGCCCACATGAGTCACACACGTGCACGATCATCCACCCTTTGCCCGACCGGTAGCTCAGCCCGGCTGGGCGCATGGGACCGCCGCACCACGACGCTCGATCGCCGGGCTTGACGTCATCGAGGTGGATCGACCACAAACATGAAGGGCAGTGATTGCGATACGAGCCGGTGACGAGAGGGTGAACGTACATACCGCATCGTGCGCACACGAACGCGGTGTTTTCTGACGTGCGGCTGATGACCTGCTCCCGCCGGTCGAAGCGAGCTTCGACGTGCAGGCACAGGGGTTACGTTGGCTCTCTCGACGATCGGCATCGGACCGAGCCGTCGATCCCGGGCTGGAAAGGACGAGGGACTCCATTCACCGCCGTTCCTCTTGGGTCGGCGATTACTTCTGACTCCTGCTTCACCGCGGTCTCGCAACCGCGGATCCGGACCTAGACCGGGGTTGTCTGATTGTCCCGGCCACTGTCACCCAGCTTGCACATCACAAGTCAGGTGCCGTCAGTAGGTGTCGTTCCGTTCGCACCGGCGTGGGCGTCGTTCCCTTCTCAGGTCGCCACGCGGAGATGGACCACTTGGCACTCCCTTCTCTTGGAAGCTCAAGGATAGCTCCGGGGCGTCGACCCGTCAGTTCATATTTTTGACCCGCTCGGCGGCGCTCCCTGCGCGCCGGCTGCGTGATGGATCCGTCTGCCAGCGATGTCGACCCTCGTCGGGTGACCCAAAAAGACCCTGAGACGATCGACGGCCGCGTCGACTGCGGCTAGGTGCTCAGCGTCCAGGCGCGGAGCAAGGTTGGTCTCGACGGTCAGTCTGTTACCGGTGACGGTCCGTCGCCACGTGCCCACGTTGCGTGTTCCGACGATGACGCTGCCGATGAACAAATCCGTGCCTGGTTTGTGGGGATGCCCGGGCGCCGTCGAAAAATTGAGATGCGGGTAGGTCAACGTTGCCTCGTCGTACAGCGGGAGGAGGTATGCAGTCAGTGGGATTGATCGGGGAGTTGGCTGCGCCTCATCGAACCAGAGCTGGGTTCGGTCAACCTCCATGCTCGCGAGGCGGCCGCTTGCACCGGCGATCCCGGCCTTTGCGTCGGCAATGGTCAGGCTCGCCCATCGGGTGAAGTCGGTGATGCTAGCTGGTCCGTGACCGACGAAGAATCGATAGGCGAGTTCGGCTAGCGCCTCATCGGCTTCAAAGCTCGCGCCGGGTGATGCCCGCTCTTCAAGCACTGCGTAGGTGTGTTGCGCTCCGCGCATGGGACCGCTGCAGATGAGTCCGCGCAGTTCCGCGCACATCACGATGTACGCCAACCGTTGTCCGCCCGTCGAGATGCCGCGCTGCTTCAGCTCCGCTCCGATCTCTTTGCGAGTCAGGTGGTTGCCCCCTTGTAGTAGCGCCACAAGCAGCTCGCCTAACTGTCGCTGCGTATTGCCGTCGAGTCCGTGTGAGCGGAAACTGCTGCCAAACGCTGCCAGGACGCGTGGCGACGTCGCGTGCAGCATCCAGCGGATGTCCGCGGGGGAAACGAAATGCCAGGTGGTTCGCAGCATGTGGGTGCGAAGGATGCTTCCTTGGTCGAACGCGGCGCGGACATCGGCGAATGTTGCGTTGCGAGTGCGCATGCCGAGCGACCAGAAGCCGTGCCCGTACTCCTGCGACTGGACGGCGGCTAGCAGTGCCACGACGTCCTTTGGATGACGCAACTTCCGCTGGGCCAGGCGTTGGGTAAAGATTCGACGACGAAGGACAGTGTCACGACTGCGACTCACTCTGGCACTGTGTCAGATCACGCGGATTGTCGCTGATCGCCGTCGGATCGCCACGTTGTGCGGCTGCTGCTCGCAGGATTTCGGGCCAGCGTCGTCCATGACGTCTGCAACATCGTCAAGGGACAGTCCAAGGTCCACCAATCAGGGGCGATCGCTCATTGGCACAACGGGTGACTCCGCTTCCCCGTCCTCCTCATGCCTGGGGAGTTGCCCGGTGGGCCGAGGACTCTCACGCAGTTCTCACGACCGCCCCGATACTCACCGTCACAGGACGGACAGATTGACGTGCTGACAAGCACGATGTAGTACGACCGACGACAGTCGGGACGCACAGAGCGGCACTTACAAACCAGCGGTCGGGGGTTCAAATCCCTCTGCGCCCACATTGTTGGCCCAGGTCAACCGCGCGTTCAACCTCGTGAGTACCGACCGCCCGCATATGACGCTATGTCGAGCAGGACGCCGAGTAGAACGAGAAAGACGCCGAAACCCCCCACCCCGGGACCAGGCGCGAAGGCGATGGCGTAGAACAGGGCCGTCCACGGCAGAAAGAGAACGCCCAGCAGCGGCACCCAAAAGTCGTCATACGCCTGATCCACCTGCGGGGTGAAGATCCAGGCAAAGAGCAAGGCCACACGAGGACCCACCAGACCCATCAGAGCGACGACGCAGCACATGGCTCGGGATCCTACGGGGGTCTTCCTAGTTGCCACAATCGCAGTCACCGGCGGTCGGGAGTGCAAATCCTTCTGCGCCCACCAATCTGTACCCACCAAAGGTCGTCGTGGCTGCGCTATCCGTCGGCAAGCAGCGCGTCCACATTTGGCAGGGCCTCGAATGACGTGAACGTCCCCTTGTCGGCAATTTCTTTGGCCGTGTTGAGAAAGCCACCCCACGCGGTACGCGCGAGAGTTCCTCCGACGCTGATTCGCCTCACTCCCAGGTTTGCTGCCTCCTCGACGGTGATGAACGGAGCATTGATGAGGAGGTTGACCGGTTTTGGCGAGACGGCGGCAATGACTGCGGCAATGTGGTCGACCTTGTCGATTCGTGGAGCGTAGAGACAGTCAGCGCCGGCATCTGAGTACGCACGCAGTCTGCGGATCGTCTCGTCGATGTCGGGACGTCCGCAAACAAATCCTTCGGAGCGACCAGTGAGGAGGACGCCAGTGCCACCCTCATCGATCGCCTGCCGCGCCGCGTGAATGCGCTCGACGGCCAGGTTGAACTCATAGAGGGGGCTTTCTTTGTCGCCGGTGGAGTCCTCGATGGACAGTCCGGCAATCCCGGTGGCCGAGGCCAGACTCACGTTCTCCGCGACTTGCGCAGGATCAACCGCGTAACCGCCTTCGAAATCCGCGTTCACCGGCACTTCCACTGCCTGCGCAACGGAATGTAGGTGCTGAAGTGCTTCGTCGAGCGTGACGTGGTTGTCCGGTCGACCTAACGTCCACGCAAGGCCAGCACTCGTCGTCGCGAGTGCGGGGAAACCCAGTTTTTCCAGCGCGCGTGCGCTGCCGGCATCCCACGGGTTCATCATCACGAAGCACCCGGAGGTGTGCAGCCGGTGAAACGCAGCGACTCGATCGTCTTGCACAGTCACGACATCCTCCTTAGATGGGCTTACTTTGTGGGCTGGTCGCGAGACTCTGCGAGCAGCGTGACGCGTTCGCCCGTCCGGTACTTGCGCCCTCCTATGCCCGGGCCGGAATGCTCGCGCAAAATCCTTGGCCAATCGGTCTGAACCGCGATGTCGTACCCGTAGGTATCCAGGATTCGTTTGAGCGCGGACAAGCTTGGGCTGCCGGCAAGAGTCTTACCTTGATATGAGTAGCGATCCTCAACGGCCATCGACTCTCGTTCGACGGGGTTACCGTAAATGTGGATTACTGGGTCATCGTCGAGGCTTATTCGGGTGTCGATGATGAGGTGATGTGCTCCGGTGGCACGGATTCCAGAGAAGAGTTCGACATACCGAAGCGTGTGGTAGAGAAAACCAAGGCACATGACGACGTCAAAGGAACCGACGCCATCGTGGAGAGCTTCGTGTGCATCGGCCTCGAGGAAACTGAAGCGCGATTTCTCGATGTGGTTGTCGGCGAACGTTTTGTTTGCATTGTCGACAAGGTGGCCACGGCCTTCGATGCCCATGACGTACTGAGCACCTGATTGCAGGGCCGCAAACGACCACCTCCCGTCGTGACTGGCGATGTCAAGGACGCGCGCACCCTGCAGAACGTCGCGGTTCTCCTCGATAATCGCGACGTGTCTCAGGTTGAGCCTTCGCGAATTGGCGGAGGTTGAGCTTGTGTCCAGGAACTCTGGGTATTCGTCGAAGAACATGCTGACGAGTGTCTCAGAGATCCGCAGTGGCTGGGACCGTGGGAGTGCGCAGATCGGCTTGGGTCAGGCGTCTGTTGAATCGTCAGGGATTGGTCGGAAGCCAGAGCACACCGCTCGCATCCAGCAGATTTGGCCGCTGCCATTGACCTCGTAATACATTTGCTGCTCGACAAGGTGCACGCCGTCTGGGCAACTCACTCTGAACCGATAGCCGACACGTTGCGCATCCAGCAGCGTGTCTACCTCGAGGGTGACAACCTCCTCCACGATGTCCTGCGGTTCGAACCACTGGAACAGCACGTTGTCGATCAATTCAGGTGCTGACGATTCTGACCAACTCCGCCCTGGCGTTAGTCCTCCAAAGTCGATATCGGGAGCTATGACTCGCAGCAGACCGTCGCGGTCACGCTTTGCGAGGGCGTTGACGAAATGCTCGCCTGCGGTTGTCACGGCTATCGCTCCTTGAGGCAGACGGGCCTATGGTGGCAGCGTGCTGGTGGTCGTCCTCGTCATTCGCTTCGTGGTTGAACTTGCTCTGTTCGCCGGAGCAGCCGTCGCGGCTTCTCACACCGTTTCTGGGGGTATCGGCAGAGTACTCTTCGCGTTCGCTGGGTGCGTCGCCATTGTCGCCTTCTGGAGTGCACTCTTAGCGCCCAAGCGGCCCATGCGCATCTCGCTTCCCGTACGAGTGATCCTTGAAGTTTTGCTGTTCGCCCTTGTGGGTATTGGGCTCTGGTGGGCGGGGTTCGCCGGGGCTGCGATTGCGCTTGTCGGTGCCGAAGCGTTGGCGTTGGGGGCGCTCTTCGCGCTGGGAGAGGAGCCAGGTCGGCACTACGACCTTTCAAACGCAACCTAAGTCGTTACCCCGATCAAATCTCAGTTCTTACGACTCAGTTCCTATGACTCAGTTCCACGATGCAGGTGCGCCACCCAGAGGTCTTCTGCTGGCCATTGCCGCGCCCATTGAGCAGACACAATCTCGTAGTACTCAGGAGCTGTCGCGTTCACCGGTGCATAGAGCTCATGCAGCGCATCTACCACGAAGCCATTGCGGGTCAGGATACTGATCCACTGGCCGTGACTGGTGTGATGCTCGACGCCGCCACCTGGCCACTGCACGCGGCCAAGTTCACGTTGCGCTCGCAGCAGTTGTTCACTCGCAACCCCAGACTCGGCTGGTACGCACAGCGCGGAGAGCACGCTGTTGGTGAGAAAGACCAAACGACCGCCGGCGCGGAGCAACCTGGCAGCCTCGGCAATCCAGAGTTCTGGATCACACCAAAGGCTTGCTCCGTACTCACTGACAACCAGGTCGAAGGATTCACTTGCTAGCGGGACGTGTTCAGCATCGGCTTCAACCAACGGAAAGAAAATGTCGAACTCGACCTGGCACCGTTGTGCCGTGAGCAGTTGTGCGTGGGTTACGTCGACCCCGACAGGTCGCGCGCCAGCGCGAGCAAGAGCAGCGGAGAAGAAGGCAGTGCCGCAGCCCAGTTCGGCAACGTCAAGTCCGTCAACCTCGCCGAGCGCGCCAAGCTCGTCGTCATCGATCGCGAACAGTCCCCACCGAATACCTTGCTGCTGCCACGCTCGTCGAGCGTCGGCACCGGTGTGTTGTTGGTTGATGTGGGTCCAGAGATCGCGATTGATGTCTGGCGCGCTGTTCACATCGCCATCCAACCCCATCTCACCTGCCATCTCACCCGCCACTTCACTTCTCGCCTTTTCCAGGGCCAGTAGGCGCGGGGTGTTAGATGGAGGCCAAACGGGTGTCGAGTGAGGGGTTGGGATGGGTACCTGGACGCTGCTTACTGCCGCCATTGCGTTGGAGGTGGTGGGAACGGTGTTTCTTCGTATCTCAGACGGCTTCACCAAGTTGGTCCCCTCGGCCATCGTTATCGTGGCTTATTCCGCGTCCTTCGTCCTGCTCTCCTGGATTCTTCGCACCGGCGTTCCCATCGGAATCGTGTATGCGATTTGGTCTGCCTTCGGAGTAACCATTGTCACCCTGCTAGGAATGGCTCTGTTTGACGACAAGATTTCCTGGGTGAGCGGCCTTGGCATCGTCATTGTCATCTTGGGGGTCGTACTTGTGGAGTTGGGCAGTACTGGAGAGGCTTCCCTCTAGGATCGTGCGTCAGCCAGATTTGTAAACACGTGGAGTTGAAATGGTAGAGAACTCGTTCGTCGCAGGCAAAGACGAGTACCTCGACCCTGGGTATGACGCAGTGACCCCAGACGGAGACAACCTCCTGCTCGACTTCGCGCGCGCGGAGGTGGAGGGCTGGAAGCGATGGGCGGACGCGGCTGGCGGGCGGCATGGAGCGAGCGCAGAGCTCGGCGTCACGTGGGTTGATACCGGTTGCCAGTCGGTCTTCGGCAATCCCAGCCACTGGTCGCGGCCTCTGCAGGCAAACGAGGCAAACGAAGCCATCGACATGCTTGAGGCCGGCTATGGCGGCGGCGAGGGTGGTCCCTACGTCATTTTCAGTGCGTTTCCGACGCCCGACCTACGGGGTCGTGGATTGGGTGCCGTCGGGCACCCGCCCCTCATGGTTCGCCCTCCGGCCGACCATTCGATTCCACACCGACCGCCACATCTGCACATTGAGCGGGTCAAGACGCCTCAGCACCTGGCGCATTTTGAGCAGACCATTGTCGAAAGCTTCCCTGTCGAAGAATTGTTGCCGTGGCAGAACGGCACCTTTGTGCCAGCCGGGCTACTCAACGAGGACGCTTGGCACTTGTTTGTCGGATACGACGAAGGGAAACCAGTAGCTACGGCGGCCGCTTTCGTCTCCGATCACGTGGTGGACGTGACGTGGGTTTCCTGCCAGGAAGCCAGCCGGCGTCAGGGCTTCGGGGAAGCAATGACTTGGGCGGCCACCTTGACCGATCCGGGCAAGCCAGCTCTGTTGATTGCTTCCGACGATGGCCGCTCGCTCTATCAACGCATGGGCTATCTCACGATGTCGCGTTACTCAATCTGGGTCGGGCAGCGACCATGAATCCGGGCATCGCATGATTACCACGGTCACGCTCAACCCCAGCCTCGACCGCACCCTCTTGGTATCTGAGTTGACCAGGGGAGAAGTGATGAGTGCCGACGCAGCGAGGGACGACCCAGGTGGCAAGGGCGTCAATGTCGCGCGCGCCCTAGCCGCACACGGTGAGAAACCCGTGGCGATCCTTCCGGTAGGGGGCTCGATAGGCCGCGCGCTGGTGGTGCAACTGGCAGACCAAGGGGTTCACGTCGAGGCTGTCAGTATCAAAGGCGCCACCCGTGCCAACATCACCATCGTCGAGCCCGACGGCGTCACCACCAAGCTCAACGAACCTGGCCCGATGTTGTCAGCGGAAGAGATTGATGACGTCATCGACGCCGTCTCTCGTCACGCTGCACCCGGTGGATGGGTTGTGGTGGGCGGAAGCTTGCCCCCCGGGGTTGAGCCAGGCATTGTCGCCATGGTGATCGCGGCCGCTCACGCCGAAGGTGCCCTCGTTGCCCTGGACACCAGTGGCGATGCGTTGGCGGCCGGTGTAGCGGCAGAGCCAGAGCTTGCCAAGCCAAACTTGGTCGAACTCCTGGAGGTGGTCGGCGGCTCCGCAGAGACCTTGGGTGATGCAGTCGCTGCCTGCCAACGTCTGGCCGATCTCGGCGCTAAGTCGGTGCTCTGCAGCCTCGGCCCAGTCGGCGCCCTGCTCGTCAAAGACGACGACGTCTGGCATGCCTCGGCCCCACCCGCTGAGGTGCGAAACACCGTCGGCGCGGGAGACGCGCTGCTCGCCGGATATCTCTTCACCTCGAATGCGCCTCCGGCATCTGCGCTACGCGCATCCGTTGCGTGGGCGGCCGCCGCAGTCCGCACTCCTGGCACAGGAGTACCACTTCCGGAGTCCATCGATATCGCCAGTGTGAGAGTGACCGATACGCCAGATCTTGAGCGGGGTCTGGCGAGAGAATAACTGTGCAAACACCCACCCTGCACGATGTCATCGGCCTGCTCGAACGCCGTTACCCGCCAACATGGGCGGAAGAGTGGGACGCGGTGGGTCTGGTTTGCGGTCACGCCGACAGGCCGGTCAAACGGATCCTCTTCGCCATCGACCCAGTGCCCGAGGTCGTAGAAGAAGCGATCGCGACCAAAGTCGACTTGCTCGTCACTCACCATCCGTTGCTCCTGCAGCCGGTTCATTCGGTGGCTCCGACCACCTGGAAAGGGCGCGTTGTCCACGATCTGATCGCAGCCGACGTCGCGCTCTACTGCGCTCACACGAACGCAGACGTGGCACCGGGGGGCGTCAACGACGCGCTCGCTGAACTTCTGTCGCTGCGGGACGTCCGGGTCATTTCCCCTTCACTTTTGGTCGACGCCGCGAAAGCGGGCGCCGGGCTGGGCCGTTGGGGTCGATTGCCCGTACCCATGACGTTGGGCGATCTTTCGCTGGCGTTGGCCAAGGTGTTGCCGGCCACCGCTGCGCCTCCGCGCGTTGCGGGGAGCTCCGACACCGGGGTGGAGCGGGTCGGGGTGTGTGGTGGTGCTGGCGATTCGCTGGTGCCAGCCGCCGAAGAACTCGACCTGGACGTTTTCATCACCGCGGATCTTCGCCATCACGCTGTGATCGAGTGCGTTCTGCGAAGCAGGCTGGCGCTGATCGACGCTGGGCACTGGGCCTCGGAGTGGCCCTGGCTTCCGGCGGCTGCCGCTCGGCTGGTTGCCGACGCCGAGGCGACCGGGACTACGGTTGAGGTCGCAGTCTCCCATCAAGTGACCGATCCTTGGGTCGCATTGATGTAGCGGGGCTTCGGCTGCAGAACACCTGTGGGACAACAGCAGATAGAGGAGCACATCCTGAACGCGTCACCAGAGATGCAATTGCGGTTGCTTGAGTTGCAGGCCATCGACTCGCAGTTGAAACAACTCACTCATCGTGAGAACAATCTGCCGGAGATCGCCGAACTGCAGGAGATCGCTCAGGCCCAGGGCGCTATCCGCGACCAAATGGTGGCGGCCTCAACGAAGGCAAGCGACGTCAAACGCGAGCAAGACAAACTTGAGAAAGACATCGACCAGGTGCGCCAGCGCATGGCCCGCGACCAACAGCGCCTGGATGCCGGAACGGTGAGTTCGGCAAAGGAACTGGAGAGCCTGCAACACGAGATTGATTCACTGGCTCGGCGTCAGCATGACCTTGAGGATGTCGAACTTGAGGTCATGCAGTCTCTTGAGGAAATCGAGACCGACCTCAACAAACTGCAGGGATCTCAAGATGAGTTGGCCACACGCTTTGAGGAGACCGAACGTCGACGCGTCGACGCACTTGCGGGCATCGGCAAAGACAGAGCATTCGCGATCGAACAGCGAAGGGTTGCCGCGGGGGAGATCTCCGCTGAGTTACTCACCCTTTACGACAAACTGCGAGATCAGTACGGCGGTCTGGCTGCCGTGGCCATCAAGAAGCGTCGCTGTGAGGGATGCAGACTGGAAATCAATACCACCGACCTCGGGCGCATTCGCGAAGCTGCCGAAGACGCTGTGCTCCGCTGCGAGGAATGTCGCCGCATTCAGGTCCGCACGCCAGAGTCGGGGCTTTGATCGTGGGACGACGACTCATCCTTGAGGCAGATGGCGGTTCTCGAGGCAATCCCGGGCCAGCTGCTTACGGAACGGTGCTACGCGACGCCGAGAGCGGCGAGCTGCTCTTTGAAGAGGGTGCCACCATCGGCGTCGACACCAACAACGTTGCCGAGTACCGCGGACTCATCGCGGGACTGATAGCCGCCAAAGAATTGGACCCCAACCCTCACGTGGAGGCGCGGCTTGACTCCAAACTCATCGTTGAACAGATGAGTGGTCGTTGGAAGATTAAGCACGAGAACATGCGGAGGCTGGCGCTGGAGGCGAAGGCGATCCTCCCCACCGGTGCCGTCCGCTACACGTGGGTGCCTCGCTCGGAGAATGCCACGGCTGACCGCTTGGTGAACCTGGCGCTCGACGGGCAGCCCATGCGTCGTTTTCGCGAAGGCGATCAGGCCGACGCTGATGCGGAGGGTGAACGAGCGCCTAATGCGTTAGTGGGTTGGTCGCACACACATCCCGATGTTGCCACCACCGTGTTGCTGCGACATGGGGAAACCGAGCACACCGCGCACAAGCGTTTTAGCGGGTGGGGTGGTGACGACCCAGGGCTCAGTGATGTCGGTCGGCAACAGGCAGAGCTGGTGGCCTCCTATCTGAAAACCTCGGGCGGCATCGACGCCATCGTCGCCTCTCCCATGGCACGTACCCGCGAGACCGCCGACATCATCGCGTCAGCGCTGGGCCTCGCAGTCGCAATTGAGGACGACGTCCGGGAATGCAGCTTCGGCGAGTGGGACGGGCTGACCTTTGAGGAGGTGCAAGAGCGCTCTCCTGACGAACTCGCGAGGTGGTTAGCGGCCACCGACATCCCGCCTCCCGGTGGTGAGTCATTCGCTCAGGTGTCGCAGAGGGTTGCGGCCGCGCGCCGTCGATTGATGGAGATGTATCCCAATCAAATAATGCTGGTGGTAACGCACGTCACCCCAGTGAAGACGTTGATTGGCCAAGCCCTCGACGCGCCCGCACACTCCGTCTTCCGCATGCATGTGAATCCAGCGTCGCTTTCGAGCATTCAGTGGTTTGGCGACGGGCACGCGTCCGTTAACTCATTCAACGAGACGATGCATCTGACCTAGGGGCTAAAGCTTTCCGACGATGATGTCGAGCTGCCAAGGCTTGCCAGGTGTGCGCTCGTGGAGATGTGTCTTCACTCCGAGGGAATCGATCGCCGCGACCAAGGCAGACACAGACTGTGGGGCGTTGGTCTGCTCTGCAAGTGCTCGCACGAGCCGACCTTTGGTGGCTTTGTTGTGGTGGCTGACCACCTTGTGTGACCCATCAGGCATCTGTTGCAGTACGCGGCCAACAACGACCTGCTCGCTGAGTGAGGCGTTGGGAACCCACATCTTCGCGTAGGTCCCCGAGCGTAAGTCCAGAATCGGACCGCCTCCGGCTGATTCGGTTAACGCTTGCTCCAGTGGCCTGCGCCAGAACTGTTGCAACGATCCAAGACGGGAGAGCTTCACATCACCCGACAGGCGATAAGCGGGGATGGCATCGTCAAGGTGGACTGCTCCCCAGAGCGCGGAAAAGACCAGCACCCACGAGTTGATCCGTCGCTGCGCGACCTTGCCGAGGGAGGCGTAGCCCAAAGCGTCATAGACCACCCCGGAGTAGGTATGAGCAGCTGCTTGGGCGGGAGCCTCTCGCAACAATTGGTTCCGCTCAACGTCACCTTGTTGGTTGGAGGTAAGCCCCAGGACGCGTCGGGCTCGCCCCGGCTGACCGCTGCTGAGGCGTATGAGCGCGTCCAGCACCCTCTCCCGTGGATGGGTGAGTGCTGGCAGCGATAAGCCGTCGACGTCGACAGGTGGGCCTGATGTGGCGGGTGTCTTGCCCTGAGACGGCGGAAGCAAGATGAGCACGAGGGTTGACCCTAAGGAACAGGTCCGAAGGAACGTGCACGGGGAGGTGAAGACCGCGTACCCTGGCACTCCGGCGGACGAGTCGGCCGGGCGACCGCAGGACGTCAACGTGTTGGCGTCTTGAGGAAAGTCCGGGCTCCACAGGGCAAGGTGGTGGGTAACGCCCACCCGGGGTGACCCGCGGGACAGTGCCACAGAAAACAGACCGCCGTCTGGTTCGCCAGGCGGTAAGGGTGAAACGGTGGTGTAAGAGACCACCAGCGCTGCAGGTGACTGCGGCGGCTCGGTAAACCCCACCAGGAGCAAGGTCAAGAGGCATCGGCTTGCCGGTGCTGCGCAGACGTTTGAGGGCGGCCCGCCCGAGTCTGCGGGTAGACCGCATGAGGATGTCGGCAACGGCATTCCCAGATGGATGGTCGCCCCTTGGCCAGTCGCAAGGCTGGCCAAGGACAGAACCCGGCTTACAGGCCGACTCGTCCGCCTTACCCGTTTTTACTTGCGCAAGTGTCAGCCGCCCGCCAACCCTCAGGTAAACGCGAACGTCAGAGCTTATCGGCGTAGCACGTGCTTACCCTGAGTCCGCGCTTCGTCTCAAGTACCGCTGTCAGGTGGTGAGCGTCGTTGACGGCCACAATGCCGTCCTTGAGCAGGGTTAACTCACGCCGATGAGTGGCGAATGCCTCGTTCGGTCCCTCCCCAGCGATCCAGCCGAAGGGCATACCCACTTCGCGTGACATGCGTGTAACTGCCGGGGCGTCGTAGGAGCTCCCATGAGCCTTGACTGAGTACGGCGGGTACACGGTCGCGGGATTTATTGAGGGCGGAGCCGACTGCGTAGCGACCCGCGACATCTGCGAGCCGGAAGTCTCGAGGGGCGTCGATTGCTTTGACGTTCCCATTTTGCCACTTGACGAATTGACGGGGACCACCCTGCTCGAGCATCCATCCGTAGATCGTGCCTTCAGAATTCACTGCCTCAGCGCTGGACTGTTCCCACCCGGCAAGCAGCGGCAGACGTATCGGAGCAGCGCTCGGTCCAGCCCACACCACCGCTCGCCATAGACCGCTGTCGGCAGAAATCAGACTCCCGACGATGCGACCCGCTGCGGTATCTCTCGCAATTGACGGCTGCCCTGGACGTTGAGTCGGCAGGTAGTCGAAGGTTCCATCAAGGAATGTCCAGGGATGTCGTTAGCCAACCCGGAGCCCGGCGAGCGCTGAGCCATGGAATGACTGCGCTCATGCGCCCGCTGAGTCCGGGACCGGGGCCGCCAGAGACGGGCGGGTACCGGCTGGGTGGCGCCAACTCAGCTTGCGCTGCCAGTACAAGTAGCAGAAGGCACCAATGGGAATGGGTGGCAGGAACGTGAGCGCTCGGAAGACGAGCACTGCTGCCGTGATCTGCGCCGTCGTGCTGTCGTTTTGGCCGACGGACAGCGCCACGACGTAGCCCAGTTCGATGACACCTAATCCGCCTGGTGTTATCGGTACCGCGGTGAGCAAACGCCCGAAGGCGAATGCAGCGAGCACGACGGCCCAACTCACCTCTTCTTCTGAGACTCCGACCTGTCGGAGCGAGACCAGCAGAACTAAGTACAACGAGATGTGGCTGAGAACAGTCGCACCCGTGGCGTACCAGCCACGCTTGCGAAGCAGGGTGATGGCCTGATGGCGAAAGTCCACCGTCCGCTCCCCGAGACCAACCATCGGAGGTTTGCGCACCAGGCGCAGGAAGAAAGAAAGAAAGGTGCCCAACCCATTGCCAATTCGACGAGCGAGCGAATCGGTGCGCAGCATCGCTCCGAACAAGCCGATGGCGACCCCCAGAATGACGACACCGATGAGGGCTGCGGTGACGAGCGCTCCCGATGCGTCTCCTTGGACGACGAGGATGGCCAGGGCGATGATGGGCAGCCCCAACTTCACGAAGGTGTTCAGGATTCCAGAGACCAGGAGTGCCAACGTGATGGCGGCGTTGTCGAACCCCCACGAGCGGAAGAATCCGAAGTTGACGCCGATTCCCAGTGCTCCGCCGGCAGGGAGCGTATTGGCGACCGCCGTGGAGGCGTTGTTCGCGACGAATGCCTCCCCAGTACGGAGGCCGGGGAGCACAGACATGTTGAGGGGCAGATAGGTCCAGAGGTTGAAGGCGGCAATAGCGACGAGCACGCCGACTTCGAGCCCGGTCATGGCCTTGATGGTGCGCCAAACTTCGCCGTAGTCGGCAATCTTCGGCAGGACGAACCAGAAGATGGCCACGATGACGATGAGTGAGATGACGCCCTGGATAATCTGGTTACGGCGTGCGTGCGTGTCGCTCATTGGTCCCCATCCGGGTTGAGACCAACGCTGTCGTTGGTTTGTTCAAGCACGAAGTCGTTGAGTTCTTCTCGCGGGACAAGCTGTATCGCGAAGTCTCGCGCGGTGAGCCCGTCGATGGGGTGTCCGGCTGTACGTGTCACCGATGCCTCCACGCACCCACCCACAAACTCGTAGTAAGTGGAGACAGTTTTGTTCTTGGTGTTCGTTGTTACGTCTACGTCTGATGGAACTGCAGCGGTGATGGGTGAGCCCTCGGAGTTGTCGCAGTTTGCTGCGAGAGTGACCAGTGCCTTTTGATTTGCCGACTCAGAAGCCAGCCACTGAAGGTGAATCTCGGTCCGATCCTGGTCGGTATCGGTGGCCATGAGCACCCAGGGTTCGGTTATCTCGGTGATACAGGGCACGTACTGCGCCGAGGGCACCGATTGGGCGGCAAGTACTTGAGCTGGCCGGGATCCGCAGGTGAGATCCGGCTCGGGTCCCCCATCGCAGGCCGACAGGGCTCCCCCAATGGCTACCACCGCGACGATGGTCGTCAGCGAACGGATCATGGTAAGAGTCCTGTCGTGCTAATGACCTCGACGCTGAGCGCGATGAAGAGTCCGCACAGGAGAAGGACCCAGGCGGTAAAGAAGAAACGCTGAATGCTCCAGCGTTGAATCGACACGCGCTTTCTGGCCGGTCCCCGATTGCGAAACTCTGCGAGCAGGTCGCGGGAGTCTTGCTTGAGTTGTCGACGCACCTGAGAAGGCAGGGTAATCCCGCGCGACGCTGCGAATGCTTCCGCGATGTCGTCCTCTGTGAACTGCAACCGTGCGCGTTCATAAACAGTGTCTACGTCGCTGCGGAGTGCCAGCACCAACATCATGTTGGCGAGGTCCACGGCCTGTCGCCATGGTGAGGGCCGAACTTGAGCAAACGCAACGTCAATAAGAGCCACGTCTCCGTCAGACGTCACCATCAGATTTGCCGGCTTGATGTCGCGGTGGGCGAGCCCGTGGTCCCACAGAGCTCGAACAATCCGCAGTCCGCGATCGATGACTTCACCGTTGACCTCAGCATCGCCAAGCTCGACGGCGCCATCGAGGAAGTCAAAGACGAGGACGTACTCCCGCTCGGGTGTCAACTCAACGATTCCGTGGCACCGCGGCGTCAGGATGCCGGCCGTGGTGACCTTTCCCGATAAGTAGTCCTCTGCTTGGACGAGGCGCCTGACGGATCCGAATTTCCTCTCGTCTTCGAGTTGGCCGTAGAGCAGGGTGCGTCCCACCTTGTACCAGCGGTCCGAGCGCAAATGGGTCGTCTCGTAGAGCTTGGCGAACAGCACGGTCTCGGTTCCGTCGGCCGCGAGTACTTCAAGTCGCAGTGGTGTGGAGCCCGCCGAGCCAGCCAAGCCCACAGGTTCAACGCCGAGGACCTGGTAACCGAGCTGGTCTTGGATACCGTGCCGAATCGCTTCTCCGCGCTCGCCGGTGACATCAAGGTGAGCGGCATTGCCGGAGCGATAGACCACTGGAAATACTGACGGAGGTGCGACGAGTCGGACGACAATGACCGTGACGGCGATGGCGAGCAGAACCGCGACAATGACGTCGCTGGGGTGCGCGGCTCCCAGGTAGACCGCGGCGCCACCGAAGTAAGCAAGAATTGTTGCGGAGATGGCCACAGCCACCCGGCGGGAGTGTCCATGAGGTGCGAGCAAAAGACATGCCGCTACACACACCGTGGCGAGCATTGCTTCGTTCCGCAACGGGTGGGAGTACCACTCCCACCGCGCCAGAATCTCGACGCCATACGGGCGGGGACGAAGTGCCAGTTGCTGGACGAGCGAAACAATATTGACGACAACGATGAGTGCAACGAGGAAGGCAACCGCAAAGCGCAGGCGCTTCATCACGAAAATGATGGCGAGCAGTGCTCCGAGGCCAACAATCGGTATCGACCACGTGTACATGAAGTCATAAACGGGTCTGACGAAGTCAGTGACAATCGCGATGCGGTGGTCTGCGATCCAGACCACGACGTTCGCCTCGACCACACGGATGGCACGGGCGAGTGGGTCGATAGCCCACGTCAGCGCCCACATGATGCTGAGCAGCAGCAGAATCCAGATGGCTTGCTTGCCCGATCGGGCCATGGGATGGGGCAGTGGCGGGGGAGCCCCCGATGGGCGGCGACGTGAGTGGTGCACCGGCAGAACCGATGTGAGAGGACCAGGCGTCACGTTCACCCGTGGCTCCTCAACGCTGGATCGACGTTCCCGACATCGGCCATCTTGTACCCAATGCCTGGCCCCCGGCTAGCGGGTCCGGGATACGCGGGATGTTGTTGCTGAAATGGCTGTGATAGCGACCCATCCAGCAACAACATGCTGACGGAGTGGTGCGCGTCGATGGAGATTCGCCGCAGCTAGCGGCGAGCGTCGAGTTCGGCGCCGAGTTTGTCGCACACCTTGGTCAAGGTGGCGAATTCTTCGTCGGTGAGTTGGTCGACAACGTATTGGCGCACGGATTCAACGTGGTCGGGTGCGGCAGCCACTAGGCGGTTCATGCCTTCGTCGGTGAGCACAGCGAGCCAGCCGCGGCGGTCGTTCTCACACTCTTGGCGACGAACCAGGCCTTGTCGCTCCATCCGAGTGATCTGGTGGGACAGCCGACTTCGGCTGACCAGTGTGGCCAGGGCGAGGTCAGACATGCGCATTTGCCGTTGGGGCGACTCGGAAAGGCGCGCGAGCACCTCGTACTCGGCCAGCGACAACCCGTGTTGCTGGCTGAGGTCGCGTTCCAGTTGTTCCGGTAGGAGCGCGCAGACGCGGACGAGAGAGCGCCATTGCTGCTGTTGACGCCCGTTTAACCACCGAGGCTGCGACACGCGGCGATCGTAGTGCCTTAGTCAGTTGCCTCGGGTGCAACTGGTGCAAAGGGTTCAGATCCAGCCTGGGCCTCTTGCCAAGCCGTAACCGTGGTCACGATGCGCGCCAGTGCCAGGGCTGAGACCAGTACAAGGGCAGACGCGGCAATGTTGAGGGTGGGCATGTCGCTCAACAAGTAGGGCACGGCGAGGCTGATGGCGCTGGCTCCAACGAGGGCGCCTAGCCACAGCGAAATGATCCCCGGCTCGGCTCGCTTCGCCTCACTATTCATCCGAGTTGCCGGATCACTGGCCGTCCAGAGGTCCTGTAGCACTCTCCAGCCGAAGAAGAAGCCAGCTATCGGGATCAACCAGCACCAGATTGCGAAGGTTCGCGAATGGCGGGGTGTGACGGCTGAGTGTGCGTCGCTGACCGTGCGTGCGCGGGACAGCCACACTAGGAAAGTCACCGCGCAAGCCACCCAGAGGGCCAGTCCGACGAGTGCCACGCCCAAGACCGCCAACGATGATCCGAGGTCAAGCGTCGAGCCGTCCTCGGGGCTGGCAAACACCGAGAGTGCGGAGTTGGCCAGTCCCACCACACCCACTGCGACAAGCAGCAACGAGACGACGCGGGCAATGCCCGTGGGCTTGGCCGTTCCCGGCGATTCCTCGGGGGTGAGCCCCAGAACCTGGTCGGCTGTCGGCTCCGGCTGGGCGCCGCCGTCCACACCAGCAGGCAACTCTGCCTGGATGGGCGCTGGCGGGAGCGCGACGTCGGGCGCAACCTCATGCAAGTCAGCGGCGGCCCGTTCGCCGAGTTCACTCACCTGCTCGATAGGGGCGGTCAGTGGGTCAAGGGCTGGGGGCGCGACCGACGTAGTGGTCAGCACGCCGCCCGCCATGGCAAGTTCAGGGACTTCTTGCGGGACCGCAGCGGTCGCGGCGGCGGCAGGTTCGGCAACCTCGACAGCGGCCACCACCTCCACGGCGTTCACTTCTGCGGCCTCAACGGGAGCCTCAAGGGGAATCTCGACCTGCTCGGCGACCGGAAGGCTGCGTTGGGCCATCGTGGTCAGCGCGTCCAACTGCGCGCCAACGTTTTCGTCGACGGCTTCTTCGGCAGCTTCGCCCTCAGCTGTGACGGTGGTGAGTTGCGCCGACTCACCGTCCACGGGAGGAAAGCCCACGCCGCTGGGCCACCCACACATCGAGCAGCGCTCGATGCCGGCCCTCACCAGTGCGGTGCAACGCGCGCACGAAGGATGGTCAGTACTGGTTTTCTTCGATCCCTTACCCATAACGCGGATATCGGGACGTGGCAGCCACCGCCTAACCCCGCGGCTGCTACTGATTTTCCCGATTCTTGATCGTTACAGACCCATTCGGGTGAAACCGCTCGAGTACCCGCGATGATCAGGGGAGCGTGAGGATCTCCGCGCCACTGTCAGTAACCAGCACGGTGTGCTCGAACTGCGCAGTGCGGCTGCGATCCTTGGTCACCGCTGTCCAGCCATCGGACCAGACCTCGAAGTCGATGTCACCGAGGGTGAGCATGGGCTCGATGGTGAACGTCATGCCTGTTTCGATCACGGTGTCCCAGGCTGGGTCGTCGTAGTGAGGGATGACCAACCCGGAGTGAAAGCTGGTGCCGATTCCGTGGCCAGTGAAACTTCGGACCACGCCGTAACCAAATCGGCGCGCGTACGCCTCAATCACCCGGCCTATCACGTTCACCGAACGTCCCGGCGCAACGGCCTTGACGCCGCGGAGCATCGCCTGCTCGGTGCGCTCCACGAGCTGGAGTGACTCTTCGTCGACATCTCCGGCGAGGAAGGTGGCATTGGTATCGCCGTGCACCCCTCCGATGAAGGCGGTGATGTCGATATTCACAATGTCGCCGTCGCGCACTTCGGTGTCGTCCGGGATTCCGTGGCAGATGACTTCGTTCAACGAGGTGCAGAGCGACTTAGGGAACCCTTTGTAACCCAGAGTCGACGGATACGCCCCGTGATCGCACAAAAAGTCGTGGCCGATGCGATCGAGTTCGTCGGTGGTCACACCCGGTTTTACTGCCGCCCCGACTTCTTGCAGCGCCTGCGCCGCAATCCGACCAGCGATACGCATGCGCTCAATGGTGTCACTGTCCTTGACCTCCGAACCGGTGAAGGGCCGCGGACGGGGGCGGTCGACGTATTCGGGGGCCTCGATCGCGGCCGGGACGATTCGGCGGGGCGAGACCTTGCCTGGGGTGAGGGTGGTCATGATGAACTGCAGTCTAATTGGTGACGAGACAAGGGGCGCAGACATGAGTGGTGAGCACGACAGCGCATCGCTGACTCCGCCGTACTGGTGGTGTTTGACGCATGAACGTGCCGAGGGCCGAGACGGTTGCGCCAACACGGTGCGGCTTGGGCCTTTCGACACCAAAGACGAGGCAGAGCACGCACTTGAAACGGCACGAAAGCGCTCGGAGGCGTGGGATAACGACCCAAAGTGGAACGACGAGCCGGCAGGCCCGGGGAGCAGTTAGTTAGTTCGCTCGCCGGCGGAGAATCTGCCAGGCCGGATTCGAACCTATGTACGCCTAGACGGCAAGAGCCCGACCCCTTGCGGGAGCCGGGCTCTTGCCGATCAATGCGACCTAGCGCCTCGTTGCACGCTTTGCGGTCTTCTTGGTGGTGCGCTTGCGTGTCGCCTTCTTGGCAGTGCGCTTGGCTGGACGCTTTGCGGCCTTCTTGGTAGTCCGCTTGCGAGTCGCCTTCTTGGCTGCGCCCTTCTTTGCTGCGCGCTTCCGCGTTGCCTTCTTGGCTGTGCGCTTGGCTGCGCCCTTCTTTGCTGCGCGCTTCCGCGTTGCCTTCTTGGCTGTGCGCTTGGCTGCGCCCTTCTTTGCTGCGCGCTTCCGCGTTGCCTTCTTGGCAGTGCGCTTTGACGCTGCTTTCTTTGTTGTGCGCTTTGCGGCCTTCTTGGTAGTCCGCTTGGCAGTCCTCTTCGCAGGGGACTTCCTTGCAGTCTTCTTAGTAGTCCGCTTAGCGGTCTTCCTTGCGGGGGACTTCCGCGTGGACTTCCTCGCGGTCGTCTTCTTGGTTGTCCTTTTCGCTCCGGCCCTCTTGGCGGTCGTCTTCTTCGACGCACGCTTAGCCGCGACTGAACGCTTCGCAGGCTTCCTGGCCGTGGTGGACTTTGCAGCCACCTGTGCCTCCTGAACCTCAGTGT
>Ga0190272_10000496_pt1 | contig 20665 bp, 23 predicted proteins | sample Popmic504T_FD_133746 | JGI IMG/M metagenome (GOLD analysis project Ga0190272, IMG submission 133746) | Populus adjacent soil microbial communities from riparian zone of Shoshone River, Wyoming, USA - 504 T | ecosystem: Environmental > Terrestrial > Soil > Riparian zone | place: USA: Wyoming... | reverse complement strand
CCGGGTTCAGCACGATGCCGCGCCGCGCGCGGAACACCTGCTCGCCGTCGGCGGTGGTGACGGTGACCTCGCCCGGCGCGGTGATCCGGCCGCGGCCGTGGACGACGGTGGCGCCCTTGCCCTCCAGGCGACGCACCGCGACGGTGTCGTCCCAGTCGGCGGTGGCCTCGTCGCGGACGCGGGTGGCGACCGGCCCCCAGTCGGCCTCGACCCGCGCGGACCCGGCCAGCTCACGCACCTGCCTGGCCTGCGCGAGCGAGTCGGCCGCGCGGATCATCATCTTGGTCGGCACGCACGCGTAGTACGGGCACTCGCCGCCGACGAGGCGGGCCTCGACCCCGACCACGTCGATGCCCGCCTCGGCCAGCCGGCCGGCGACGTCCTCGCCACCGGGGCCCAGCCCGATCACCACCACATCGACCTCACGCATGGCGCCAACCTAGCCCGGTGGGCGGGCCTGCCCTGCGGGACAGGTCCCACCTCATCGTGGGATGGTCACGGACTGGTCTGCCGACTAGTCTGGGCGACATGACGGCGGAATCCATCGGGGCGTACGAGGCGAAGACCCACCTGCCTCGACTGCTGGACGAGGTGGCCGAGACGGGGGAGAGCATCGTGATCACCAAGCGGGGGCTACCCGTCGCCAGGCTGGTGGCGGTCGTCCCCACCGATGCGGAGCCGGCCGAGGTCGTGGCGGCGCTGCGCAGGGCCAGGGTGGGCGTGCGGCGCGGCGATCTGTCGGTCCGCGACATGATCGACGAAGGCCGCCGCTGAATGCCGTTCGTGCTGGACGCGTCGATCACGATGACGTGGTGCTTCGAGGACGAGGCCTCACCGTTCGGCGAGGCCATCCTGGACAAGCTCACCAGGGATCGCGCTGTCGTCCCGAGCATCTGGCGCCTCGAGGTGTCGAACGTGCTGCTCGTCGCCGAGCGCCGTGGGCGGCTCACCGAGTTCCAGGCCGGCCACTTCCTGTCGCTGCTCGAGAAGCTGCCGATCCAGATCGACGACGGCCCCAGGCACACCACCGCGGTGTTGGCGGCCGGGCGCCGACACGGCCTCTCCGCCCACGACGCCGCCTACCTGGTGCTCGCGGTCGAGCGCGGGATCGGCGTCGCGACCGAGGACGCCCGACTGCGCAAGGCGGTCCTCAAGGCCGGCATCCCCGTCGTGCTCAACTGACACCGTGCTCAACTGACACCGTGGCGGACACCGCCGGGTGTCCGCCACGGTCGCCGCTCAGCGGTGGGCTTGCCGGTCGCTGCCGCACCGGCCAGGGTGCACGTCATGCCCAGGCTGCTGGTGGTCCACCACACCCCGTCGCCGACCATGCAGGCCCTGCTCGACGCGGTGCTCCGTGGCGCCGCCGAGGTGCCCGAGGTGGAGGTCGTTCGGCGACCGGCGCTGACCGCGAGCCCGGTGGACGTGCTCGACGCCGACGGGTACCTGCTCGGCACCCCGGCGAACATCGGCTACATGTCCGGCGCGCTCAAGCACTTCTTCGACGGCGTCTACTACCCGTGCCTGGACGCGACCGCGCGGCGGCCGTACGGGCTGTACGTGCACGGCAACGACGACGTGGCCGGCGCGGTCCGCGCGGTGGAGACGATCGCGAACGGCATGGGGTGGCGGCGGGTGCGGCCACCGGCGACCGTCATCGGCGCGTCGTCGAAGGCCGACGTCGACGCGGCGTGGGAATTGGGCGCGGTGCTGGCCGCCGAGCTGAGCGCCACCGAGTAGTCAGTCCGGCTGTGGCAGCGGGAAACCGGCCACCGCGTTGGTAACACACACCGCGCCGTCCGCGCGCACCAGCAACTGGTCGAACGGGCCGTCCACCACGATCGACAGCAGGTTCAGCCCGGATCGGAAGTGCACCGGCACGTCCTGGGTGGGCGTGGACACCGCGCCGTCCACCGCGTACGCCGTGTAGTAGCCGAACTGGACCACCAGCCGCTTCGCCGGCACCTCGCGGGTGAACGCGATGCGCACCGCCTGCTCGCGCACCGCGTAGCCGCAGCCGTTCTTCGGCGCGTCCTTGGCTGGCACGGTGGCCACCAGCCCGATCGGCCGCGGGCTGCCCGCGGAATCGAGCATCCGCAGGTCGCCGGTGGGGCGGTCGAAGTTCAGCCCGAGCCCGTACAGCGCGCGCGAGGCGAGCGCGGCGTCGCCGAACAGCGGCAGCATCGCCTCGCCGGGAATCGGGGCGTCGAACAGCGTCAGGTCCGGCTCCAGCTGCCCGGCGGCGCGGACCGTGTCGACGTAGTCGCGGGTGGACTGGTGCCGGGTCTCCGGCGTCGTGCCCCTGATGCTCAGCATCGCGCCCACCACCAGCGCGAACGCCAGCGCCAGCGGCACTCCGACCCCGGCCAGCCGGCGCACGTGCTCCGGCACCGGTGGCCGCGACGGGGACGCAGGCCCCGACCCGACCTGCCGGGAGCCGGTGGCGGGAACCTCGGCCGGCACCCAGGCCGGCCGCGACAGGGCGACCGTCGCGCAGATGGCCGCCACCGGCAGCGCGTCGGCGATGTAGCGGGGATCGGTGCCGATGAGAGTGCCGATGAAGTCCAGCCGGGCCGCGGCGAGCAGCGCCACCGACACCGCGAGGTAGCCGGCGAGCGTCAGCCAGGCCGCGACGGCACGCCACCGGCCGCGCCACAGGCTCACGGCCACCAGCACCGCGGACAGCGTCCAGGTGAGCCCGAGCACGGCCGCCGGTGGCGGGGCCAGACCGGCGAAGCCGACCCAGTCGCCGCTCCACGGGCCGCCGTACACCGCGGGCAACAGGCCCTCGCCGATCATCAGCCGGGCCAGCGTGCCCAGCTCACCCGGCGTCGGCAGGGCACCGCCCTCGCCCAGCGGAGCACGCCAGCTGTGCAGCACCGCATAGCCGACCAGCAGCACCAGGTACCCGAGCCACAGCCTCGCGTGCGTCCGCGCCACGTGGACCACCCGCCGCAGCGGCGCGCCCCCGGTGAGCGCGACCGTCAGGCCGGCCAGCACGAACGGCACCAGCACCGCCTTCTCGGCGAACGCCAGGCCGAACACGGTGAACAGCATCGGTGGCGCCGCGGTGGCGAGGCCCGGCCGGCGCAGGTAGGCCAGGTGCGTGGCGAGGGCGCCGCACAGCGCCACCTCGAGCGGCAACAGTTGCAGGCCGTAGGCCCACCACATCGACAGCACGAACGTCAGCGGCGAGAACGCGACGACGACGAACGGCACCAGCACCATCCAGCGCGGCCCGTACACCCCGGTCAGGAAGCGCCACAGCAGCCACAGCGCGACGGCGTGCATCAGCACCATCGGCAGCGCGGCCGCCGGCCAGGCCATCGTCCCCGACGACGCGGCGAACCAGCTCAGCAGGAACGCCCCCGGTTGCAGGTGTCCGTTGTAGTTGCTGAACAGCAGCTCGCCGATCGGCACCGTTGCGGCGAGGTGCAGGAACACGAAGTCGTCCTGCCAGAAGAACCCCCGCAGCGCCTCGATGAGGAACCACAGCAGCTGGAGGGCGGCGAGCAGCGTGGCGACAATCGACGGCGCGGGGAAGCGCGCCCACGGCGGGGCGGGAAGCTCGTACGGTTCGGCTGGTGCCGCGTGGGACATGCGGACACCGTAGGGGACCCGCCTACGCGATCGGATACCTGTTGTAGCCGGGGAAGTTGCCGAACATCCGCTCGTCGTCCGGCCCCTGCGTGACGGCGTGCACCAGCAGCTCGCCCCCGACGAACGAGCCCTTCCACGAGCCGCCGCGGCCGCCGAACGGCTCGGCGCGGTCGCCACGCGACCGGGGCTTGTTCACCCCGACCTTGAAGGCCTGCACGTGCTCGGCGAGCTGGGCGGCCACGTCGGTGTCGTCGCAGGCGATGGACGCCACGAGCGCGCCGTTGGAGGCGTTCATCTGGGCCAGCAGCTCGGCCTCGGTGTCGACGACGACGATCGTGTCCACCGGGCCGAACGGCTCCTCGTGCATGAGCCGGCTGGCTCCCGGTGGGGCGAGCAGCGCGGTCGGCGCGACGTAGGCGCTGGTGTCCTGGTCGGGCAGGAACCGGCCGTGGTCGAGCGAGCCGCGGTACAGCGGCACCGCGCCGCGGTGCAGCGCCTCGTCCACCTTGTCGCGCAGTTCCTTGGCCTTGGCCGACGAGATGAGCGGGCCGAAGTCGAGCACCGGCAGTTCGTCCTCATCCCAGCCCCCCGGCGTGGGAGGGACAACGCTGTCGACCGCGAGCGGGTGGCCGAACCGGACGGCCTGCACCACCGGCAGGTACGTCGCGAGGAACGAGTCGACCAGGTCACGCTGGACGACGAAGCGCGGGTACGCGGTGCACCGCTGCTTGGCGTACTCGTACCCTTTGCGCAGGTGGGCGGACAGGCCGTCCCAGTCGGAGAAGTTCCAGATGCCCCAACAGTTGAGCCCCTCCTGCTCCAGCATGTGCCGCTTGCCGGTGTCCACCAGCTGGGCGGCCACCTTGCCGCCGTTGTCGCGGCCGCCGACGAAGGCGAGCGCGCCGATCTCCGGCGAGCGCACCAGGGCGTCGGACAGGGTGGAGCCGTCACCGGAGATCAGCGTCACGGGCAGTCCGGCCTCGTGCATCAGGGAGTGCGCCAGGGTCAGGCAGGCCGCGCCGCCCTGGGTGGGGGTCTTGGCGATGACCGCGTTGCCGGCGAGGAGCTGCACCAGCTCGGCGTGGACCAGCACGCTCATCGGGTAGTTCCAGCTGGCGATGTTGCTCACCGGGCCGGGCAGCGGGGTCCGCTCGAACGGGCGGCCGTCGGCGTCGCGGCCGAGCATCCCGTCGATCTCCTCCAGGTACCAGCGCACCCCGTCGAGGGCGCGGTCCACGTCGGCGCACGCCGGCTTCCACGGCTTGCCGATCTCCCAGGCCAGCAGCAGCGCGAGGTCGTCGCGGTGGGTTGTCATCGCGTCCACCGCGGCCAGCACCGCGGCCTTGCGGTCGGCCAGCGGCACCCGGCCCCACCGGCCGTGCTGCTCGGCGGCCGCGGCGACCGCCCGGCCCGCCGTCGGGCCGTCCATCTTCGGCAGGTAGGCGATCGTGGTCTGGTCGACGGCGCTGGTCATCGGCGACAGCGCCCCGGTGTCCTGCCAGCTGCCTTCGTGGAGGTTGCGCAGGCGGTCCCCGTCGAATCCGCCAGGGGCGGTCGCCCCCACCCGGTCCAGGATGCTCGACCACCTGGCGTGTTCGGGAACGCTGAGAGCCATGGAGTCCTCCTCGCGGGTCCGCTTCGGATGCTCCCACAGGCCACTCGGGTCCGCCCCGGACTGTGACCAGGACCGTCAGCCGTCGGCCAGCCCCGGGGTCTGGCCGGGGAGGGCGTCGATGGCACGGATGAGGCCGTCGACGATGGGATCGTCGAGTGACTCGAGGATGCACTTCCACAGGGTGAGGTTCGCGGCCACCCAGGTGGAGTAGCTGGACGCCGCCTCCGGGTTGTAGAAGTAGAAGCCGCGGTCGTAGGCCCGCTGCTGGTCGGTGACGATCTTCGTGGCCAGCGAGCGGAGGCTGACCCCGGTCTCCTTCAGGTAGCGGTGCGCCAGGACGACCGGGGTGATGGGCAGCGCCTTGAAGAGGGTGTCGGCGTCCGACAGGGCCTGCGCCTCCGGGCTGATGCCGTCGTCGCGCGAGGCCATGTCGGCCTCCAGGACGACCCGCTCGACGCGGCCGACCAGCTCGGCCGACGCGCCCGCCCCGAACAGCAGGTCGGCCCGCAGTTGCCGCCCGGCCGCGACGTCGGAGTTGCGGTTCACCAGGTAGTTCACGTCGTGCACCAGCGCGGCCGCGCCGACGAACTCCACGTCGGAGCCGTTCTTGGCGGCGAACTCCATTGCCTTGTCGCGGACGAACCGGATGTGGTGCCAGCCGTGGAAGGGGAGCTTCGTCTCGTGCCGCGCGTACAGCCTCCGTACCGCGCGCAGGAGCGCGTCACCAACTCCGAACGGCACGGTGGACTGAACCTGGGCAGCCGTCTGCTGGTTGGGCACGTGCCCCTCCGATCCCCCGCCCGCCGCGCGGGCCAATCGGAGAATGGTAGAGGCAATGGGGGGGAATTTCGCTAGATACGGTCAGCCAGGTCTCCGATCCGCCCCTCGACGGGGACATGGCGACGGCTGACCCAGGTGCCCGGGTCGACCGACAGGCTCCAGCCGCGGACCGCGTCGGACTTGACCAGGAACGTGACCGTGCCGTCGATGGCCCGCGGCACCCGGTGGAACCGCTCGGCCGTCACGAGCCGGGGCGGCCCCGGCTTCCACATCTCGGACGCGGAGCAGCTCAGCCCGCGCACCAGCTCGCCGGTCGGGTCGAGCTGCACGTCGTACCACTCGTGCTGGAACCCGCCGGCCAGGACGGTGCTGCTGAAGTGGTACCGGTGGTTGTGCACCGAGTTCGCGTAGCCGAGCCACCAGTCGCGCTGCGGCTTGTACTCGTGCAGCCAGAAGGAGAACGGCACGTCCGGGTCGTTCACCAGCTGCCAGGCGAAGTGCGTCGTGGTCTCGCGCGACCCGGCCGCGATCTCGGCCATCGCCCGGTCCGGCAGCGACCGCAGCTGCTCGCGGAGCGCGGCCAACAGGTCCGGCTGCGCGGCCACCCAGCGCTCGGTCGTCGCGTGGGCGGCCGCCCACCGGTCGCCGGGTCCGTCGGCGCACAGCAGCTCGGCGAGGCCCGTCAGGCCGGGGAAGTGACCGACCCCGCGGGTCAGGGGCCGGGTCGTCATCGGCTGTCCAGCTGGGCGCTGGTGGCGAAGTCGCGACGGAACGCGTGGAAGCTCTCCTCCAGCGCGTCCAGGCGCTTCGCCGACGGACGACGTCCGGTGATCTTCTCGAACAGGGCGAGGAACTCCTCACGGTCGGTGTCGGGGTGGATCGTCACGTGCAGCGCGGAGCGGGCTCCGCTGATCCGCACGAACTCGCTGTGTTCCATGCTGTAGATGAAGGAGCTGCGCAGGAACCGCACGGTCCGCGGGTACGGGGTGCTGGCGCCGCCGACGTCGCTGAACAGCGCCACCCAGATGCCGTCGTCGAACAGCTCGAACCGGTCGACCGGCGGGTTGGGCATCACGGTCACGTCGATGCGGGTGCACCGACCGCGCACCACCCACAGCCCGACCAGGCCGACGCAGATCTCCTCGTACAGCCTGGCCTGGACCTCGGCATAGCTGCCCGTGACGGCGCTGCCGCCGGCCTGGCGCACCAGGTACCTGGCCCTGCTGTTGACGGAGTTGCGGTCCCTGGGGTCGGCGATCACCACCCGCAGCTCGCGTTCCGGCGAACGGGTGAGCAGCAGCCGGGCGGCGGCGTGCCTGGCCGAGAAGCCGCGGAACAGGTACTGCCTGGTGTTCTGCAGGTCGGCCATCAGCAGCCGGTTGAACGTCGGGTCCGGCTCGGCCGTCGGCTCGAACACGTGCGTGGGGAAGAACTCCCGGTTGAGCGAGCGGTACTCGTCGGTCAGGTCGCGCATGGCCCGGCGGCTCTCCTCGACGAGGGAGTCGACGAGCACCCGCTGCGACGCGCTCGACGTGAGCAGGGTCTGGGCGCACGTGACCACGGCCGACACCAACGTGCCCGTCCCGATCGCGACGACCAGGTTACGCACCGTGCCCGTCTGCATGCCGGCCGACAGCGGCAGCAGCACGGCCGACGTGAGCAGCATGAACGCGAGAAGCAGCCCGGTCCGCGTCCAGAACAGCTCGACGAGAAGGCCTCGACGGGTCGGCGACGGTGATCTCTCCGGCACAGCCGTCACCTCTTCGACAACACAATTTGGCGCTCTAAGTAGCTGGTTGATTGCGAAGGGTAAGACTTTACGCCGACTCGTCGTGACCGTAACCGTCCATTCGCATCACGTGCGAGTCGCATACGAGCGACACTTTCGGGCCCCCATCCGCCACAGGTTGCAACAGATCGTGAGCAGACGTGGTGCTGGAGCGTGTTCGACCACGGACGGTCGCCGATGGCCGTCACCTTCCGCATGGACGACCGGCGCGGCCGCGGACCGGTGCTCCGACCACCCATCACGGACGGGCAGACTGACGCCATGAACGACCTGACCGTGGTCACCGGGGCGGCCGGCGTGCTGGGCCGCGCCGTGCTCGACGAGTTCCTCACCAGGGGCGGTTCGGTGGTCGCCATGGACCGGGCCGGCGACCGGCTGGACGCGTTGGCCGAGGTCGACGGCGTGCACCCGGTGGCCGTCGACCTCACCGACGCGGCCGGGGTGGACGCCGCGTGGGAGCGGGTCGACGCGATCGGCACCCCCACGTCGCTGGTGTGCGTCGCCGGTGGGTTCGCCGGCGCCGACCTCGCCGACACCGACCAGCGGACCCTGGACGACATGGTCGGCACGAACCTGGCGACCGCCCTGTGGTCCTGCCGGGCCGCCGCGGCGCGGATGCGGACCAGCGGCGGCGGCTCGATCGTCACGATCGGCTCGCGCACCGGGGTGTCCGGGCCGGGGCCGGTCGCCTACGCCATGACCAAGGCCGCTGTGATCAGGATGACCGAGGTGCTCGCCGACGAGCTCCGTCCGCACCGAATCCGGGTGAACTCGGTGCTGCCATCGGTGATCGACACCCCGGCCAACCGGTCGTGGATGTCGCCGGACGCGCTGGCCAGGGCCGTGTCGCCGGCCGCGATCGGCAAGGTCGTCGCGTTCCTCTGCTCGGCCGACGCCACCCCGATCAGCGGCGCGGCCGTCCCGGTGTACGGCGACGCCTGAACCCGGGCCGGCGGGTGCGACCGGCTGTCGAGCCCTACTGTTGTCCGCCATGCGTCCCTGGCCAGGTCATGCCTATCCGCTCGGTGCCACCTACGACGGGGCCGGCACCAACTTCGCCCTGTTCTCCGAGGTGGCGGAGCGCGTCGAGCTGTGCATGTTCGACCTCGACGGCAACGAGACCAGGGTCACGCTGCCGGAGCGCGACGGGTTCGTGTGGCACGGCTACCTGCCGATGGTGGTGCCCGGCCAGCGGTACGGCTACCGGGTGCACGGCCCGTACGACCCGGAGCACGGCCCGCGGTGCAACCCGGCCAAGCTGCTGCTCGACCCGTACGCGAAGGCGACCCACGGTGCCCTCGACTGGGCCGAGCCGGCGTTCGGCTACCGCTTCGACGACCCCGACCGGATCAACGAGGACGACTCGGCGCCGCACGTGCCCAAGTCGGTGGTGATCAACCCCTTCTTCGACTGGAACAACGACCGCTCGCCGCGCACGCCCTACAACGAGTCGGTCATCTACGAGGCGCACGTGCGCGGGCTGACGATCGACCACCCGGACATCCCGGCGGAGATGCGCGGCAGCTACGCGGGCCTCGCCCACCCGGCCATGATCGACCATCTGCACTCGCTCGGGGTGACCGCGGTCGAGCTCATGCCGGTGCACCAGTTCGTCTCGGAGCACGGCCTGGTCCAGCGCGGTCTGACGAACTACTGGGGCTACAACACCCTCGCGTTCCTGGCCCCGCACAACGAGTACGCGGCGACCCCCGACCCGGTCACCGAGTTCAAGGCCATGGTGCGGTCGCTGCACGCCGCGGGCATCGAGGTCATCCTCGACGTGGTCTACAACCACACCGCAGAGGGCAACCACCTCGGCCCCACGCTGTCGTTCCGCGGCATCGACAACGCCTCCTACTACCGCCTCGTCGACGACGACCAGCGCTACTACATGGACTACACCGGCACCGGGAACTCGCTCAACGTCCGGGCTCCGCACACCCTGCAGCTGATCATGGACTCGCTGCGGTACTGGGTGCTGGAGATGCGGGTCGACGGCTTCCGGTTCGACCTCGCCGCCACCCTCGCCCGGGAGTTCTACGACGTCGACCGGCTGTCCACCTTCTTCGAGCTGGTGCAGCAGGATCCGGTGGTGAGCCAGGTCAAGCTGATCGCCGAGCCGTGGGACGTCGGGCCCGGCGGCTACCAGGTCGGCAACTTCCCGCCGCTGTGGACGGAGTGGAACGGCAAGTACCGCGACACCGTCCGGGACTTCTGGCGCGGTGAGCCGGGCACCCTCGGCGAGTTCGCCTCCCGCCTGACCGGCTCGTCGGACCTCTACCAGGACGACGGCCGCCGGCCGTACGCCTCGATCAACTTCGTCACCGCGCACGACGGCTTCACCCTCAACGACCTCGTGTCCTACAACGGGAAGCACAACGAGGACAACGGCGAGGACAACAACGACGGGGCCGACGACAACCGGTCGTGGAACTGCTTCTACGAGGGGCCGACCGACGACGCTGCCGTGCTGGCCCTGCGGGAACGGCAGCGCCGCAACCTCCTGGCGACGCTGTTCTGCTCGCAGGGCGTGCCGATGGTGCTGCACGGCGACGAACTCGGCCGCACCCAGGGCGGCAACAACAACGGCTACTGCCAGGACAACGCGATCTCGTGGGTCGACTGGTCACTGGCCAAGGGCAACGCCGACCTGGTCGCGTTCGTCGGCGCCCTCGCCGAGTTCCGGCACGCGCACCCCACGTTCCGCCGCAAGCGGTTCTTCGCCGGACGGCCCATCCGCACCGGGGACCAACTGCGCGACATCGCCTGGTTCACCCCGGACGCCGACGAGATGAGCGAGCAGGACTGGGAGTCCGGCTTCGGCCGCAGCGTCACGGTGTTCCTCAACGGCGACGCCATCCGTGACCTCGACCCGCGCGGCGAACACGTCACCGACGACTCGTTCCTGCTGTGCTTCAACGCCCACGACGGCGACATCGGCGTGCGCCTGCCGGGGGCCGACTACGGCGCCGAGTGGGCCGTCGTCATCGACACCACCACCGGCGACGTGCACACCCGCCTCCCGGACACCCCCAGGACCGTGGAGGCCGACGGGACCGTCACCGTGACCGCCCGCTCGCTGCTCGTGCTGCAGCGCACCTCGTAGGTCCTCCGGCATGGAACGACCGGCCGACGGGCTGAACCGGGACGGGGTGGTGCTGCGGCGGTGGCGCGTCGACGAGGCCGGCGCGCTGCACCGCGCGGTGGCCGAGTCGTTCGACCATCTGGTGCCGTGGATGCCGTGGGCGGTCGCCGACTACGCCGAGCGCGACGCCCTGGAGTACCTGGTGCGGGCCGAGCACGAGTGGGCGACCGGCGAGGCGTTCGCCTACCGCATCGTCGCGGCGGACGGCGTGACCGCCGGCTCCTGCAGCCTGATGGCGCGCATCGGCCCCGGCGGGCTGGAGATCGGGTACTGGCTGCGCCCCGGGTACACCGGCAGGGGAATCGCCACCATCGCGACCGCCGCGCTGGTGGACGAGGCGTTCCGGGTCGGCGCCGACCGGGTCGAGATCGTGCACGACGCGGCGAACGTGCGCAGCGCCGCGATCCCGGCGAGGCTCGGCTTCACCGAGGTCGAGCGGCTCCCACGTGGCGACGAACCGGACACCCGCATCGAGGTCCGGTGGCGCCTCAGTGCGCGATCAGGACCGCGACCAGGGCCAACGCCGCAGGCACCGACTGGACGAACAGGATGCGACGGCTGACGGTCACCGCGCCGTAGACGCCGGCGACGATCACACAGGCCAGGAAGAACACCGTCACCTGGAAGCCCACCGGGTCCGACGCCACCAGACCCCACACGAGCCCCGCCACCAGGAATCCGTTGTAGAGGCCCTGGTTCGCGGCCAGCGGCGCGGACTTCTCGGCGAACTCGGCGTCGGTGCCGAACGCGGCCCGGCCGCGTGGCGTGCGCCACAGGAACATCTCCAGCACCACGATGTAGACGTGGATCACGGCGACGAGCACGACGAGCACGTTCGCGACGATGTTCAACCGACGTCCTTCCCCAGTGGCCGGCCCGGTGCAGTGACCAGGGGCACAGGCTAGACCTGGTCGTGTTGGACGCGATCACCAACGTCGGCAACGATGCAGGGGTGGCCCCGCCGACATCCACGTACCGGATCCAGCTCGGGCCGGAAATGGCCTTCGCCGACACGACCGACCTCGCCGACTACCTGTCAGAGCTGGGGGTGGGAGCGCTCTACGCCTCCCCCGTGCTGGTCGCCGCACCAGGCTCGACGCACGGCTACGACGTGGCCGACCCGACCAGGACGTCGGAGGTTCTCGGCGGCGACAAGGGCCGCGCCGCGCTCGCCGCCCGGCTGCGCGAGCTGGGGCTCGGCCTGGTCGTGGACATCGTGCCCAACCACCTGGGCGTGCAGGTGCCGAGCGCCAACCCGTGGTGGTGGGACGTCCTGCGCAACGGCCGCTCGTCGGCCTACGCCAAGTACTTCGACATCGACTGGTCGTCCGGGCCGATCCTGCTGCCGGTGCTGGGCGGCGAGGCGGCCGGGCTGACCGGGCTGACCCTGGAGCGCGACGGCGACGAGGACATCCTGCGCCACGGCGACCTCACCTACCCGGTGGCGCCCGGCACCGCCGACGACGTCCGCGCCGGGTCGGAGGGCAACGCCGACGCCCTGCTCGTGCACCTGCGACAGCACTACCGGCTGGTGCACTGGCGTCGCGGCGCCGGCGACCTGACCTACCGGCGGTTCTTCGACGTGTCGACGCTGGCCGCGGTGCGCGTCGAGGATCCCGACGTGTTCGCCGCGACCCACGCCGAGGTGCTCCGCTGGGTGGCCGACGGTGAGGTCACCGGCCTGCGGGTCGACCACCCGGACGGGCTGTCCGACCCGGGCGAGTACCTGCGCCGGCTGCGCGCCGCCGCCCCGGACGCGTGGCTGGTCGTCGAGAAGATCCTCGGCGTCGGCGAGCCGCTGCCGGCGTCGTGGCCCGTCGACGGCACCACCGGGTACGAAGCGCTGCGCGAGGTGTGCGGGGTGTTCGTCGACCCGGCGGGCGCCGCCCCGCTGACCGCCCTGTACTCCGAGATGGCCGAGGTGACGCACGCCGCCGCCGGCGACGTCGCCGTGGTCGAGACCGCGTGCCGGCGGCTCGTCGCGGGCGGCATGCTGCAGGCCGAGGTGCGGCGCATCGCCCGGCTGGTGCGGGACGTCACCGGGGAGCGGGCCGAGGCCGCCGTCGCCGAGTTGCTGTGCTCGTTCGCCGTCTACCGCTCCTACCTGCCGGAGGGGCGTGAGGTCGCCGAGCAGGCGTTCGCCACCGCAGGGCAGGCCCGCCCCGACCTGGCGACCGTGCTGGACTCGATGGCCGCCTCGATGCTCGGCGACCCGGGCTCCGAGCTCGCCATCCGGGTGCAGCAGACCTCCGGCATGGTCATGGCCAAGGGCGTCGAGGACACCGCGTTCTACCGGTTCAACCGCTTCGTCGCGCTCAACGAGGTCGGCGGGGCGCCACACCGGTTCGGCGTCGACCCCACCGAGTTCCACGCCGCGGCCGCGGCCCGCGACGCCGGCTGGCCGGCCACCATGACCACCCTGTCGACCCACGACACCAAGCGGTCCGAGGACGTCCGGGCCAGGCTCGCCGTGCTGTCCGAGGTGGCGCCCCAGTTCGCCGCGCGGATGCGAACCTGGTCGCGGCGGCGCGGGCTTCCGGAGCCCACCCTCGACCTGCTGGCCTGGCAGACCCTGGTCGGGGCCTGGCCGATCGAGCCGCAGCGGCTGCGCGACTACCTGCGCAAGGCCAGCAAGGAGGCCAAGCTCCGCACCACCTGGAACGACCCGGACGCCGACTTCGACGTCACCGTCGACGCCTGGCCGGACGCCGTCCTCGGCGACGGCCCGTTGTCCAGGGACGTCGCCGCGTTCGTCCTGGCCATCCAGGCGCACGGGTGGTCGAACTCGCTGGGGCAGAAGCTCGTCCAGCTCACCGCGTCGGGGATCCCCGACGTCTACCAGGGCACCGAGCTGTGGGACAACTCCCTCGTCGACCCCGACAACCGCCGCCCCGTCGACTTCGCCGCGCGCCGCGCCCTGCTGGCCCGCATCGACGACGGCTGGCTGCCACCGGTGGACTCGTCGGGGGCGGCGAAGCTCCTCGTCGTGGCCCGATCGCTGCGCCTGCGCCGCCGGCGCCCCGACCTCTTCGCCGGCTACCGCCCCCTGCGCGCCGGCGGCCCGGCCGCCGACCACGTCCTCGCCTTCACCCGTGGCTCCCGGTTCGACCTCGTCGCCGTCGCCACCCGGCTGCCCATCGGCCTCACCACCTCCGGCGGCTGGCGCGACACCACCCTGCCCCTCCCCGGCGGCACCAACGGCTGGACCGACACCCTGACCGGCACCCCGGTCGACGGCGCCACCCCCCGCCTGGCCGACCTCCTGTCCCGCTACCCCGTGGCCCTCCTCACCCGCGAGTAGCCCGGCCCGCCATCACTCGCCCGGCAGCCGAACCGGCGTCGACGGGTGCACCTCCAGGACGGTGCTCTCGAACCTGAGCCGAACGGTGCGCCCCGGATACGTCCGCCGCGCGATGTCGACGTCGCGCTCGTCCCACTCACCCATGAACAGCAGAACCCCGGTGATGAGCTCGGTCTTCTCCGCGCCGGTCGGCCACCGACAGTGGTACTCGTCAACAGTGAACGCCCGATCGGGCGGCGGTAGGTCAGGTCCGGTCGTCATTCTCACCTTCCATGGCTCGGCGACTCCTGATCAGATCGTCGGTCGAGAACGATCGACTGCCGAGATGCGCGACCCAGGAATCCCACGATCTGGCGAACACCTCCGCCAACCAGCTCGTGTGAGACGAACCGTCGTACAGTTCGTCTCATGGACAGCATTACCTTCCGTCCTGATCCCGACAGCGAGCGAGCGCTACGGGAACTCACGGCAGACGGAACCAGCACGTCGGCCGCGATCCGGACGGCACTGATCGACGCCGCCCGAGCCAGGCTCGGAGAGCGTCTGCGGAACGAGGCGGCAGCGCTGGCGGCAGACCCGGACGACGTGGCCGAGGCACGACAGGTCCAGGCCGACATGGAGCCGCTGCGTGCGTGGTGAGGTTTACCGACTGAAGGCACCCAAGGACGCTCGCGGCCGTGAGCAGCACGGCGCGCGCTACGCGATCGTGGTCCAGTCCGATCAGCTGCCGCTGTCGACCTGGCTGGTCGCACCGACCTCGACCTCCGCCAGACCGGCGTCGTTCCGTCCGGAGATCGAGATCGACGGCACCATGACGCGAGTGCTGGTCGAGCAGACCACCGCGGTGGATCCGCAACGGCTCGGCGACCGCACCGGACGCCTCGCGCTGCACGAACAGGTGGAGGTCGATCGCGCCCTCCAGACCGTGCTCGGCCTCTTGTAGCGGGTTCACCTGGACGCATTCGCCGCGCGTAGGGCCTCACGGCCAGGCCCTCACACCTCGATCGGCAGCTTGCGCACCCTGATCCGCGTGTCACTGATCACCACGATCGCCCCTGCCGCGAGGTGCTCCTCCAGTTGGGCGAGGTTATCCAGGATCACCTTGATGCGAAGGTCCGGCCGTCCGCCGAAGCCGCGGAGCAGCACCAAGCTGGGCGCTATCCGGCCACTGCCAGCGAGCAATTCACCGAAGTCCGTGTCCGCCGACAGCAGAATTCGGCTGTCGTCCGCGGCGGCGACCATCACCTCGGCGTCGGGTGCACCGTTCAGCCCGCGTTCCGAGATGTGCGTTGCGTCGTGTCCGTTGGCGCGGAGAGCCTTGGCAAGGCGCAGCGGCGGGCACTCGTCGACCAGGAACCTCATGCGCTGAAGCGGACCGGGAGTTCTCGTTCGTCGACGGCGGCGGCCGCGTATCTCAGGGAGTCGCGGACGTCGTCGTCGGTCAGTTGTGGGTAGTCCGCGATGATCTCGGCGGCGGTCATGCCGTCGGCCACCATCGCGACCACGGTGGCCACCGGGATGCGGGTTCCGCGGACGCACGGCACCCCGCCCATGACGCGATGGTCCACGGTGACACGTTCGATCCGCACTCACCGAGCATAGGACGAGGCCCGGCGATCGTGGGGAGATTCACCCTGCTCGGGCCGACGGGGCGCGGCAGGATGGGGCAGCGTGGGCTTCGAGGTGTGGGCACCGGGCAGGCAGCGGGTGCGGGTGCGGGTCGACGGGGTCGAGCACGAGATGCGGGCCGACGACGGCGGCTGGTGGCGCAGTAACGCGGACGGTGTCGAGTACGCGTTTCTGCTGGACGACGACCCGACGCCGCTGCCCGATCCGCGGTCGATGCATCAGCCGCATGGGGTGCACGAGGCATCGAGGAAGTATGACCACGACGCGTACGAGTGGCACGACCACGCGTGGACCGGGCGCGCGCTGCCGGGCAGCGTGATCTACGAGCTGCACATCGGCACGTTCACCGAGGGTGGCACATTCGACGCGGCGGTCGAGCGGCTGGACCACCTCGTGGACCTCGGTGTCGATCTTGTCGAGGTGATGCCGGTCAACGCGGTGGACGCGCCGCGCAACTGGGGCTACGACGGGGTGCTCTGGTACGCGGTGCACGAGCCGTACGGCGGCCCGGACGGGTTCAAGCGGTTCGTGGACGCGTGCCACCAGCGGGGGCTCGGGGTGGTGCTCGACGTGGTGCACAACCACCTCGGCCCGTCGGGGGCGTACCTGGACAGGTTCGGGCCGTACTTCGCGGGGCGCAACATCTGGGGGCCGTCGCTCAACCTCGACGGTGAGCTGTCCGATGAGGTGCGCCGGTACCTGATCGACAACGCCCTCACGTGGTTGCGCGACTTCCACGTCGACGCGCTGCGGCTGGACGCGGTACACGCGCTGGTCGACCGCGGAGCGCGGCATGTGTTGGCACAGCTCGCTTTCGAGGTGCACGGGCTGCAGGCGCACGTCGGGCGGCCGCTGACGCTGATCGCGGAGTCGGACCTCAACGACGCCCGGCTGGTGACGGCCCGCGAGGCCGGCGGGTACGGCCTGCACGCCCAGTGGAACGACGACGTGCACCACTGCCTGCACGCCGCGCTGACCGGTGAGCGCCAGGGTTACTACGCGGACTTCGACGGGCTGGATGCCTTGGCGCGCACCATGAGGACGGTGTTCTTCCACGCCGGCACGTGGTCGTCGTTCCGCCGCCGCACGCACGGCCGCCCGGTCGACACCTCGCTGCTGCCGGCCGACCGCTTCGTGGTGTCCCTGCAGAACCACGACCAGATCGGTAACCGCGCCGCCGGCGACCGGCTGTCGGCGACGCTGCCGCCGGGGCTGCTGGCGTGCGGGGCCGCGCTGCTGCTGTGCTCCCCGTACACCCCGATGCTGTTCATGGGCGAGGAGTGGGGGGCGTCGACGCCGTTCCAGTTCTTCTCGTACTTCCCGGACGCGGCGCTGCGGGACGCGGTGCGTGACGGCCGCTTCGCCGAGTTCGCCGAGCACGGCTGGGGCGACGACGTGCCGGATCCCAATGACGAGGCGACGTTCCTGCGGTCGACGCTGCGCTGGGACGAGGCCGACGACGGCTGGCACGGTGACCTGCTCGGCTGCTATCGCTCACTCATCGCGCTGCGCCGCGCGCACCCCGAGCTCACGGACCCGTGGCTGGGCAACCTGGGGGTGGACGTCGACGCGGCGGCCGGGTGGATCGTGCTGCACCGCGGACGGCTCGCGGTGGCGGTGAACCTCGCTGAGCAGCCGGCGACCGTGCCGCTCGGGCGGCGTCCGACCGGCGTCCTGCTGTCGTGGGACGGGGCCACTGTGCTCGACAACGGGGCCGTCGGCCTCGGCGGTCGGAGCTTCGCCGTGCTCACTTGCTAGCGTCGACACCGTGAGGCGGGCGCTGAGGCAGGTGCTGATCGCCGTGGCGCTGGCCGCGGTGGTCGTGGCGTGCCTGCGCCTGGGGTGGTGGCAGCTCCAGCGGTACAACTCGTCCGGCGGGTCGCTGCAGAACCTCGGGTACATGCTGCAGTGGCCGACGTTCGCGATCTTCGCTGTCGTGATGTGGTGGCGGCTGCGCGGCCTGGAGCGGCGGCGCGCGGCGGAACAGCCGGATGTCACGGCAGAACAGCCGGAGGTCACGCCGGAATCCGAGCCGACCGAGACACCCCGGACGACGACCCGGCCGGACGGCACCGAGCCCGACGACGAGTTGGCCGCCTACAACCGCTATCTCGCCGAGTTGAACGCCTCCGCCGTCAGACGCAAGCAGCACTGAAGCACAACCGAGGAGCACGAACCGTGGCCGTCGAGCCGTCCAGCACAACAACAGACCGGCCGTCGCAGTCGCCGGAGAGGATCGCGGCGGCGCTGCGCCGCTTCCAGGTCGCGGCCTACGTGGTCGGCGTCTTCCTGCTGCTGCTGGTGGCGGGCATGGCGCTCAAGTACCTGGGCGACAACGCGCGGATGGTCGAGATCGTCGGCCCCATCCACGGCTTCATCTACGCGGTGTACCTGGCGATCGCGCTGGACCTGGCGCTGCGCGCGAAGTGGTCGATCCGGGGCACCGTTCTGGTGCTGCTGGCCGGTACGGTGCCGTTCGTGTCCTTCGTCGCCGAGCGGGCGGTCACCCGCCGGGTCCAGGCCGGCGAGCGGCTCTAGGAACCGGTCCGCTCCACCGGCACGCGAGCCACTCACGTCGGGATCGGTCGACGATGCGACCGTCGGCATCGATATCAGGGAGGTCGCCGTGACCAGGTACCGCATCGAGGTCGACCACGATGTGTGTCAGGGCACCGGCATGTGCGTGGGGATCGCCCCGGACCACTTCGAGTTGGGGTCCGACCACCTCTCCCGGCCGCTGCTCACGATCGTCGACGCCGACGAGGCGGTGGCCGACGCCGCGGAGTGCTGCCCGTTGGAGGCGATCGTCCTGGTGGACGCCGACACCGGCGAGCCCATCACCTGAGCCCGACCGAGCCTGAGCCCGACCGGGCCACCGCGACCGCGCTACTGTCGGCGCGGTGACCACCCCGAGCGACGGACGCTGCTCGTACGAGACGTTCGGTGTCCGGTTCTTCGAGCACGCGGTGACCGCCGAGCGCATCGCCGGCGCGCTGGCGGGCGTCGCCGGTGACGACATCGAGTTCGGCCCGATGGGTGTCGGCCCCGGCAAGGTGGCCAAGGTGTCCGCGACCGGGCGGGTGCTGGCCCCGACCGCGACCAAGGTGGACGACCGCCCGCTGACCTTCCGGGTGCGCCTTCCCGTCGACCTGCGGCTCGCCGTCGAGCTCGGCGGCCAGACGCACCGCTTCGTCGCCGACCTCATGGTGCCGCTCACCGTCACGGCACACGCCGCCGAGCCGTTGACGATCGTCGTGCACATCGAGCCGCCGAGCCGGCACGACATCGAGCTGCGCCTGGACGCCGACGGCATCCGCGCCACGTTCCTGCAGTTCGTCGCGGGGATGGACGACGAGATCCGCCGCTACGTCGCCAGGTACGTCGCCCGCGAGATCGCCAAACCGGGGGTGCGCCGGGCCACCACGATCGACGTGTCGGCGCACATCGACGCCGCGTGGGCACACTCCTGAGTGAACCGCGAGCCTTGACAAGCGCCGTAGTTACCCACCAGTAATTGACTGAAGGGCGCCTTCAGTCGGCCTAGCCGACTGAAAGGCGCCCTCAGTCACTCAAAGAACAGCAAGGGACAGCGGCCTACAGGTAGCAGGCCTTGGTGAAGTCGTAGTCCTTCGCGGTCTCGCCGGTGAAGAACTCCTCGATGGTGGTGACGCCGGTGACGGACGCGTCGTCCGGCTTGCTGATCACGGACTGCCGGAAGACCGTCTCGTTCGGGTCACCGGTGCGCTTGCCGGCCTCGGCCGGGAGCATGCCCTCGTAGTCGACGGACTCGAGCGACTGGGCGGCGGCGAGCACGCCGGCCCTGGTGAGATCCTTGCTCTCGACCGCCTTGAGCAGCGCGGCCTTGAGCGGGTAGGACCACACCCAGCCCGAGGTGTAGCCGTCGTTGCCCTGCACCGACGCGCCCAGGGTGTCGCGCATGGCCTTGTGGCCGGGGGTGTCGGACGTGAAGGTCTGCCACGGGCCGGACTGCAGGTAGAGCGCCTTGATGGCCGGGGCGGCCGGGCTCTTCAGCAGACCGGGGTTCCAGGTCGGGCCGGTGCCGATGAACTTGCCGGTGAAGCCCCGCGCCGCCGCCTGGCCGATGATCACGGCCGCGTCGGTGGGACCGGTGGTGAGGATGACGAGGTCGGGCTTGGCACCGACGATGGCGTCGATCGCGCCGCCCTGGTTGTCCTGCCCGGCGGCGGTCTTGGTGTCGGTGAACGTCAGGCCACGCTTCTCGGCGGCGATCCTGGCGCCGGCCGCGGCGTCGTCGCCGTAGTCACCGGCGTTGTGCACCGCCATGACGGTCTTCACGCCGAACTCGTCCAGCGCGTAGTCGACGGAGTTCATCGACTCCATGCAGTAGTTGATGCCGGACTCGAGGATGACGTCCTCGAAGGCCCACAGCGAGGTCCACGACGCGGGCGCCGCGACGATGCTGCTCGACTTGAGATCTTCGAGGATGGCCGCGGTCTGCGGCGAGCCGAGGGTCTGGGCGAGCGCCAGGACGCGCGGCTTGATCTCCTGGTACACCTGGTTGTGGATCTGCGGGTTGTACTTGTTGTCCCGCACGTACGAGGTGACGTCGACCTCGTAGTCGCCGATGCCGCCGGCCTCGTTCACCCGCTTCCAGAACGCCTTCTGCGAGTCGGTGATCGGCACGGCGAGTGCCTTGAACGGACCCTCGGTCAGGTCGGAGATCGTGCCGAGGTAGATGCAGCCCTTCGTCGTGTCGACCGCCTGGGGGCACGCCTCCTCGGTGACCCCGACGTCGGTCTTCACCCCTGCCTCGTTCTCCTGGGT
>Ga0190272_10000495_pt1 | contig 20677 bp, 17 predicted proteins | sample Popmic504T_FD_133746 | JGI IMG/M metagenome (GOLD analysis project Ga0190272, IMG submission 133746) | Populus adjacent soil microbial communities from riparian zone of Shoshone River, Wyoming, USA - 504 T | ecosystem: Environmental > Terrestrial > Soil > Riparian zone | place: USA: Wyoming... | reverse complement strand
CCCATTGAGAAAAATTCTCGACTGCTGCCACCCGTAGGTGTCTGGACCGTGTCTCAGTTCCAGTGTGACTGGTCGTCCTCTCAGACCAGCTACCCGTCAAAGCCTTGGTGAGCCGTTACCTCACCAACTAGCTGATAGGCCGCGGGCTCCTCAAAAAGCGCCAGGTTGCCCCGGCTTTGGATTCAGGAAGATGTCGTCCCTCACCACATGCGGTATTAATTCGCCTTTCGGCGAGCTATCCCCCACTTTTCGGCAGATTGCCCACGTGTTACGCACCCGTTCGCCACTGAATTACTTCTGTATTGCTACAAAAGTAATCCCGTTCGACTTGCATGTCTTATCCACGCCGCCAGCGTTCGTTCTGAGCCAGAATCAAACTCTCCGTAAAAATTTGGAGCCCCGAATTGCTTCGGGGACAAAGTTTGTCGAGACACTCGCTAAAGTGCCCGAAATTCTGACCATTCTTGCCTGAAACTGCGCTGTAGTCGCGGCTCTTGCGAGCTGCCGACCCAATTCGCGTTCCAGGTTCGTCCGATCTTATAAATTAAGATTTCCTCGGGTCCGAAGACCGTTGGAAAAATGTTTTAATCAAAGAAATCGCCTAAATTCCAAATTGCTTCGGAACAGGCAACCCCGAATTGCTTCGGGGCTCTGACGTATAACGCACAATTCAATTTTCGCTGACTTACTTCACCTTTTGGATTTCGATAAATTCCGTCGTGATGACGAAATCCAAAATCAGACTGTCAAAGATCAACGCTCTTCCGTTTCGGTACATGCCAAAATCCGATCCGATCAGCTGACTGATAAAACCGGCTCGCCCATGAGCCCGAAGAGAAGAACACTCTGGGGAACCCCCGGAGTCCGCATTTCAGCGGGACAGCAACATATTGCGTCCCGCTTCGCCGTCAAACAAGATTTTGCACAATTTTTGCAAAATCTTGCGGAATTTTGAGCCTTCCTGAGTGCAGCCGCTGCGCCAACTGAGATCAACCGATGTCCTGCCTCATTAGAAATTGAGAAAGTGGCTCTCGCGCGAAGTTGAGCCGACCGAAGATCTCGCGACCGAACGCTTCGGGGAAGACAGGAGGCGCGAAGAATTCACGCCCGGGATACACCTGGAGAACGGCTCGCAGAGCTTCCCGCAACGCCGGCCATTTGGCGGTCGATTTGGGAACCGACAGCGCGTGGATCCGAATCGGCCCCGCTGTCTTGGGATCGCTAATGACGATTGTCGCGGTGCCGCACGAAAAGGCACGAGCGGAAGCGAGCTTGGCCACGGCATGCCGCGACACCTGCCACGGAAGGTGCGGAAACTCGAAAGCGCTGGGCAACTGGCTGGCGCGGGTGTGAGACATTTCGCTGATTCTTGATAGATCAGGCGATCCTTCGTCGACTGCGCTTTTTGCCAACCATCGCCAGCCTTCGAGTCGATCGATCTTGCGAAACCCGGCTTGTTTGTAAAGTTCGTGCGCACCCGGATTCTGCTCGATCACTTCCAGGACGATTGCTTCGTCGCCTCGACTCCGGGCCTCAGTGATCAGCCCTTCGAGGAGCTGGCGCGCAATCCCGCCCCGCCGCGTCGCGGGAATCACGCCCATGGCGCAGATACGACTAACGTTGCCCGTTCGGCCGACGTAAGCGAAACCGCACAGGCCCTGCTCGTTGCGGGCGAAATGCGAATGGCAAATGTCGGCGCCCTGCGCGCAAATGAACCGCGCGAGCCCGGCCTCGTCCATCTCGAAGGAACCGCCGACATACCCTGTGAAAGCCTCCGTAAAAAGCCTGGCCTGTTCCGTCATCGACACCTGATCCGCCGGAACGATCTCGAACGTCATCGCGTTGCGAACATGAGGCGAAGGCACCGGCGGAGCAATTGAAAGTAGGTCATCGATCGGCAAAGTGTCGGAAAGACGCATCGCAGCACATTGTAGGACAGGCGCATCGCCTGCCGTTCGTTCCGAATTTCGGCAACCGGAGCGGTTGCCCTACAAAATGCTCGATCACTCGCTGTCTTGAAATATCAAGCTGCAGCACGTCACACCTGCTTCGGCTTTTTGCAGTTCCGACACGTCGATCGCCCGGACCGGAAACCCTCGCTCCTCCAGCAGAGCTCGGGTTTTGAGGAAAGACATCGGCATGATCACCGCATCATTAATCAGGAGCGCGTTCGCCCCGGTGGGCTCCTCCTCGGGAACGTCGAGCAATTCAAATCCGCGCAGTGGCTCCGCATCGATCCACAATCGATTCACGAGAACCGTCTCATTGCCAATGTACGAACAGGCACTTTTCAGATGAAGGCAGCCGCTGACCTTAACCGCCTGCACCCGATAGTCGTAGGGCCGCAGCAACTCGCTCAACTGTTCGACACCCTCCCGATTCGTCCGCCGCGATAAACCGACGAAGACCGAGCGGCCGACGCGCAAGACATCTCCGCCATCGAGTGTTGCCGGCTCGACGAGGAACTTGAGCGGCCGGTAACGCGCGAGCGCCTCCGCCAGGCCCCTGGCTTCAGGACGCCGGCTCGGCGCTCCCATATTCGAAATGACCGCGACCTCATCCAACACCACCGCCGGATCTTCCACGAAGACGGCATCGGGAAGCCCTGGCTCGGCCGGAAGCAAAACGATCCGCACGCCCAGTTCGGCGAGACAATCTTGATACGCTTTGTGCTGCGCAATCGCTTTGGCTACATCGATCGGTTCCCGCGCGTGAAACGACAATTGACACGCGTTGATGGTCGAACTCACCTCCCGAGTGATGGCGGTCAGCGGCATGGTCCAAGAATGCGCTAATTGTCCGATCTTTCGCAACTCCGACAAAAGTCGCGAGCACGCGAATGCTTTCGGTGTCGTTAATGCTCGCGCTCACCGCACGCGTGATCGCCTTAAAAGCATAAGAATTCAATAGATCGGCCGGTTCTGTCCTCCAATCGCTAAATCATTGAATCGCCAGCTCGCTAAATGTCTCTCCGCCCCCCTGCCTGCCCGCCATGGCGGGAGCACAACCGAACGGCTCAAACAACATTTGCGCACTTTCAACGCATATTTTCAATCTTTTCAGACATCTGATGTCCGAAGCTTTAGTTCATCATCATCTTCCGCGTCCCCCACGCGATTACCGACAGCGAATTAATCCACCGGTCGGTGCGAACTTAGCCTCATCCAAACCGCTAAATAATTAGTCACCCGGTCGTTAGATGTTTTCGCGACAACTGGCCTTTGGTTACTGCCGAATTAGTCGCAGTCAACGCTGCTTTAAGCCTTGGCAAGCCGTCGCTTAGCCATTATTAGATTTTGGGCGCTTGATATCGGCCTCATCACCTGGAGAAAGCGCTGAACTTCCCATGAACGGTCACGAGATCATGAAAGCCGTCGTGCGTGGTCATGTTCGATATCCTCGGCTGAACAGATGGAACTCCCACAGACCCTAATTTCTCGTCTCGCCTCGGGCCGGATTGTGCCGTTTGTCGGTGCCGGAGTGTCAACGTCGGTAAAGTCGCGTCGAACGGGTGAGTCTCTGTTCCCATCTTGGCGCAAGTTATTGGATCTTGCAGCCGATCGGCTCGATAACGAATCGAAAGGAACCTATGCACAGCTCGTACGGAACCTGTTGCGAATAGACCCACCGAATTACTTGCGTGCCGCGGAATACGCTCGGGAAAGCTTGGGGCCTGTCTGGTTCGAGTTCCTGAAAAGCAATCTCGATCCGCGTCGCGAAATGGTCGCCGACGACAGTTTGGACCTCGCGAAGGAGGTGTGGAACCTTGGAAGCGAGTTGGTGGTCACCACCAATTATGATCGAGTTCTTCGCTGGTCCTGCCCTCGGCCTGAAGACTTAGCCTTGTGGAGCATAGAGGCACCCGTTGAACAAGCGGCATTGCTGCGACATGGGACTGAACGTCCAACAGTGTGGCACTTACATGGGGATATCGATGACAGCGCCAACCTAATCCTCACGCCGGATGGATACGAACGGCTTTATTCCTCACCGGAGTCAGAAAAACGACACGAAGCCGCTTTGGCTACCTTGCGCAGCTTGTTAGCAAGCCACTCATTTTTGTTCATCGGTTTCAGTCTTGAAGATGAAGCGTTCGGCATCCAACTTCGGGCTGTTAATGATATCTACGCAGGCGCCTCGGGCCCGCACTACGCGTTGGTGCATCTTGATTCAGTTGAACGTTTGCGCGACCGGACTCCGAGTGTTGAGCTAATTACTTTTCCGGATTACGGAGTGCCCCTTCTCGACACCATGCGTACGATTGCCGCAGCAACTGGCAGGGTGGCGCGGGAACGTACGCTTGAGTCTGCCACAGGCACCAATCTTGAAATTGTACGGATACCCGTGGGGACCGCATACGACGATCATTGCGATACACCACCACCGACATCAACGTGGGTTGGTCGCGTTGAAGAACTGGGATTGATGCAGGATCACAATATGAAGGTTGTGGCCCTTACCGGAATCGGAGGGCAAGGCAAGTCGACGCTCGCTGCGAAGTTCCTGGAGACGATCCGCTCAGGCGAGCTTTTCTGGGATTGGAGGGACTGCAAAGAGGAGAGCAATACTCTACACACTCAGCTGGTTCGCATCATTGAACGGATTACCAAAGGACATCAAAGCGCTGCCGAACTTGCGAAGGAGAGCACAGAATCGATCATTAAGGTTTTCTTCGATGTTGTCACTCCAGTGAGAGGATTGTTTGTGTTTGACAACATGGATCAGTATGTCGACGTGACGAATTCCCGAGCGATTGATGCGATGAACCTGTTAATAGAAGGCGCTATTAAGAGCGCTGGGGCATCTCGGTTTGTGTTCACATGCCGACCTCGTTTGATTTACGATAGCGGCGCTTACCTCCAGATTGAGCTGGGCGGGCTCTCCGTCATCGAAGCTGAACAGCTATTCCGCGCCCGGGGGGTCACGGTGGATGCTAGGTCGATTCAAGAGGTGCATGAACTCACACAAGGTCATCCGTTGTGGTTAAACCTCATTGCCACGCAGGTGCTGACTAATCGCGTTGATATTCTGGACCTGATTGCACGGATCAAGAGCGGAAAGGATGCGGGCCTACCGAATGCGATGCTTCGAGAAATTTGGCGCACACTCAAACCAAAACACCAGAAGCTGCTGCGTTATCTCGCTGAAACTGTAAGGCCCGAGACAGAAAAGCGCGTTGCACAATATGTAGCTCGCGAATTGAACTATAATCAGTTTACTAAAGCACTGCGGCAGCTCAGGTCGCTCGACTTGATCGTAGTGAAGTCCCCTACGAACAAGGCAGACACTGTAGAGCTGCACCCTTTGGTACGGGAGTTTGTCCGGCGGCAGTTTTCGCAATCTGAGCGAAGCCCATACATTTCTGCGATCATCCTGTTTTTCGATCAGATCATCGTCAAGTTTAGACCCACACTTAGTTCTGAAATTTCCTATTCCGTTCTCGAAAACTGGACCAATAAAGCCGAATTATTGATGAACAGTGGGCAGTACGTCGAGGCGTTGGCGGTTTTACATGAGGCTCGCTTCGCTCTTCTGCGCGCTGGATATACGGAGGAATTCGTGCGGCTAGCGGTTACGTGCTTCGGAGATATCGATCCTGGCGAAGCGGCCCTTACCGATTCATCCATATACGACGACGTCTATAAGGATTTCACGGAAGCTTTATCCCAACTCGGCCGATATGAAGAAGCGGAAGACTACATCACCCGATTTGAAAAAACGGTAAATCCAGGGACCGCACGTCACGTCGCTGTGTGCCAAATGTGGACCTATTTTTATTGGACGCGTGGCAACTTCGATCGGGCGAAGGAGTGGGGCAAGCGCGGCGTCGAATTTAAGTCGAACAACAATCTCGACACGCGGCACGACTGCGCGCACGATTTGGCGTTAGCTCAGCGCGATTCCGGCGAGGTCGAGGATGCTCTCAAGTTTTTTCTACAAGGAACGCCGATCGATGAAGTTACGGACCCACAAATGATTGATAAGGAACGGGGACCCTCCTACTACGGTAACATCGGTCGTTGCTTATTCTTTAAAGGTGACGATGACAAAGCGCTAATATGCTATATAAAATCTGCGTGGAGTCTTGAGCAGGCAAATAGCGAACTTGTTTTGTTGAATCAAGGTTGGGCAGCGCTATGGATCGGCGAACTCTTTGAGAGGAAGAAGAACTGGCAACTGGCGTACGTCTGTTATCGTAGGGCGGCAAACAAGTGGAGACTCGTTTCACCTCCCCGCGCGGAGAAGGCATTGCAAGCTGCAGCCAAGGTTGCTCAACATGCGTCAGTCGAATCCTTCGAAGATTGGCAGGTCGAACGCGAATTTTTTGATTGGCTAAACAACGTAAGAAGTTTCGCGTAGCCAATAATTCGGTTGATTTGGCTTGGGTATCGCAGGTTCTGTCGGTGTCTTCGAGTGGTCAGCAATGGTCGTGTCTAAATATTAGCATTTGGAATGGCCACGGCGGTGCCCTCGCTTGCTTGCCCTTCAACGCTGAATCCGGCAAACTTACGGCAGTTACAAACTTTCCGATGTCTGACGTTTGGTCCCGAGAAGAAGTTGAAGCCGCGGTGACGGATTATTTCGTCATGCTGGCGAAGGAACTTCGCGGCGAGCCGTTCAACAAAGCCGAACACAATCGTGTTTTGCAGCCGATGCTGAAGAGTCGGACGCGCGGATCAATCGAGCGAAAGCACCAAAACATCAGCGCTATTCTGATCGATTTGGGCTACCCATACATCGACGGCTATAAACCACTCGGAAATTATCAGGACCTCTTACGCTCCGTTGTGGAAGATCGACTCCCGAGCGCGAAAGATCTAAACCAGACGGTCAATTCGGTTGTTGAAGCCCCAATCGATGCAGTTCCACCGATCGATGATCTTTTGTCGATTCAGGTTGCTCCTCCGGTTCGGGAAGAAAGTGCCCCGCGAGTTTTTGAAGAGCCGACTGGGCGGAATCAACCGGTCCGGCGGAACTACCTTGAAATCGAAGCCCGAAATCAATCACTCGGCCGCGCTGGAGAAGATCTCGTCCTCCGTTTCGAGCACGAGCGGCTCACGCGAATGGGCGAAAGGATATTAGCCAATCGAATTGAGCATGTTTCAAGAACACTCGGCGATCACCTGGGGTATGACATCGTTTCGTTTGAGGCTGACGGTCGAGAGCGCCTAATCGAAGTAAAAACAACCCGGTTTGGGGCGATGACGCCGTTCTTCGCATCGCGGAATGAAGTGACCGTTTCAGCGAAGCGCGAAGCTCAATACCAATTGTACCGCCTGTTCACTTTCCATTCGCAACCGCGCCTTTTTGCATTGCCCGGTTCACTTCGGAAGTCTTGTTGTCTCGATCCAGCAAACTATTCCGCGACTCCGTACTAATCTCCCGAGACTCCGGGCGCACGAGACCTGATAGATCTCGATCTTCTCCGGGTTGGGACATTTGTTGCGCAAGCTCCTTTGGGACATCGATTGGCTGCCGTGCAAGAAGTGAGAGCCGGAGTTCACTGCGCGTGAGATGGCCGTTGGTGATATGCCGAAGAATTCGCCAAATCAGCCGGTCGCTAGATGCTTTTTATTCCACCCCTTGCCACGATAATGGATCTCGTCCCCATGACCCTCGCTCTTCCAATTCTACCCAGATGGCGCCGACACAGAATTATGGCTTCAGCGATCGTCCGAGCTGTTGGAGAATAGCCCCTCCTAATTGCTCATCCGTCGCAAGTTCTTCTGCGATTGCTGCCAGGAAGCGGCGTTGCCGCCGATAACGTCGGGAAAGCAGTTCTAAGAATTCGACCATCGGCGGAGAATATTCCCACTCGCCGCTGTGGGGGGCTACAGTGAAAGAGCCGCCATTTAACAGGTCCGCAAAAACTGGAAATTTCCTGCCAGAGAGATGCGAGGCTATTTCCTCAGCGAGCCGATTTAGCTCGCCGAACGCAGTCGAACGTATTTTGCCCCGTGAAGAGGCCTCTTGGTCTTCCAATTTCCCTAACCAGTGGCGGACCCCTTTTATTTCTGAGTCATCTCTCATGAGTCTAGCCGCCTCCAGGATCGCTCGCGGTGAACCTAGAGGCTTACCGCGAAGCGCGTGAAGGGCAAAGAGTGGCAAAGGGAGTAAGGCCGAGCCCCGGAACCACGACGATACGCGCTCCAGATCGCCGCGACTGGTTCGGAGCACTTCTTGTTCTATTTTGCGTTCGAGTTTGTGACGAAATAGACTGTCCACGACGTGCGACATTCGTGCTCTTTGCGGAGCCGGAGCGTATACTGCCGAACGCAACTTAGCGAGTTCCTGATTGAGGCACACTCTTGTAATCGCAGCAACGGCCGCCGCCTGACGTTCCCTACCGTGTTTAGTCTTGGCTCGAACACTCTTCAACGCTGTGAAAAGAGGCGGACAACTAAGGATTGTGAGTTCGACCGAAGCCGTAGCCTTAAGCGATGCTAAACTCGCGATTCGGCCAGGTGAAGCTGCAAGAAAGTGGGGGTCCGACAGCCAGCTATCTAGAGGCGGGGGCGCAATCCCTTCAGGCCTGACAGCCTCGTCTGCAAATTTCCCTAACGTGGTCAAACCTCTTGCGGTGAGGCCCATCAACTCGTCCAAGACACGCCATCCCGTAGCCTCACACGCTGCTCGGTATTCCAATTCCGTGAATGCTTCGAGACGAAAAAACGAACTGCCTGACTCTCGACCAATCAATCCGGCCTCCTCGAGTATTGCCAGGATGCTAGCCGTTCGCTCGAATGTAGAATTTGCCTCAAAATTTGAGACGATAACGTCCTCGGCAAACAAAATGTGTTCTGCAAGATGAAAAAGCCCGAGAGCGTCTACATTTCGGATGGCGCTTTCGATTGGGGAATCGAGAACACGCCCAACCTGATGGACGAGTGTATTATCTAACAAGAGCCGCATCTACGTCTCGTTGTGCGCGAACCCCGATTCACTTCCTAAGCAACCCGTATAGTCGCTCGCGAAGCGTAATCGCCTCAGGCGTAAACAGATCCTTGTCCGAACGAGGTCGCGGCAAAGTGATTCTCAGCTCGTCGATGATTGTTGCCGGCCGCGCGCTCATCACAAAGATACGATCCCCCAGCAGAAGCGCTTCATCGATGTCATGGGTAACAAACAGCACGCTCTTCTTGTATTGGTTCCATACGACCGCGAACAGCTCTCTCATTTTCACGCGAGTTTGCGCGTCTAGCGAACCAAAAGGTTCATCCATGAGCATCACCTTTGGATCGCTAGCTAGCATTCGCGCGATCCCAACGCGCTGGGCCATGCCTCCAGAAAGTTCGCTTGGGTAGGCCTGCTCAAAGCCTGACAATCCAACTTCGCCGATGATCCGATTGGCAATTTCACGGCGTTTTGTTGTATCTACCCCCTTCATACGCAGCGGAAATTCCACATTGCCCAGTATCGTCTTCCAAGGAAATAAGCTGTGGTTCTGGAATACTACCCCTCTCTCCGGCCCGGGTCCGGAAATTGGCTCCTCATCGAGAAGAACAGTACCCTTATCCTGGGTAAAGAACCCCGCCAAAATATTCAGCAGCGACGACTTCCCACAGCCCGAAGGACCAAGAAGAACAACAATTTGTTGAGGCATGATCTCGACAGAAACGGACTTAAGTACTTCGATAACGCGGTTGTGTCTGCGGAATGACAGAAAGACATCTCTCGCTGAAAGGTGTCCTTCTGTTGTCATCGAAACCTCTCCCCCTAATCTACTTTGCGGACTTGGCAGAAAGCAATTCCAAGCCTACCGGACTCAAGTTGCGGCCATTGCAGTCATTGAAAACTTGGGGACAGGCCGAAAGGCCGATCACCAAATCCATACAAACCTGAAACTCAATAAAATCTCCAGGCTTTGAGAACGGAGGATGGGTTGAACAACGGCCTTCGGCGTCTATCGCCATGTTGAAAAAAATTCCGAATGGCTCGTTCATGGCATCCCGAGAGATCTCATACGGGCTAAGAACTTCCAATAGATTGCCAATACACGTCCTATTTCCACGCTCTCCAAAGCGCAGAACGTTGTCTTCAGGGCCGCAAGGGGAGAATTGCATATCGTGCTTTCCAACCGTGTCTCGAATGATTCGAAGCATCGGTCGGCATAGATTGGAATACAAAACATGCCCCGCTGACACCCAAATGTGAGCGTTGAGTTTCTTGGTTTGCGCGCGCGAGAAGCGGTGGGAAGTATCTATCGTGTCAAAAGCGAGAAGATCAGTCACCTGCTGTCCCTCTAAATCGGTGATGCGTATGATCTGATCTTTCTTCACGTTCAGGGCGAATCCTTGCCCAGCCGGAATGACGTGTGAGAACGCGAGTGCTTCTTTTTGTGTTTTATTGTGAGTCGGCATTTGACTTAATCACCCTGATATCCCCGTTGCGAACGAGAGTACCATGGAAATAGTTTGTGGGCGGCGACCAAAAACAACTTGTCTGCCAAGGCTCCAAGCAGACCGAGGACGACGATTGCAGCTATCATTTCATCCACCCGAAATGTTAAATGAGAAATAGTCACACGAAATCCCAGACCTGAAGAAGCACCTGCCATCTCCGCCGCGACGAGGCAGATGAAGGCAAGGGAGATACCCGCGCGCATGCCCGCGAGTATCGATGTGGCGGCACCCGGCAAGACGACTTCAAAAAGTACGGTTCTGCGTCTAGCACCCAAACTCCGCGCAGCCCAGATGTGTTCTATGCTGACCGAGCCAACACCTACATGCGTGTTGATCCACACCGGAAAAAAAACCCCCCAAAAAACCGTAAAGACCTTGGACGTTTCTCCGAGCCCGAACCACACAATAACAAGTGGCACGATGGAGATGGCTGGCACGGGTCGCAACAGATTAATAATTTGCCCAAGCGAACTTCGAATCAGCTCGCTACGTCCAGTGAGCAGGCCACATATGATCGCTGTAATACTTCCGAGAGCGAATCCGGCGAAAGCTCGCGTAATACTTGCAAAGGAATCCTTTGCCAGTCGACCATCCTGACCCATCGAAGCGACCGCTTTCCCTACTTGCAGAGGGGTCGGCACAAGACGCGAGTTTACGGGGGTAACCGAAGATGCCGCTTGCCACAGCGCAAGCACGACGAGAACGGTTGTAACCGCCAGCACCAAATTACGCTTGCGATTTGACCGCGGGTTCTGACCAGTCATACCAATCCTCCTCTGTGATAGCGCGCCGTTGCTTCCGTTTATCCAATGCGGCCCAGTCCTCGAGGAATTTGCACAAGGTCTGCCTTGCTCGATCGACTTCACCCTGGTACTCCTTACCAATACGATACAGCTTGACTCTGCTTGTTACGTTGGATTTTGGAATACGCAATTCGTGAACTTGGTTTTCATCGGTAATCCGCTCGCCGAGGCGCTTGAAGAACTCGACAATGTAATATCGTCGCCAATCCCTCAGGCAGGCTTTTTTTGTCACCCAAAGAATGCGAGGAATCAATTCGCCACCGTACTCCTTTGACAGCTCGGTATCGACACAAAGCGAACTCCCCCCAGGAAAGGCTTCTCCTATCGCAAGATCTTCGCGCGCGACAACGAGTCCAAAATCCGCGAGCTCTTCACAGATTATTGGAGCGCAATCATTCGGAACAGTTTTCCACTGATTAGGCTTTGTCTCAACCCCCCGCTTGTGAAGAAGAACCTCCAAAAACGCTGAAGCCGTAAGGCGTGGCCCCTTGTAAACGATTTCCTTACCGAGCCAAACCGATTGCCCGTTGAATTTTGCCCCCTTTTCGACTGCTACAATTCGGATGTCGCCATCTGAGGCCACCATCGGGCCGAGAACAACCCATTCGTCCGAAGTCTGCAGCAGTTCTGCTGTAAAGACGGATGGAAGAGCTGCAATCCAAATGTCTTCGGTTTCTTGCTTCAGGTCATCGACGGTTTTCTCTAAGTCAACTGGTGGCACAAACTCAGTAAGAAGGATACTGGAGTAAACTTTTTCGGGTTTTACGAGCTCGTAGATACTCGCTAAATAAGTGGGAACCAGGACGTGAAGGCTCTTTCTGACGTCAAAAAGCGGTGACATCCGCCATGGTACGCCGAAGTAACAATATGCAGCACGATAAAAGAGGCTATCGTCCTCTTTGGCGACTTCACGCGCCGTGCGAACTGCTTGGCCCCAAGATAAGAAGTCGCGAAACAATGATTCGGCTAACTTGTTGGCGAACGTTCGCGCTTGGTCGTCAAGGATTGGATAAAGGGTGCCGACCAAAGTTGAGTCCTGCTTTGCCAAGTATTCCGCGAGCGTTTCGTCAACTGCTGGGTGCATCCCCGCTGTTTCGCAGCCAATAAAAATGATATCTTTATTCTTCAGGCCATTGTTGCTGGCAAGAGTTGCAATTTTTATGAGATCGGGGACATCTCGATCTCCGGCGGGATCGCTCGCAACCGAAATTGTGCTCTCTTTGATTCTTCTTGGTTCGTCTTCGCAGAGATTGAAATGTCCGTGGTAAAGAACAACTCTGCCATCAGCAAAGCCTTCGCGTACCTCAGCTTCGTCAAGTCCTTCAGGGTCATGCCGTTTTCCGCTTAAAAGGGCATAGTCTGCGACCTGTTCGAGATCCTTCACGAGTTCCTTGTCCAAACCGACCTCCGCCGCATGCGTCCTCATCGCGAGGTCCCGGGAGGGGCATGTGATTACGCGGACGGAAATCGGCGGATTCGAGCGGACTGGCTGAGGTTGGCTCGTGCGCAGCGAAATCATACCCAAGCCAAAAATCTCGCAAATAAGCATATCCCGATTCGGTGGCAGTGCCCTCGCGATCCACCAAGGAACCTTTGTGTCGTTCGTTGCGATTAAGAGATGGTATCGTTCCGGCGAGGCTGCCGCCGCGCTCTCAATGTCTGCAAATTTTTTTGCGAAAGCCTCTCCCTCCGCCTCACTCGCCTTCGGCCAGAAACCGCTCCTCACCGTCGAGGACAATGTGTCGACCACGCCCGCAACAGTCTTCCTGTATTCTGACCCGTCTGCTTGAGTCGCAGCCAAGAAGGTCTTAACTGCCTTCGAGATTTTCGCGTAAGAGCCGGCTACCGCCGTCCATGCCAACGAGTCCACAATCCTGTTGCCAATCACGGGCGGCAATCCCGGTTCTTCTAGTACAAAGGTGTACTGGATTTTTTTGGCTTCCTTACGCTCCTGTTTGAAAATGTAAAGAGCGAGGTCGTTCATGAATTCTCCAGGCTGTCACTGGAGATTAACCGCCGAAGGCCTAAGTGTCTTTAGAGGGCCGGGTAGAAGCAGTTGATCAACTGGTGGCAGTCTAGTCCCGGGCTGCGCCAGCTTGGTGCGCAGGGCCCATATTGCTTGGCCCTGCATCGCTTCCACGAGTTGCGGATTGAGCGTAACTTTGAATTCATAGTCCGACCAGATACCCTTCAGGTCTTGTTCGGTCATGTTGTTCTCTTTTGCGACTATGGAGAGTGATTCCGCTTCTGCGTCCTTAATGAAGGATTCGGCCTTGAGGAGTGCTTTAAGAAAAACAACCAGGGCGGCGGGTTTTTGTTCTGCGAAATCTTTCAGCACAACGATGTTGAAGGTCTGAACGTAACGTCCCGGCTTGTTTCCGAGTATTACAGCATTTCCCTCCAACTTCTTCCTCGCATTCCAAACATACGGCTCCCAAGTAGAAATAGCGTCAACATCTCCACGCGTGATCGCAGCGGCCATATCCGGCGGGCTTAGATTGATCTGCTCAACCTCATGAGGCGCCAATTCGTTGTCTTTCAGAAACACATCGAAAAAATAATCGCCGTTGCTTCCTACTGTGAGAGCAACCTTTTTGCCTCTTAGATCGTTTGGATTCTCAATGCCACGGTCTCTCCGGGCCAGCAATTTGGTGTTCCGTTCGCTGGCCGTGAAAGTGCAAAGAACACGGACCGGTTGACCCTGCATCGCCGAAAGAACGATCGGGGTTTCGGCCACAGTCGCAAAATCTGCTTTGCCGCCGAGCAACGCATCAAGTGCCAGCCGACCCGAGGCAAAAGGGACCATGTCGCACTTGAATCCTTCATCTCCGAAAAACCCCTTAACCCGCGCGATTGTAACGGGCGCGGCCACCACGGTAATGTTCTCCGCCAGCGTTATCTGCGAACGAGACGAAGACTGCTTGCAGCCGGTTTGGAGAGCTGCCGCGAACAGACACAAGATTGTCGCCGCTATTGCACCAGAAAGGCGATTCTTCACAAGAAAGTTCGGAATTATAAAGGTCTCACACGTGGCGAACGTCCGTCGGATCCATAATGGCAATCTCATCTTTATCTTGGTAAGCGACTTTTACTTTAAAACCGTCCTCGTGCTGCACAATGCCAACCACAACCGCTAACCTGTCGCCGTTTTTCAATTTCACCTCGTCCCCGACGCGGTATTCCTCGCTCTTTGGGATCGCTCCCACCGACTTTAGTAATTGATCAAATTTGCTCATACTCGTAGTTAACTCTTACCTTTCTCACCGCCTTTCGCAATTCGCGCGAAGATTGAATTCCATGCCGCACCGAGGAAGAAAGCCTCTTTCCATGTTCCGTTTTGGGCAACGACCATAGCGGCCACGCCACCCAAGAGGATCGAAATCAACAAATCAAAAAACAATAACCTACCTTCTGGCACCATTAATTTCCATCCGTTCTGCGTTGGAACGAGGCTCCCTTTTCTTTCGGGGACTTGAAAAGAAGCGATTACTTTCTGGATGCGTTCAGTGCGAAACCAATAAGCGTACATGCAGGCAGCTCCGGCAACGCCGATCCCAAAAATCGCAAGCAACCCAATTCCTTTATCGATTGCTGGAGGTGGCGCTGGGGCAGTCACCTCCGCAGACTGGATGCTCATGGCAGCCGAAATACATAGCAAAAACACAATAAATGTCTTATTCGAGTTCATGGGGGATTGTTGGGAGCCTTGGGGTGGGGTTTTGACGATGGTCCTATGATGTTGATAGGCCAACGTCAATCTCCATTTTTTACGATATGTAAGTTGCGAGGCACCCCGGAGGCAATTGACCATCTCAAGTGTGGGATTCAATAACACGAATCTGCCACGCCTAAACGCGCGTGTGCGACGGCCGAGTCTCATCGAGCCAGTGAAGGCGTTTGCGTCGTCGTTTCGCTGCTGAATTCTTGCTCGCAACCCATGCCCGAGCGTTGATTCCCACGCAGCGGACATTGATGCTGAGAGGGAGAACAACGCGACCGCATAACGCATTTAGGTAGTCGGGACCTCTGCGTTGCGTTGACGGGGAATGCCGAGGCTGTCGAAGATGGTGCGCGTCGCGTCGGAGCGATTGAGGGGGGCTAGACGAAGGAGGAAGGATGATCCGCTTTCGCCGAGGCTTCCATCTCTGCCAAGGCTACGACGTGACAAGACGGCGTGACAAGAGATGGCGGAGTGATTGCGGGCTATCGTCTCGGCGGACGAGGTGCGATGCCGAGGGCTTTTTCGATTGCTGTGGGGTCGAAAATCTTCCCGCCCTTGATCACGGTGGAGATGTTGCGGGTGTCGCGGATGTTCTTCGTGGGGTCGCCATCGATGAGGACCATGTCGGCCAGCTTTCCAGCGGCGACAGCGCCGTGGTCTTTTGTCATACCCATCACCTGCGCGGATGTGAGCGTGGCCATGCGCAGGACTTCGGGCGCGGGGATACCGGCGCTGATATAAACCTCGAGTTCGTGATGCAAGGTGTATCCGGCCAGGGCGTCTGTTCCGGGAATGATCGTGATCCCGGCGTCGTGCGCGGCTTTCAGCAAACGCAGCATGGCCGGGAAAGCTTCACGGTAGGCGGCGGCTTTATCGGGGGGAACTTCGAGCGCGCCGCTCCGCATCACGCGGCGGACCTGCGGCGGGAACCGCGGGACGATATCTTCGAGGCCGGGCGGGATGGCGCTCGGGTCGCCGCAAAAGAGTCCTTCAAAGAGGTGCATCGTTGGATCGAGAACGGTGTGACGCTCCTTCAGGAACTTGAAAAAATCGCGCACCACCGGTTTGTCGGGCGTGAACTCGCGGGCGCGCTCGGCCACTTTGATGAAGCGATCGCGGTTTCGCGTTTCCTTCACTTCCGGGAATAGAAAATTCAGTTCGATAAAATTGAAGTGCTGGATTTCATCAGCCCCGTTCTCGACGAATTGGCGCGCGGACATAAACGCCGGGACGTGCCCGCTCACCCGCATCCCGCGCGCATGGGCACGATCGGCAATGATCGGAACGAGCTCGGGCTTGATGGAGGAATAAATCTTCATCTGGACGTAGCCGTGGTCCGCGTGCCAATCGACGGCCTCAATCGCCTGCTCGGCGGTATCGACCCGCGTCTTGGTCGGACCGGCAAACTCGCCAGTGCCGTCGATGATTCCGGCTTTCAAAACGCGGGGGCCGATCTCGGTGCCTTCGTCGTAGCGCGCGACACGTTGCAAAAAGGAGTCGGTGTCGTTTGCCATGTCGCGCGCGCTGGTCACGCCATTGGCGATGTCGAGCGCGCCGCTTTCGGAGTCGGCCAGGTGCTGGTGATTGTCCCACAACCCCGGCATCAGGAAGCGGCCTCGGGCGTCGATGACTTCGGCGCCGGCAGATGGCTTGATGTCGGCGTCTGGTCCTACGCGAACAATGCGCTCGCCGCGCACCAGTACACTCCTTCCCGGAGTAACGCTGAGATCACGCGGATCGAACAAGCGAGCGTTCCGGATAACCAGATCGCCTTTCGGGATGCGGGTGAATTCCTGGGCAAAGCGTCTGGACCAGGCCGCGTCAGTTTCTTGCTGAGCCGTTCGCAGTTGGGGGATCGCGGGCTCCAAACCATCGGGCACAATGGAAAACCAGGACGAGACCGTTGCCGCGGTGCCTTCGCGGTCGAGCCAGATCGATTGAGGGGTGAAGCCGAGGCCGGTAATGCGATACTCGGTCAGTTCGCCCTTATCGGTCTTTGCTTTGCCCGCCTCCTCGACGCTCGCTTCGCCCGCGGGCAACAGCGGTAGCTTGCGGTTGGGCGCTTTCAGCAGCGCACGCGCGAGCACGCCCATGAATTCTGGCGGCGCGTTCATTGGGAGATAGAAAGCCTTCCCGGCCGCCGCCTGATCGCCTTTTTCGCTCCGATTCCTCCAACTCGCTCGTCCGTTTCTTATTTCGAAGCGCTCTTCCACGGGAGCTTTCATGTAATCATTGCCGCGGCCTTCGTACTCGATCGGCACGCCATTGGCGTCGACCTTCCAAGTGGCAATGATGTGATCGCCGCGGCCGCGATCGTTATAGGAATATTCAGCGCGCACCGCGCCGCCTGGTTCTATCCGGACCGTTTGGGTCCCCGCCGGATTACCCCCAATGATTATCTTATCGGTGCGTTCCGCGGCCACCGAGACTTGCGCGATTCCGGCCAGCATCCAAGTGAAGGCAATGATTCTGCACATACCTGTGCTCCTTTCAGTTATCGCGCGACAGATTCGGCTTACGGATAGGTGTAGGGCGCTTGCAGGCCAAGAGGGATGCCAAGCATCCAGTAGAGGAGCAGGAAAGCGGTCCAGCAAACCAGGAACGTGATCGAATACGGCAGCATCAGAGAGACGAGTGTGCCAATCCCGGTCTTTTTCACATAACGCTGGGCGAAGACGACCACGAGCGGGAAATACGGCATCAACGGCGTGATGATATTAGTGGTGGAATCTCCCACGCGATAAGCCGCCTGGGTCAGCTCCGGCGAATAACCAAGCGTCATCAACATCGGAACAAAAATGGGGGCGAGCAGGGCCCATTTCGCTGAGGCCGAGCCGATCAGCAGATTCACAGAGGCTGTGAGAAGAATGATGCCGATCATGGTGACGGCGCCCGGAAGGTTCATGGCCTGGAGGAAACCAGCGCCCTTTAGCGCGAGAAGCGCCCCGAGGTTCGACTGGCCGAACGCGGCGATGAAGAGCGCCGCGAAAAACGCCAGGACAATATAGTAACCCATGGTGCTCATCGTTTTGCTCATTCCCTTGATGATATCGCGATGGTTTTTCACGGTCCCGGCGACGTAGCCGTAGACTACGCCCGGGATAAGGAAGAGGAGAAAGATCAGGGGCACGATCGATTGCATGAGCGGCGCGGTCGACGCGGTGAGCGAACCATCCGGCGCGCGCAGGACCGAGCCGGCGCGGGTAGAGACAAAGATCAGAACGAGAAGCCCGGCGAGCAGAGTGGCGAGGCCGGCGAATAATCCGCGCTTCTCTTTTGCCCCGAGATTTTCCATCCGCGGCAGGTCGGCGGGATCGCCATCCACTTTCGTTCCGCGCAGGCGCGGCTCGACGACGCGATCGGTCAGAAACCAGCCCAGGCCGACGATAAGAAGCGTGGAGCTAGCGGTGAACGACCAGTTGCAAAGTGGATTAACAAGGCGCTCCGGATTAATGATCTGCGCCGCCGCCTGAGTCAGGCCGGAGAGCAGGGGATCGAGACTCGAGGGAATAAAGTTCGCGCTGAACCCTCCGGAAACGCCCGCGAACGCCGCGGCGATGCCGGCGAGGGGGTGCCGCCCGGCCGCATGGAAAATGACGCCGCCCAGCGGAATAACGAGAACATAGCCCGCATCGGCTGCCGTGTGACTGACAATCCCGACGAGAATCAACATGGGGGTCAGGAGCCAGGCCGAGGTGAAGCTGAGCAGTCCTTTCAGGCAGGCGTTGATGAAACCCGTGTGCTCCGCCACCCCCACGCCAAGGAGCGCGACCAGAACCACGCCGAGCGGATGGAAGCTGGTGAACGTGGTCACCATGTTGGCGAGGAAGGCGGCGATCGAAGTACCAGCCAACTGGTTCTTGATCACAATGGCCTGGCCGGTGCGCGGATCGATTTCAGAAAACGGGACCGAGGCGAAGAGGGCCGAGAGGATCCAGACGAGAATCAAGAGGATAAAGAACAAGGCCGCGGGATCGGGCAGCTTGTTGCCCACGCGTTCGATCGTGTTCAGGGCCCGATCGATGAAGCGCGGCGGTTTCTCCGGAGGGTTAAGTGGAGATTGGGACGGATCGGCCATGTCGAGGAGTCGAAGTTAATTGCCTCCGGCCCTCGCCGGCAATTCTAAAAGCCAAGTGGAAGGGGCGTCGCGGGTCAGCGACCCCGCCCTACAGCGGGGATGCGGCTTCCGATCCACGGAATGAAAGAGCGTCGCCTGCATGGCAGCCGACTATTGCTCGACGTGTTTCACGGCACGGTGCAAGATCGCAGGATGAATCCGCTTTCGAATTTCGTGAGTCTTCACCCCTACTTCAAAGCCCACCCGGGAAAACTCGATGCAATCAAGGCCACGTTCCCTGCGTTCATTGAGAAAACGGCGGGCGAAGAGAAGAATCTTTTCTATGGATTTACCATTCACGGTAATGAGATTTTTTGCCGCGAAGGCTATGCCGATGCCGAGGGTCTTCTCGCCCATCTGGACCACGTGGGTGCCATGCTCGCGGAAGCGCTCAAGATGGCCGATTTAACCCGGGTGGAAGTGCACGGTCCGGCGGAGCAGCTCGAGAAATTGAAAGAGCCTCTGGCGCACCTCAATCCGGCGTGGTTCGTCAGCGATCGGGAACGAACGTAAGACAAGGCTCCGGGCTCGTCTTCAAGGCACGATGGGGAAAGGTCAGCCGATCGTGGGAACCACCGTTCCGTCGCCCCTGCCGGGGCTCGCCACATTTGGGATCCACTAACCGGTGGTTTGCACCACCGGCTAATTTCCATGACACCTCCGGCGTCAGTCACGTATAGCGGCGGAGATGGCGCGGATGCATCGCCTCTTGCGAGCGCGCCGCATTTTGGATCGGTATTAATCGTGGTTTGCACCACCGGCCAATTTCCATGACACCTCCGGCGTCAGTCACGTATAGCGGCGGAGATGGCGCGGATGCATCGCCTCTTGCAAGCCTACCGCATTTTGGATCGTCTGACGGGTGGTTTGCGGCGGCGCGTTAATTCCGTGACACCCTCCGACGTCTTCTGCGTGATGGCGAAGAAATCACGTGGATGCTCGAAGATCTCTGAACGGATCGCTGCGAATTTTTCTTGCGGGCTCGTACCGATTCCGATAACAACGGCAATCGTTTGCACAACCGGCCTAAACCTGGCCGGACCACTCCCCCAATACCCCACGCCCCGAACACGAACCCCCAATCACCCCAAAATAAGGAGAACACACATGATACTCGCCAATGAAACCGACCAACAAGTGTATTACTGGATCCAAACAGCCAGCAGCGCAGACTGCGGGGCGATCGATGTGGACGGGATCGTGGATCTTCCGGCGTATGATAATCAAACGAATGTTTATGTGGGTTTCAACACCGTCGGAAGCCAGGACTCATTCCAAATTACCTGCGCCAACACGGGAACGGGTCAACAGGTTGAGATGGCATTGGTCGTGGAACTCGGGAGCTAGAGCGAGAGTGGCAGAGTTTATTCATTAGTTACTAAAAGGAAAATCTATGAAACTTAACAACAATACTCCGATGGAAGCGTTCTATGGAATTTCGGGTGGAGGCTCGGCCGATTGCGGCAACATTCCCGCTAATGACAGCACCGATCTTCCCTTTTACGACAATCAACAAAACGTGGTCGTGACCTTTACAGCCGTGGGCGCGACCCCTCCGCCACCTAACGAAACCACGCCGTTCTCGGTGACGATCCCACAGTCTGGCACCGGCACGACGGTGACGATCGGGTTG
>Ga0190272_10000494_pt1 | contig 20684 bp, 15 predicted proteins | sample Popmic504T_FD_133746 | JGI IMG/M metagenome (GOLD analysis project Ga0190272, IMG submission 133746) | Populus adjacent soil microbial communities from riparian zone of Shoshone River, Wyoming, USA - 504 T | ecosystem: Environmental > Terrestrial > Soil > Riparian zone | place: USA: Wyoming... | reverse complement strand
CCGGCGACCTTCTAATTACGAATCAGACGCTCTACCAACTGAGCTAAGCCGGCTAATTAACGCGGACCAACGAGATTTGAACCTGCGTTCGAACGGAGAATTCACTATACGAATGCCTACTTTACAGTGTCAAGCAGCGATGTCGAGAAGGCTAGTGTTGGGTATGCGCGCTGCCGGTTTGAGCGCAACCCTACTGATCCTCGTATTTTTAGCAGCGAACCATCCCGACGTTCACGCACGATCGCCGGTCCTCCAGCTTCCGACAACCGGAGAGCAACAGAGATCTTCGGCTCCGGCAAAGCTTCCGGCCCCCGACAAGATTGTTGAGGCTTATCTCAAGGCGATCGGCGGGAAAAAGCGCGTGGCCGCTATCCGCGATGCCAGTTTCGAATGGGCAATTCTTGATAAGGACTCCCGAATCGGGAGCGCGACAACTAAGATCCGCGCACCCGCGTCGGTTCGCTCCGAGATCGCTTATCCAACCGGACAGGAGGTAGCCGCGGCAAACGCGGCATCTGCATGGATGCGCGACCGGGATGGAAATCTCAGAACGCTCACGGGCGACGAAGCAAAGTCCGCCAGGCTCCAGTCACTACTGCAGGCCAGCCAGCTTGTTGATTACAAAAAGCTGACTGTGCTGGCGCGCTCGTTATCAGTAGTCGACGCTGAATCGGAGCCGGCGTATGTGGTGGAATTTTCCATGCGCAACGGTGCGCGTTTGCGTTACTGGTTTAGCGTCAGTAGCAAGTTTCTGATCAGGATTGAAGACGATGCCCGTCAGATGATCACCAAATTTTCCGATTATCGTTCGCAGTCGACAATGGCAGGCATACTACAGCCACACCGCGTCAGCGTGAGCTCACGAGGGGCAAGCTCGCTGACGTTTCTGCTTGAACGGACCACCTACAATCAAGGGCTGCCCGTCGCTGCGTTCGATCCTCCTCGTGGCGCTGACGCTTTGGACATCGTCAAACTGCTGCGGGAAGTTTCGGGCAATCAGGACGAACTGGATATACGATTTACTGAATACGCGTTTCTCCAGAAGGAAACAGATCACGAGATCAATAACAAAGGCGAGGTTAAGAAGGAGACGACCAAAGTCTTTGAGGTGTTTCCAATTGCGAATCGCGCTCCGGTCAAGAAATTGATCAGCGAAAACGGCGTCATGTTGTCTGGAGAACGCTTAGCCAAAGAGACCAGGCGCGTCGAAGAAGAATTTGAGAAAGCTGAGCGGGATAAAGAAAAGAATCAGCTGCGCGCAGATAAGCACCGCGCCGAACGGGAGCAAAAGAAAGCTAAACGATCCGGAGAAGAGGTTGAATCGGACGACGACGTGACGATTGCGCTCTTTTTGAAAGTGCATGACTTTGTCTCGCCGAGGATTGAACGTTTTCGTGGTCGCGATGCCGTCGTTTTTGATTTCCGCGTGCGGCCGAAGTTTAAGCCGGGTAATCGCAAGGAGAGCTTGATTTCGAAACTTGTTGGGGTGGCCTGGATCGATCCGGTTGATAAGCAGGTGATCCGGCTTGAGGCAAAGCTTGCTGAGGAATTCAAAATGGCTGGAGGACTGCTGCTGAATCTGCGTCCCGGTGCGGGATTTATGATGGAGCAGATGCGAGTAGCCGAGGGTCTTTGGTTGCCACGCCTGTCTCAGATTAACCTTTCGGTGAAAGTATTCATGATCAGTGGGGGCGATTTCAACAAGACACTCGAATGGAGCGACTATAAACACTTCGGCAGCGACGTGAAGGACTTCAAACTGGATACGCCGAAGCCGACAATTGAAAGCTCGCCGAATCCGTGAGACTGCTCCCGGGAGTGCGCCGACTCGACCACCCAAGCGGCTGCCGCGCCCGGTCCCCGGCTGTCGCGCTTTGGCCTGGCAGTTCCAGTGACGTCGCCGGGGCGATCACAGGCCAAAGCGGCGACAGGTCGCCGCACTTCAAATAGTTGCCTCTGTTCGGTACCGATTCCTTATGAGAAAAGTAAACGTAATTGGCGGTGGGTTTGCCGGAGTCGAAGCGGCGTGGCAGGCGGCTCAGGCGGGAGCCCAGGTTCGCCTTTTCGAAATGCGTCCGGTCAAAGAAACACCGGCGCATCGCACGGATAAGTTAGCTGAGATTGTTTGTTCAAACTCGCTGAAGTCTGACGAAGTCGGAAGCGCACCTTACCTGCTGAAGGAAGAGTTGCGCCGCGCCGGCTCACTCGTGATGGAGGTTGCCGCCAGGACCCGTGTTCCGGCAGGAGCCGCGCTGGCGGTCGATCGCCATAAATTTGCGGAGTTGATAACTGAGAGAATCGAGAACAATCCAAACATCGAACTCGTCCGTGAAGAAGTAACTCATGTCGATGCAAGCGAGCTCACCATAATTGCTACCGGCCCACTTTCGTCAGATTCGTTGACAACCGAAATAATGAAACTGACGGGCAGCGATCAACTTTACTTCTATGACGCAATTGCCCCGATTGTGTCTGCAGACTCGATAGATCGTTCTATTGCATTTGCCGCGGCACGCTATGGCAAAGGCGGTGACGACTATCTCAACTGCCCTTTTGATCGGGAGCAGTATGCGCGTTTCTATGAGGCATTGATTAACGCCAAGAGCGTCCCGCTTCAGAGGTTTGAGGAAACCCGATGGTTTGAGTCGTGCCTGCCGATTGAAGAATTGGCCCGTCGAGGAGTTGACACCCCACGTTTTGGGCCCATGAAACCAGTTGGTTTGATTGATCCGCGGACCGGTCGAGAGCCCTATGCCGCCGTACAACTGCGGCAGGAAAATTTAATGGCCGACGCGTACAGCCTAGTCGGCTTTCAGAATCATCTACGTTACGGCGAACAGGCAAGAGTGCTGCGATTGATACCGGGGATGGAAAACGCTGAGTTTCTTCAGTTTGGCCAAATCCACCGAAACACCTACATCTGTTCGCCAAGGGTGCTTTCAGCGACAATGCAGATGCGCGAACGGCCAAACGTTTTTTTCGCGGGACAAATTACCGGAGTTGAAGGCTACGTTGAGTCAGTAGCGATGGGTTGGATTGCAGGGGTGAACGCCGCCCGGTTAGCCGCGGGACAAACGCTGTTGCAGGCCCCGCCGCTGAGTGCCACTGGCGCGCTGGCCCGTTACGTCTCAAATACCCAAACGAAAAACTTCCAACCGGTAAACATTACCTTCGCCTTGCTCGAACCGCTCCCGGAAGAGGATCGAAAACGGGTGCGCCGGAAAAGAGACCGGCATCAACTTCAGGTGGAGCTGGCGTTAAAAGAATGGGACATCTGGCTCCGGCAAATTCAAGATCCGCAACCCACTTTGCAGGCTTACGCATGATGATGGCGTTCAGAACTACGCTCCGCGCCCTGATGGCAGTACTGATTGCTGCACTGTTCGCTGTATCGAGCGGTGCAACCTTGAGTTTTGCCCAATCGGGACGAAATCAGGAGAAGCCAGGCACTTCTAAGAGCACTCCTGGAAAGGCCAGGCAGCGCCCCACGCCTGTTGCTGGGCCGGTTGCAACTCCACCCGCTACAAACACCAAGCCGACCGCTCCTTCCAGAGATGCTGCGCCTGTGACGAGCGACGAGGTCTCGGAAGAGGACACTGTACGTGTTCGCTCCAATCTGGTTCCTATTCCTGCGTCGGTAGTGGATACAAAAGGTTTTGCAATCACAGGACTACGTCTGGAAGATTTTGAGTTGAGAGTTGACGGACAGCTCAAGGTAATCAGCGACCTCACACGATCTGAAACCAGCGTGCGCATGGTGATGCTTTTTGACAACAGCGGGAGCCTGGACCTGGCGCGTGAATTTGAAAAACGAGCTGCGATGCAGTTCTTCCGAATGGTGATGCGGCCTTCTGATGAAGCCGCGATCTACTCAGTCGAGACTGAAAGCTATCTGGCGCAGCCTTTGACGAACAACGTAGATCTTTTGCAACAGACAATTGCGAATTTTGGTAAACCTGAAGGGGCCACCTCGCTCTTCGACGCCATCATCGGAGCCAGCAGGTATTTGCGTCCCTTTAGCGGGCGTCGCGTGTTAGTCGTTGTTTCAGACGGAGTTGAAACGATGCGCGAACCAGATTTCGAACTTACGTTAAAAGAAGCGGTGGCCAATGATTGCCAAATCTTTGTGGTGCAGACTGGATTGCATGAGAGCGTAAACCTGCAGGCTCTTGCGGCTGAGCGACGGATGGAGCAGTTTGCCGGTCAAACCGGCGGAGCAGTTTACATTCCGAAGTCGCATTACGATGTGGACAGCGCGTTCAAGCAGATTGCCGCGGACCTTGCTCAACAATACGTGCTCAGTTATTACCCGGGAGATGAGCGACGCGACGGGCAGTTTCATTTGATCGATTTGCGTGTCAAGGCGCGCAACGATGTCCGCGTGCGGGCGCGCAAGGGCTATTATTCGCCAAAGGGTGCGAGTGCATCAGCAGGTGGTTGGTAAAGAATGCATGGACGTCTTAGACAGGATTGACGGAATTAACAAGATTTGGAAAAAGGTTGTTGATTTTCGAATCGTAGATCGTGTAAATCCTGTCGAGTGAGTAATTAATGGAGCAGCTGTTAGTCCAGTTTCTCGAACACCTGCGTTACGAGCGCAACCTCAGCGAACACACCCTTCGTAATTACGCCAGCGACCTCCAGCAGTTTCTCGACTATCTCGCTCCGGCAGACAGCAAAACGGGGAAGAGAAGCGAGCCGGAAGTCTCCGCAATCGATCACATCACGATTCGTGAGTGGTTAGCCACGCTGCATACGGCGGAAAAAAAGAAAACCTCAATTGCCCGGAAGCTGGCTGCGCTGCGTACCTTCTTTCAATTTCTGGTGAGGGAAGGATTGCTCGAACTAAATCCGGCCAAATTGGTTTCCACCCCTCGCCTGGAAAAGAAACTCCCAGTCCATCTCTCAGTTGAGGAAGCAATCGCTTTTATCGAAACGCCGGACGTGGCTACTGATTTAGGCAAACGCGATCGCGCAATGCTTGAATTGATGTATGCGACGGGTGTGCGTGTGGCTGAGTTAACCAAACTGGATCTGGGCCATATCGATTTCAAGAACAGACTAATTCGGGTGACCGGAAAGCGACGGAAAGAGCGGATCGTGCCTTTTGGCGAACCGGCGCTCGATGCCTTGAAGGTTTATCTGGATGTTCGCGACCTGCTGGTAAACGCTGCCCCAATATCCGAACGCGAACCAGAAGCGCTTTTTCTTAATTATCAGGGAACCCGAATCACTACTCGGTCGGTTGGCAGGATGGTTGAGAAGTACATTCGAATCTGCGCTGGACGATACGACATCAGCCCACACGCGCTGCGTCATTCGTTTGCGACACACCTGCTCGATTCCGGCGCCGACCTCCGCGATATCCAGGAATTGCTTGGACACGCCCGGCTCTCGACTACGCAAATTTACACGCACGTCTCGATGGAAAAATTAATTGCTGTTTACGACAAAGCGCATCCGAAGGCGTAAGGAAAGTGAATGGTAAATAGTAAATAGTGAATCTTTAGGTCTAAGTCCCTGATTGGCCGGTAAAGTTCGAGTAATAACTAAACGATTTACCATTCACTATTTACCGTCAGAGCGATGAGTGCTCATCGTCGCCGTTGGCCGCTTCAATCGCGGTTTGGCAGACTGCGTCGTAACGAGCGGTAGGAACAGCTTCGAGCCGGCGTTCATCAATCGTATTCTCACAGCGCGCGCACACGCCATAGGATCCCTCTTTGATTCGCAAAAGTGCCTGATCGATATCGGCGACCATCTTTGATTCACGTTCACCCAAACGCAGTGCCAGTTCCTTGCTGACATCCATCACCGAGAGATCGACCGCGTCTTTGACATCATCTGAAAAATCCAACGCCGCAGCCTGATCGGCTCGTATGTGCTCGGTGCTCTGCCGCAGTTGTGCTAACAGAAGGCTGCGGAAATGTTCCAGTCTTTCGGCTTTCATAATGATCCGATTGTCGTTCGTGACAATCTGCTCTTCCTTGTTCGATTGTTGTTGAGTGCCGAGTATAACATAGCCATCCGGTCACACCCGTTGCCAGGTTAACTCTACCCGTCTAGTCGCTCGACGAGGCGGGAACCCCCGCGGTGACTCTCACGGGTTGAGCGCCCGATGCTCGTGAACGTCTGGCTTGCCAGCTGCGCATTCGTCGCCAAGCCAACATCATGCCTGTCCAAACCAGGAAAGCTCCGGCTAAGGAAGCGATGCCGGCGATTGTCTGACCGGCGATACCGATAACTTCACCAGTGTGGGCAAACCGGAGCAAGGAACGAATCTGACGGCCGCGGGAAAAAGTGGCAAAGGGTTCCCATGAGACTACAGCGCCGGATTGTCGATCAATTGTGAGCTGGGCGCGATTTTGCGGTTGGCCCCCCTCACTCTTGTCGATTGTGAACGCGACTCGCTTTTCATTTGGCGCAGGATTTCTCATGCTGATGCTGCGCCAGTCACCTATTTGCGCAGTGGCGGTTTCCCACGCCCTGTCAAGATTCATCGAGGCTTCGGGAGAAGCGCTATCCGCGCTCTTATTCTGCCCTCCAGCGGATTGTGGATTTGCTGCCGGCGCACGCGGCGGCGGCGGATTCTCACCGACCATCCGATAGACCAAATTCGATGCCCAGGTGTAAGAGATTGGCGCTGCCGAAATGATCACGATGAATAGTGGAATCGCCGCCCAGAATCCAATTGTGTTGTGCCAGTTGAAATCGCGTGCCTGTCCGCGCAATTCGGTTTTGAACCAGATGATCCGTTTAACTGCGCGCCAGTTCAGCGTCTTGGGCCACCAGAGATAGAAGCCGGTGACCACCAGAGCCAGGAATGCAAGATTGCAAGCACCGGTTACCGCGCGAGCGAGCGCGCGATTGTCTCCACTGGCTCCAAGCCAGCGATGTATGTCTGTAGTAGTGTGAAAGAAACTTCTAACTCTCCGCGAGCCGTTTCCCACGACCGCGCCAGTGTAGGGATTTACAAACACTGGGGCTTCGCGTCCAAATCCGACCTCAATTGCAGTTGTTGGATCTGATCGTCTGGTTATCGCAGTCGGCGCAGTTGATTGCCCCTGGCGCGCGTTGGAGATCACGGTGTCGATTGAAACTGTCGACGGCTGAGCCGGAGGGGAAACGCGAGAATTTTGCGAGTCGGCCCAGGCCGTAATTTGTCGTTCGTAAGTAAGCAACACTCCTGTCACTGACATGACCAAAATGATTAGGCCGCCAATTACACCGAGGGGAAGGTGACACCAAAAAATAATCTTGCGCAGTCGCTTCATACGAAAATGTTCCTGGTTAAATGATCTGGCGCGAAACCACAGGTCTATTAGTGCGGCTATACATCTGCCCACCGTCGGAGCAGGTTGTGGTAGACCGAAGTCAGCTGCGTCACTCCGGGACCACCGGGCACTTCTTCGGCGCAACGCTGAATGGCGACATCAAGATCAAACAGAAGCGTGCGTTCGCCATCATCGCGCACCATGCTCTGCACCCAGAAAAATGCTGCTAGCCGGACGCCGCTGGTGATAGGTTGCACGCGATGAAGGCTGCTGGCTGGATACAAAATCAAATGTCCGGCGGGAAGCTTGATGCTGTGCAGACCAAAAGTGTCTTCAATCAGCAGTTCGCCGCCCTCGTATTCGTCGGGTTGACTCAGAAAGAGAGTGGCGGAGAGATCAGTGCGCACACGATGTGCAGTTCCGGGAACCTGCCGGATAGCATTATCAACGTGATTACCAAATGATTGTCCCACCTCGTAACGATTGAAGAGTGGAGGGAAGACCTTCAAGGGGAGCGCAGCAGACATGAAGAGCGGGTTTCGTTCAAGTGCCGCCAGAATGAGATCGCCTAATTCTCCTGCGGCAGGATCGTTTCCCTGTAACTGAAGATTGTCCTTAGTGCGGGCTGATTGATGGCCCGCAGTGATCTGGCCATCAACCCACTTGGCGCGTTCAAGCGCTCGGCGGCAGTCTGAAACTTGCTCTGCAGTCAGGACGTCTCTTACTTCCAGCAGCATCTTGGGCCTCTACCAGCAACACCTTCCGGCGAACTTTTAAACTCAAAATCTAAAACTAGTGCTCAAACTCGCCGAGCGCGCCGGGCCAGGCACGAGATGGCCGCCGCCCAGGCGGTCGAAATAGTAGGCGTCGGTAAGATTGTAGAGATTCAACCGGAGGTCGACGTGCTTGGACAGCGGCAGTGAAGCCATCGCGTCAAAGGACCAGTAGCTGTCCACAAATCTCGTGTTGATAGTGTTTCCAAAACGACGCCCGACGAAGCGCATCCCTCCGCCTACATTGAATCCTCGCGGCAGCTCATAGGTGGTCCACAAATTGAAAGAATTGCGCGGCGTGTTTACCAATTCCTTCCCGGCCTCTCCGGTCGTGTTGGATTCCACTGTTCGGCTGGCGAGAAATGTGTACGCCCCCATCACCCGCCATGCACGCATGACGCTTCCCGTCGCTCCCATTTCGATTCCGCTGACACGCTGCCGACCTTCGAGCACTTGCAGAGGATCCGCCGGCGAGATACCGGGAGTGCGAGCGTTCATCTTGTCTACTCGAAACGCCGCGCCGGTAAGCAACACGCGATCGCCAAGTAGCCCCCACTTAGTGCCCACTTCAAATGTGTAGGTCTTCTCCGGCTCTATGACTGTGTTTGCAGTGTTGTACGAAAGTCCTTCGAGCGAGGGATTCAATGAGGTCCCATACGATGCATAAAGACTGCCGCTTTGAGTGGGCTTGTAGACTGCGGCCGCGCGGAAGCTCAGCATTTTGTCGACTCGGGAAATCGGTAGGCCGGCAGTAGTTGTGCCTTCCGCGTCGAATCGATCCCAGCGAAGTCCTCCACTGAGGTCCCATTTCTGTCCAATATTGGCTGTGTCGAAAATGTAGAAGGCCTGCGAGTTTGCAGTGACGTCGCCAACAATGGGACTCACCGTGATCGCTCCTGGAAACACGTCGTTGGGATTGGGGTTCAACAAGGAGGTTAGCATGTTGCCGGCGGTGCGAGTTTGCCGCACATTATTTTCGCGCGCGAGATTAATTCCGGCGACCAATGAATGGCGGATCTCCGCAGTGGAGAATCCAGCGGTGAAATCAGTTTGGTTATCCCAAATACGATCCTCGGTCATCCAAGAGCGTAGTTCGCGATTGATATCGGTGGAATTGACGCTGGCAAATCGGGGCGGAGTTGCGATCGAATCCCGAGTAGAAAATCCATACCGCAACTGGTTGCGCACATTCAGCTCTTCGTTAATCGAATGTTCGATCTTGAGCGTGACCAGGTCAGCGTTTAGCTTTTCAATATCGCGGTCCTTGAGTCCATAAAATGTGTTGCGAGGAACGGGAGCCGGACGATCGCGATATTCAACCAGCACATTGTTTGTGTTTGGAACCCAGGGAATCCCGTAGTCGGAAATGTTGTTCTGCCTGACCTTGTAATAACTTGCGGTGAGTCTGGTGGGTTTCCCAAGACCAAAAGTCACGGAAGGCGCGAATCCCCAACGCTTATTTTTAACTACATCGCGACCTGCCACTCCTGAGTCGTGGAGCATCATGTTCAATCGGAGTGCAGTGCTGGTTCCGAGGGGCAGATTGAGATCACTGGTGACTCGTTTTGTTCTGTCGGAACCGAGCATCAGCGTGCCGCCAAAGGAGCGATTGGAGTTTGGCGACTTGCTTACCAGGTTTATCGAGCCACCGGTGGAACCGCGTCCGCTAAAAGCTGAAGCCGGTCCTTTCACAATCTCAACCTGCTCCAGATTAAATGGATCACGCGACTGTGGGCTGAGATCGCGAACGCCATCAATGAAAAGATCGTTTCGAGCGCTGAATCCGCGCAGTGTAAGGTTGTCACCCGCTGGATTCCCACCCTCGCCTGCCGTAATCGTCAAGCCCGAAACATTTCGCAACACGTCACGGAGCGTTGTGGCACTTTGTTGCTCAATCACGGACTTGGGGATGATTGCTATGGTTTGCGGAGTGTTGCGTAATGGCGCGGTATATTTTGGTGATGAAACCTGATTGCCGTCATCGCGAACCTCAACTGTTCCGGATTGAGCATGAATCTCGAGAGTCGCTCGTTTCAAACCATCGATTTTGAAGCTAACCCCAGTTTCAGCAAGCAGCCGATCCAGCGCTTTTTCCGGTGTGTAGAATCCCGTCACACCGGGAGACGAGATTCGGAGAATATCTGCACTATCTGACCGTATTACCCATCCAGTTGCAGCTTGAAACGCATCGATGACCACTTGAAGCTGGCCGGGCGGAATGTCGAAGCGTTGCGCTACGGATTGTCTCCCACTCTGGCTGGACATATCCGGAGAATCGTTTGGCGTCCACGCAAGGGTCACAGCTCTGCTTGAACCGGCTGAATAGGCGACGAGGATACCCATTGCAGTTACGGCCACGACCCATGACCTGATTTTGCGGATTCGACCCTTACGCGGTTGCCTTCGGGAAATGTTGACGTTCACGTTTTGCTCCGATCAAGAAAGTTCACCGCATTGCCATCCAGGAACCGCGCGGAGGCTGAGGTTCTAAGTTGAAAACGATTTTCAATTTCAGAAAAGATAACTTAATTGCCCGGACGCGTCAACCGTCTTTCGGAAGGTTTGATCATCCGCGGTAGGGATTAGGGTGTGCGAGCTTTTCTGTGGGAGGCGCTACGGTTCAGTGCAGATCAACAAGGCCGCAAGGAGTGGAATGGTCAGTTCGTGATGTCCAGTGATGGAGAATCCCCGGCCGGCGCCGTCGGCTGTGGGTCGACGCACTACATTGGTGAGGGGGCGATATGACTGGATAAAGTCAAAATTGGCGGTGGAAATGTCGGCTAAGGGCTGACCAAGATTGCGAACCAACGTGACCGCTTTCAAGAAGACTTCCGGCAGCGTAACGGCTGAACCGATGTTTAGATAAACTCCACCGCCATCCATTCGGCGGACGATCTCCGCTAACAGTCTGAAATCTGTGTGTGTGGTTGCCCCGAGCGCGGCGCCGTCTGCTTGCGGGTGAAAATGGCCTATGTCACCTCCGATCGTGAGATGGGCCGTGAAAGGTATCCGGCCTTCATACGCCGCACAAAGAAGTGAATAGTTTGCATTTGTCGGATTAAGGCGCAGCAGCGCGCGCCCGACGGCTTCGCCCAGCCCGAGGTTCTCGCTTGAGCCTTCCCGCGCGGCGCTATTCAAAAGTTGACCAGTCTCTTCAGCGCCGCCAAAAGCACCTGCCCCGAGCGTTGCGTCTACGTCTTCGGAAGTGGAACCCACCAGAGCGATCTCGCAATCGTGGACCAGCACTGAACCATTGGCCGCAATGGCTGTGACGAGGCCTCGCTTCATGAGGTCAATAATCACCGGTGCCAGCCCCGTTTTTACGACATGGCCGCCGATGCCCCAGATGATTGGCTTCTTTAGCTCACGCGCTTTATGAATGCGAGCGGCCAATTCCCTGAGGCTCTGCACCGCGAGGATATTGGGAAGACTTGCGAGATATTCGCCGACAGAAGAATTCCGCTGGATGGGCTGAGCGAAGTCGTCGAGCGAGACCTTACTGGGCCGCGATGATAGCGGATAGGTCTTTACATCTTCGAGTGACAGCGGTTGCAGATGCTCGTCGTAAATTGACATGCAGGAAAAGCGGATACCGGCTCAAAGTGGTTTAGGCTACGGTATGTTTCGCGCGGGAGTATACCACGCACATTTACGCTAACTTCTTGTTTTCGCGGCGACCATTGCCATTACCATTCTTTTCCGGCTGGCCATTGAGTAGAGGACGTAATACATGGCCGGTATGGGAGCGGCGCGAGCGAGCAACTTCTTCAGGGGTGCCGGCTACTACCACGCGACCGCCGTGCTCGCCGCCTTCCGGTCCAAGATCAATGATGTAATCGGCAGATTTGATCACGTCGAGATTATGCTCGATGACGATTATCGTATTTCCTAAAGAGACTAATCTCTGTAGCACATCAAGAAGCTTGTGTACGTCGGCAAAGTGAAGACCTGTGGTTGGCTCATCGAGCAGGTAGACGGTTCGACCGGTTGCCCGCTTGGACAACTCCTTTGCAAGCTTTATGCGTTGCGCTTCGCCTCCTGAAAGGGTCGTGGCCGACTGTCCAAGTTTTAGATAGCCAAGACCTACATCCAGAATCGTTTGCAGTTTCTGCTGAATCTGAGGCACGTTCTCGAGTATGGGCAAGGCCTCTTCAACGGTGGTATCAAGAAGTTCAGCAATCGATTTTCCTTTGTATCTGACGGCGAGGGTTTCGCGATTATAGCGGGCGCCGCGGCAAACATCGCAAAGCACGTAAACATCGGGGAGGAAGTTCATCTCGATGCGTTTCATGCCGTCGCCTTCACAACCTTCGCACCGACCACCTTTTACGTTGAAGGAAAAGCGGCCAGGTTTGTATCCGCGCTCGCGCGATTCAGGCAGCATCGCGTAGAGCTCGCGAATAGGAGTAAACAACCCCGTGTAGGTCGCGGGATTGGAGCGTGGCGTGCGACCGATAGGCGACTGGTCTATCTCAATTACTTTATCGACATGTTCCAGTCCCCCAATCGAAGTACACGCTCCGGGCTCGGTGAGTGAGCCGTAGAGATGACGCGCCAAAGCCGGATAAAGGATATCGCCGATCAAGGTCGACTTACCCGAACCGGAGACTCCGGTAATGACGGTCAACAGACCAAGTGGGAATGACACGTCGATGTCTTTAAGGTTATTGGCCTGGGCACCCTGAACCGTGAGTTGTTTCCCGTTTGGCAATCGCCTTTCCGACGGCACTTCGATCTTCTTCTGACCGCTGATGTAAAGACCGGTAATGGAATTTGGATTGTTCGCAACATCGTCAGGTGTCCCGCTCGCCACCACTTCGCCACCATGGGCCCCCGCGCCTGGGCCAAGATCCACCACGTAATCAGCGCGACGAATTGTCTCTTCGTCGTGCTCGACGACAAGGACTGTATTTCCCAAATCACGAAGCGCGGTCAGGGTGTCGAGTAGTTTCTGGTTGTCACGGGGGTGCAAGCCAATCGACGGTTCGTCGAGAACGTAAAGGACACCGCGCAACTGCGAACCAATTTGAGTAGCCAGGCGAATGCGTTGTCCCTCACCGCCGGATAGGGTAGCGGAGGATCGATCCAGGGTGAGGTAACCGAGTCCGACGCGTTGTAGAAAACGCAAACGATCCTTGATCTCCTTGAGAATCTGCCCGGCAATCTGTTCCTCGCGCGGGTTCAATTTGATCGTATCAAATGCGGCAACTGTATTTTCGATGGGCAGCGCTGTGTAATCACCAATGCCCCGGCCACCAAGTCGGACTGAAAGTGAATCCGATCGGAGTCTTTTACCTTTGCAATCCGGGCAGCGAGATGGGGACACGAGTTCCGCCAGGGCGACTCTGACCTTCTCAGCAGGCGCTTCGGTCAGCCGCTCTCGCAGCCATACCAACGCGCCATTCCAAGGACTTTGATACGAATAGAGCCCTTGTCGGAAAGCGATCGGTCCACTAACTCCGTGGAAAAACCCATCAATGACTTCCCTGGCAAGATCGGCAAACGGACGCTTTGCGTTACCGTCGAAGTGCTTGATTACAGCGAGCAGCGCACTCTTGAGGTAAGCAGAGCCCTGCTTATCCGCCATTCCCATAAACTCGAGCTTGTCGGCGGCGACCTTTGCATCAGGAACCAATTTCGCTGGATCAACCTCGAGCACGGTCCCCAGTCCATGACAACGTTTGCACGCCCCGTAAGCTGAGTTGAAAGAAAAAGAACGCGGTTCAAGCGGCGGAACGTTAATGCCGCAAATTACGCACGCCATCTTCTCGGAATAAAGCTTCTCTTCGCCGTCGACGATTGAAACCAATACCGCGCCGTTGGTCAGTTTGAGTGCGGTGCGAACGGATTCACCCAGACGCTCATTTATCCCAGCCTTGATCAATAGTCGATCGACTACAGCCTCGATCGTGTGATTACGACGCTTGTCGAGGCGAATTTCTTCGTCGAGCGATAGGAGTTCACCGTCTACGCGCGCGCGCAGGAAACCGTCCTTCGCCAGTTTCTCGAGCTCGCTCTTGAATTCGCCCTTGCGGCCGCGCACTACCGGGGCCAGGATCATCACTCGCTCACCTTCAGGTAACCCCAAAACATTCTGCACGATTTGCGCGACGCTTTGCCGAGTTATCGGAGCTCCGCAAACGTGACAGTGCGGCTGTCCGATTGAGGAAAAAAGCAGGCGCATGTAGTCGTAAATCTCAGTGACCGTGCCGACGGTCGAACGCGGACTACGCGACACTGTTTTTTGTTCGATTGAGATCGCCGGCGAGAGTCCTTCGATTGAATCGACGTCCGGCTTTTCAAGTTGATCCAGAAACTGACGCGCGTAGGCGGATAGCGATTCAACGTAACGTCGTTGGCCCTCGGCGTAGATCGTGTCAAATGCCAGAGACGATTTACCCGAACCCGAGAGCCCGGTGATCACGGTAAACCGCTCCCGGGGTATTTCGACGTTGATGTCCTTGAGGTTGTGCTGACGAGCGCCTCTTACGGTAATGCGGTCTATGGTCATTGGGCGATGTTAAATCGAGCGCTACGGTAGCGAATTTCAGGGAGTAGCGAACCAGTCATTGTAACCCTGTGGAATGTGTTGGGCAAACTGAGGCTGCCACGTGGTAATGGCTCAGTTTAGTGTCCGATAAGCTTTAGCTTGTCGCTGCGCTGCGACAAACTAAAGTTTGTCGGACAATCGAACGAAACAGTCCCAGTATCCTGCCACGTGGGAGTCGTATCATTCGTGGCCTGGCGCGGACTGACTATTCTTGTGGCGTGACTTATCTTTTGGTACTGCGAATTTCTTTCCGAATACCCACAATCTGATTTGTAGTACTTCCAATTAACTTTCAAGTACCTGGAATCAGTTCGAGGGTTCCTCCAATCAATTCTCGGGTACCCAAAATCTAATCCAAGGTACCCAAGATCTATTTTCGGGTACCCACAATCAATTCCGGGGTACCCCAAATCTATTTTTGTCTACCCACAATCAATTCCCGGGTACCCAAAATCAAATTCCGTCTGCCCAAAATCAATTCCCGGGTACCCAAAATCTAATCCAAGGTACCCAAAATCTATTTTTGTCTACCCAAAATCAATTCCTAAGTAGTCCAAACGACCTCACAAAAGCCCGAAACCATGGGCCAGTCGGCGAATTTGCTCAATTAAATACAAAAATCCTTGCTTTTAAGGCCAAACGGCATATACTGCCGCCGCGTCTCAAACCACAGGTTCTCAACCCTGGTCCCCGGCCCTCAACTACCCGGCCGCAGGCCCACTTCAAAGGAGAAACAACATGGCGCGATTAAAGCGTACTTCCCCAGTCCTTGAGGCTGCTCGCAAACGAATGTCTGGACTCAAGGGCATCGACCCGCCAGCCAACCTTGGCGCTAACCTGACCGAAGCCATCTACGCCGCGAAGATTGACTCAGTAGGCGCCAAACTCGACGCTTACAACCAGATGATTGCGGAACTTGATCGGCTACAAAACGAACTGCAACAGGAAGAGGCCGAACTGAACGACTTAAACCGGCGCATTCTTTCAGCCGGCGAAGCCGTTTACGGCCCTGACAGCAGTGAGTATGAAATGCTCGGCGGCACCCGCAAGAGCGAACGCAAGAAACCAGGCAAGAAGTCCGGCGGCACCGGCGGTTCTTCTTGATCTTGTGGTCGGATCGCTGACCTACTGATCATTTACTACTGATTCCAGGCGGTGCGGTTTCGAAGGGCCGCATCGCCCGGAGTCAATGCAAAGTTCCCAGTCGAATACTGAGGCTCGAGCGTATGGCAAAAGTCATCGGCAAAGTTAAATGGTTTAATAATGCAAAGGGCTATGGATTCCTTACGGATCCTGAAGGCAATGACATTTTTGTTCACTACAGTGCCATCGCTGGAGATGGCTTCAAAACCCTTGAGGAGGGAGAAGACGTCGAATGTGAAATCACGCAAGGCCCAAGGGGCCCCCAAGCTGAAGGGATTCTCAGATTGGGGACCGCATCCAATGAGCCACCCACAGCCCCACCGGCAGACACCGACGATCACTTGGCACTTGGGTTGATCGATGGCGACATAAGATTGATTTCGATTACCCCTGACGGCGAATATCAATTCATTGACGGAGTACAAAAGCTTCACAATATTCTGTATGTGATTGCTTCAGAAACGACGGCTCTCCAAAGAGCAGTCGAAGAATTCGAGGCGCTAATAAACGATCCGAAAGTGAAGGAAGAAGACTGTCAATCGTTCTTCGAGAGAAACCCCGACTTCATTCTTAACGACGAATATAAAAAAGCACATTCACAGCTAGCTCTAGGCGACAGTCTTGGAGACAAACTGATACCTGATTTTGTGTTAGAACCAGTCGACCAAAATGCCCTCTGCGACCTTTTGGAATTGAAGCTTCCTTCTACTCAGACTTTCGTGTTGAAAAAAAGTAGAATGCGCTTTTCGGCGGCCGTGCTGGAAGCCTGCGCCCAGTTAAGAACGTATAACCGCTATTTTGATCAGGAACACAATCGCAAGACGTTTGAGACCGCATACCCGGGTCTTCGGGCCTTCAAACCAAAAATGTTCGTTATTATTGGACGCCGTGGAACCGTGGATCCGTTAACCGTGCGAGAAATGCAAACCGATCTGCCAAATCTTGTTCTGCACACTTACGATGAAGTTCTTGCGCGAATGAAGTGGAAAGTTGACGCGATTAAAAAAGGACGACTAAGACCTTATTGAAGAGCACACGCAGACACTTGCAAAGAATCCGGCGGAAATTTCCCATATGACTACTAATACAACCATAGCGCACCTCAAAACTCTCATTAATGACGGAAGCCACGATGCAATCAAACATTGGCTGAAGATCTCAGGGATTCATCCGCACACATCGGCTAATCTCGCTGACTTTTATTCACTTCTCCAGAAGCACATAGGGGATGGAAAGCTGAGGATTAGTCAGCTTAGAAGCGTGGCGCTTGAGCTTGAGGAGTACGGGGGTAAGCGTGTTTATTTGGGAAAACTTACAAACTATAAGACAATTGATCTCCGTCAAAGGTTTGAGAATCATCTGAAAGGGTTAGGATTGCATCTTAGCCCTGCGCCTGTTGAAGCCAAACGGTTGCCGCCCAAGCCCCACCGGAACTACATCTGTTGGTCGCATAAAGAGGTGCGTATTGGATATTCCGAGACACATGAATTTATGAAGGAGAATCGAGTCGATATGACTCTGGAGTATCAACGAGTCACAAATCTTGTGACGATCTCCGTCGAACTGGCGACGGGGTCAATAAAAATAATGATGGACGCTCCCGGCGACAGACACCCGCACCAACGATCACGCCGGGACGACTTAACGGAAGGGTATCTCGGCTTCTACAAAAGAGAAGCCCTTGAGATCTTAGGTGCATCCGAGTTCCGCCCGCTAGATCTACAAAAAGCGGCAGATAGGATCGCAAAATCCGCAACGAAGATATTCGAAGAAACCGACGCGTTGGAACGAACGGCTCGCAATACGAAACAACGAACATGGAGCCGGTCCGAATTCAGAGATGATCCTGCTTATGCAGCTGGGGCAAAAGTAGACGGAGACAAGAGGGTGGTGGAGAGTCTCAGTGGCTACTGGCTCCCTGGAGGCTCGGACGGCCAGTTGCAGCGTAAAATATGGATGCAATTGAGCCGGAAAGAAGAGATGGTCAAATTTGCGGCGCATCTTCTCGCTAGGGAAGTCGAATATGCTATATCGAGAATTAGAGAGAGATAAGAGCCGGTACCCTCATCTTGCCGATTTATTGACGGCATTGGAGGCATATCTCGACGAGGTGTTGCATCGATCAGTACCTAATGCAGGGGGGTATGATCATGCTGCGTTCGATGTTGTTCCAATACTGGTGGCAAAGGGGCTCGGAATCGATGAAAACCTTGCGCTCGTCTTGCTCAACCGTGCTGAAGAAGGCGGTGTCTTAGTTCGTCAATATCATGTGTATTGCCCTATCACAGATGGATACATCCAAGCTTTCAATTCAGAAGACAACCTGCCGCACACAATTGAGTGCCCCTTCGAAGACAGAACGGAACACAGCATCGATGAGTACTTCGTCGAACTGGTTTTTAATTTCTCTCATACAATTCTGGGGGAACGCGATTTCGCTGTGTCAATGTAGGTTGTTCAATGAATATCGATCGAAGAAGAACCCTTGAGCAACTTGCTGAGCATCACTTCGAATTAGCACAAAAAGAAACTGATCCAATCACGAGAGAGAAACGATTTGAAGTTGCGTTAATATACTTTTCAAGACATGCGGAAACATACCTTGAACCTGCGAAGGTAGAAAATATTATGGGCGACAAAATTGCTGGAGATAAAATCACTGGCGGAAAGTATGAAATCCCCGGACAGGCCGGAGCAGTCGGCCCCCATGCGAAAGCCGAGGTCAATTCCTTTACTCAACTTGGGGCGCAGCCAGGAGACAAAATCGACTTGCAGCGTCTAGCTGCGGAACTCTCGACTCTTGGACGGACGCTATTTGAGCGTGCCAATCGCACCGATGCTGTGATAGCGGCTCAAAGAGTTCAAGAGGCTGAAGCGGCGGCCAACCAGAGCGACGAGGCGAAGCTTTCGTATGCTCTTTCAGAGGTGGGTACAATCGCATTGAGTACCGCGAAAGAGCTAGGAACCGAGGTGGCGGCGTTGGCAATCCGACGGTCAAATCTGAAGGTTGCGACCGCACAGGAACTTGCTCGCGTTACTCCATGGGCGCAACTCGCGCACCAGAAGTACCTCGTACAGATCAAGGAAATAGATGGACTTGTTTCAGATCGCGTATGGGAAAACCTTGAGCAATATGGCATTTCTTTGATCAGACTGGATAACTACCCACCTGGACGGGAAGTGCTGGAGAACATAGTAAAACTAATCGGCTTCCCAGCGAGTGAACAAAATGATTATTCGGGAGCTATCAAGGACATAAACCCAGCGGCGGAAGGACGAGTGAATTCTGGAGATACAACTAGTGAATTGGGATTTCACGTGGACGGAACGCAAGACCCTACGCAACCCGCGCTGTTGGCATTTCAGTATGTTAGAGGCGCCAAATTGGGGGCTAATAGCAGATTTGTAGACGCTGCGGGTGTCCTCGCAAACTTCGAGGAAGATCAACGATATGAAGTCCTCACTACACTAGCGCGGTCAGATGCAGCGACATTTTCAAAATTGGGTGAGACCTATACCGGACCGGTGTTTTCATTCTCTTCTACAGACCGCTTAATGTGCCGGGTCAGATTTGATTCAGTTATCACGGTTCACGAAAGTTGTCGCTGGGCGTTTGACCTGCTGAAGGAGCAATTCGAAAGCTCGTATTATCCGACAATGTATTTGCCTCGTGATGGAGATGTCGTGGTCTTTGACAATTGGCGCATCATGCATGCGCGTGATGAGATATATGGCGAAGTACAGCGTCACCACAGGCGCGTCTGGATTGCTCTGCCTAGACATGAACATCAAATCTCCTATCAATTGGGAATTAGACCGATTCCGGATGAGATAAAGGCAAGGATCAAAGATGCGAATGCTTTAAGGACCATGTAATGCCTCTTGAAGTCAACTCCTAGACTTCGAGTTTCATTGTTTTGTGCTCGCGAGATTCCGTTGTGAGTTAGCTTCGAGGCGGTGCTGATTAGTGAACCTTCCGAACTTTTTAACGCTTCTGCGCATCTTCATCGTTCCGCTTCTGGTAGTCGTCCTGCTCACCCCATTTTCTGAAAGTTGGTTTGGGCTTCCGCGTCACATCCTGGGTGTCACACTTTTTCTGGGCGCGGCGCTTACTGATTACCTCGATGGATACTTTGCACGTAGCCGCGGACAGGTGACCCGTCTCGGCCAACTCCTTGATCCTATCGCCGACAAACTGTTGATCTCCGCCGCATTGATTTCACTGGTTGAGAATCAACTAGCGCCGGCGTGGGCAGTGGTGATCATCATCGGGCGAGAGTTTGCAGTAACCGGATTGCGTTCGATTGCGGCGACTGATGGTGTAGTGATAGCGGCCTCGAAGATGGGGAAATTCAAGATGCTGCTACAGGTGTTGACTGTGGCGCTGCTGATCGGATCCAGCGTGGGCGGCAGACCTCCGGTGGGGAACTTCGGGTTGCCGTTTCCCGCCGTTGATTTTTGGAGCGTTCCGGAACTGCGGACAGCCTGGTATCACTTTGTTGGAGCCGGCGCCACCACCGGAAGCGATTGGCAGGTGTTGATATACACAGCCGGGCGCGCGCTGCTTTGGTTAGTCGTGATCTCCGCGTGTCTGTCGATGTATAGCTATTTTCAATCGTTTTACCGGGCTGGCCTTATAAATCGCGCGACCGAGCTTTCGCCACGTGCAACAAATATCCCTGTCATAAGAGACTAGGAAATCGCGCGTTTGCACTTCTAAGGCGTTTCGCAGATACTCAATCCGGGCCAGCGCACAACCTAAGTAACTAAGAATTCATCCGACCGCGCGCAAGGATCAGCAGGGGAAGGTGCCGGGATATGTGCAATTTCCACTGCGACTTGCGTTTTCGTATGCGGGTTGTTAGTATCCGCATTTTGTCGGAATGCGCTATTTGTTGTCTGTAGCGGGCCGGCGTAGCTCAGTTGGTAGAGCATCTGATTTGT
>Ga0190272_10000493_pt1 | contig 20694 bp, 13 predicted proteins | sample Popmic504T_FD_133746 | JGI IMG/M metagenome (GOLD analysis project Ga0190272, IMG submission 133746) | Populus adjacent soil microbial communities from riparian zone of Shoshone River, Wyoming, USA - 504 T | ecosystem: Environmental > Terrestrial > Soil > Riparian zone | place: USA: Wyoming... | reverse complement strand
GAGCACCTGGCGCTCGCGCTCAGTCAGAGTCTCGAGCACATCCTTGATTTTCTCCTTCAAGAGAACAATCGCGGTCATGTCGCTCGGATTTTCCGCGCCCTTGTCCTCAATGAAATCGCCGAAATTTGTCTCTTCGCTCTCGCCGACGGGCGATTGGAGCGAGATGGGCTGCTGCGCCATTTTTAGCACCGCGCGCACCCGATCCACCGGCAACAGGATTTCCTCCGCGACTTCTTCCGGGGTCGGTTCCCGGCCATATTCCTGGACGAGCTGCTTCTGCACGCGCATCAGCTTGTTGATCGTTTCGATCATGTGCACCGGGATCCGGATGGTGCGCGCTTGATCGGCGATCGAGCGGGTGATGGCCTGACGAATCCACCAGGTGGCGTAGGTCGAGAATTTGTAACCGCGCCGGTACTCGAATTTCTCGACCGCCTTCATTAATCCCATATTCCCCTCCTGGATCAGATCCAGGAAGGAGAGGCCGCGGTTGGTGTATTTTTTCGCGATGGAAATGACGAGCCGCAGATTGGCTTCCACCATCTCGGTCTTGGCCCTGAGCGCCTTGTGCAGCCAGCTTTTCAGCGCGCGATACTGCTCCGTGTACTCTTCGAGGGAAAGCCAGAGCGAACTCTCCAGGTTACGCGACTTCACGCCGAGCGGAGAACGAGCGCCCTGTTCCTTGGGATGCTTGCTCATCTCCCCTTGGAGCAGCGTCAGCACTTGGAATTGCTCATCGGCCAGATGAACAAATTCCTCGGTCACCTTTTGCTTGAAATAAAACTTGGGATAAAGCTTTTGGAGCGACGCGACCGATTTCTGGAACGCCTTCTGTTTCTTGGCGTCTTTCCGTCCCGATCCATGCAGGATCTGGGAATATTGCTGGCAAATTGACGCGCCCGTTTTCTCCACCTGCTTGCAAAGGCGCGGCAGCAATTTCATGTAGCGCTCCCGGCTTTCGATTTTCTTGTCGAGGATGACCCGGTCGAAGCGCTCGCCGCCCTCGGTCAGTTTCTGAGCGAGATCGAGATGCGCCTTCGCGATGAAACCGAAACGGTTGATCAGGCGCTGCACCATGATTTCCGCTTCTTCGATTCGCTTGGAAATCTCTACCTCCTGCTCACGGGTCAACAACGGCACCTGACCCATCTGCTTGAGGTACATCCGGACGGGGTCGTCGAGAATATCGAGCTTCGCTTCCGGCTTCTCTTCCTCTTCTTCTTCGGGGTCTTTCTTACCATCCTTATAGCGGTCGACCTCGGACGCTTCGATGATATCGATCTCCATCCGCCGGAGCCGCGTTAAAATGGCGTCGAGTTCATCCGCATCGGTCACCTCGACCGGCAGCGCCTCGTTCAAGTCGTCGAACGTGAGGTAGCCCTGTTCCTTCGCCAACTTGATCAACTCGCGAATTCGAGTTTGAACGTCGCCGGGTGCCGGTGGCAGCGGCTCGTCGGACTCCGATATGGCTGCCCCATTGAGCCCCTTGCGCAAGCGCGAAATGGAAGCGATCCGCTTCTGCGGACGAGTGCTCTTGGAATCGGATGATCTCACGCCTGCCTTTGGCGCTTTCAGCCGGACTTTTTTCAGCTTCGCCGTCGCAGACCGTTGCGGCCGCTTGGCCTTCGCTGATTTTTTCAGCGGTGGCCGTCCCCGTCCCCGTTTTTTCAAGTGCTTTGCCAAAATGTGCTTGTGAGGAATTGCTGCGTTTCCAGTCGCTCTCGCTCGACTTTACTGCCCCCTCAGCGACAGTTTATTTGTCGAGCACGCGGGCAGACGAAAACGTGGGAAGCTCGCGGAGTTGCTCCGTAAGGTCAAGAATTTGTTTCTGCAAATTGACTGCTTCTCCCGTAGTGAGCCGAGGCAGTTTCATGCGGCCTTCCGCGATCTGGAGTTGCCTGCGTAAAGTGGCCTGGCGGAGGCCGTTCCACCACCCCTTCGCCACCTCTAAGCCATTCGCCGGCATTTTTTGTAGTAACCACATAGAAACCAGAGCCTCGTCAGCCGGAGTAAGGCCAGACATGAAGGTGTTGATGGACGCCGGGTCGTCCGGACGCAAATCAGCCGCAAGAATTCGACCGAGGATTTCGGCGTTCGGCGTCTGGGCCAGCATCTCACTCCAGTCTTGCGCTTGAAGAAATTCACGCGATTCCGCATGGCGCAGGGCGAGCAGACAAAGCATCGAAATTTCATGGCGCGGCGGGACAGTCATTGGCTCGGCTCGTGCATCTTCGGGTGAAACCCGTTCATGAATTGGTTTCTTGAGTAGTCGCTCAAAATCAGTATGGGCCACTCCGATCCGGGCGCTGACCTTGTTCGCGACTTCGCCACGCATCAGCGGATCGCGCACCCGCGCGACGGTGTCAGCCAATTTTCGCGCCAATTGCATCTTGGCGCCTAACGATCCCAGGTCGGTCGCGGCCGTTTCATGTTCAATCCAGGAATCAAAAAAATCGCGCGCTCCTGCGACACGTTTTTCAAATTCTTCTTTCCCCCGCTGCCGGATCATCGAGTCGGGATCTTCGCCGGCGGGCATTTCCGCCACCCGAACGATAAGGTTATTCTGGAGGAGCGCATCCAGCGAACGCTCGGCCGCCTTATGACCCGCGGTATCCGCGTCGAAACAGAGAACGACCTCGCTGACGAACCGTTTCAAAATCCGCGCCTGGTCTTCCGTGAAGGCTGTCCCCTGGGGGGCAACCACATTGGTGAAGCCGGCTTCGAAAACCGTGATGAGATCGAGCTGTCCTTCGCAGACGATCGCGCAGTCCGCCTCGATCAAGCCGCGTTTCGTCTTGTGCAAACCAAAAAGCACACGCCCTTTGCGGAACAGTGACGTCTCGGGAGAGTTTAGATATTTGGCGCCCTCTTCTTCCTTTTCGAGAATACGACCGCTGAATGCGATCACTTCGCCGACATCGTTGTGAATCGGGAACATGATGCGATTACGAAACCGGTCGTAAGCTTCTCCCTCCGGCCGATCTTCATCTCGCGGCTTGATTAGCCCGCTTTGCAGGATCTGGGGACGCCGGTAACCGCGCTCAATCGCCCAGGTTGAAAATGCGTCCCAGCTCTTAGGCGCAAACCCGATTTGCCAGTCCTTCGCGATCCGGCCATCGATTCCGCGGTTTCTGAGATACTCGCGAGCTGGCTTGCCGATCTTGCCGTTCATCAGGTTCTCGTGAAACCATTCCGCAGCTTCGGCATGGAGCTGAAGCAGGGTGCGGCGAGTTTCGTGCTGACGATCGTCGTCGCTGCTCGCGCCACGCTCTTCGATCACAGGGACGCCGGCACGCGCCGCCAGCTTTCGCACCGCCGATGGAAAATCGAGGTGCTCGTAATCCATGACAAACCGAAAAACGCTTCCCCCCACCCCGCATCCAAAGCAGTGAAACGTCTGCCGTTGCGGGCTGACAGTGAAGGAAGGGGTCTTTTCCTGATGAAAAGGACAGAGCGCCTTGAAGGTCGTCCCCGCCCGCTTGAGGGGGAAATACGATCCAATCACTTCGACGATGTCATTCGCCGCTGCGATTTGCTCGATATTCTGTGTCGGGATGGTTCCCATGCGCGTTACTTTTCGCTCGTTTGCCGGACGGAGCGATGTCAAATTAGGCCAGAGAAGCCACGCTTCTACCAGTTGTCATCGCACCAGCCCAAAATCTCTCTATGAGAATCTTCCTCCGCTACATTTTTTTGGCTATTGGCCTGGCTGCGCTTTCACCGTCCCTCGAAGCGCGCGAGGTGATTCGCAAGGGCGATACGGTGGTCGTTCCACTGCGTGGAGATGTCTCACCTCCCTTGCTCTTGTTTCTCCGGCGAGCCGTTAAGGCCGCGGAGAGCGCGGGCGCAGGAGCGCTCGTTTTTGAAATGGATACCTACGGCGGACGGCTCGATTCCGCCGCGGAGATCACCGCCGTGCTGAACCACGCGACGATTCCGACCTACACCTTTATCAACTCGAACGCCGGTTCGGCAGGCTCGCTCATCGCGCTCGCCACGCGCCACATCTACATGTCGCCCGTCAGCGCGATCGGCGCGGCGGCGCCGGTGCTTTCGACCGGTGAAGATCTTCCGGGAACAGCACGCGATAAAACCCTTTCCTACTGGGCTGCCCTGATTCGCAGCTCCGCCGCGCGCAACGGCCATAATCCGGATATCGGTGAAGCTTTCATGACCAAGGAGAAGGAAGTGAAAATCGGCGACCGCGTGCTGCATCCGAAAGGGTCGCTCCTGACGCTGACTGCGCAGGAGGCGACCGAGATCATCAACGGTAAACCCCTGCTCGCCGAGGGCATCGCCGACTCGGTCGAGGAGCTTGCGCAAAAGGCCGGCTTGAAGGGTTCACTGGTCGCGATGAATCCGAGCGGATTCGAGCGGATTGCCTTTTGGATCACGAAGCTTGCGCCTCTGCTTCTCCTGCTGGGAATCATCTGCGCCTATCTCGAATTCAAGATCCCGGGAGCCAGCGTCCCCGGAGTCATCGCGGCGGTTTGTTTCGCCATGTTTTTTCTCGGCCACTATCTGGCTGGGCTGGCGGGTTGGGAAGTCGTCGTCCTCTTCGTGCTCGGCCTCATCCTGGTTTTGGCCGAAATCCTGTTTTTCGCGCACTCGACCATTGTCATTGGAGTGGTGGGGGTATTCCTCATGGTGGCAGCGATCCTTTGGGCCATGATCGATCGCTATCCCGGCCAGACATTTTTTCCGACCGGGCCGATGCTCGCGACTCCGCTGCGCAATCTCTTTCTCGCCATCATTGCTTCCGCAATCGCGATTGTCCTTCTCGCGCGTTATCTCCCGCGCACAAGCCTCTACCGCCGCTTTGCGCTCATGACCATAATTCCGACCGGCCCCTCCCTCGCCGGAGCGCCCCGCGAATTCGCGACGGCACTCGCGCTCGAGCCAGGAATGGAAGGCGCCGCTCTCACGACCCTCCGGCCCAGCGGCAAGGCCCGTTTCGCCGATCATGTCGTGGACGTCGTGACCGAAGGCGAGTTCATCGCCGCCGAGACGCCAGTCACGGTGATTCAAACCGACGGGATGCGCGTTGTGGTAAAGGCAGCGTCGTTAACCCACGCGACGTGAACTCCGGCTGGCCGTCGCTGCTCGGCCGTGAACGAGATCGTGCTCCGTTTCGTGCTCCGTCACGCGATATTATCGTCGCTTAGCCGCCGGCAACCACGCGAACGACTTCGATCCGATCACCCTCCGCCAGGAAACGATCCGCCCATTCTCGCTGGTGAAGTGCGATCGCATTGTGTTCGATCAAGACCGTATTCGGCTGAAGACCATAGCGCGCGGCGAGCTCGGCGATATTGGTCGCGCCATTTGTCTCGGCGGGCTCCCCGTTGATCCAAACCTTCATGGGGCGAGCAGCGCCGGATCCCAGTCTTTCCAAACGGGTTCAAATCCGCGACGCCGGAGCACCGCCGCGACTTCCGCCGGCGATCGCTCGTCACTAATTTCGAATTGGCCCGTTGCGAGCAAATCCTCTCCGTCTTGAAACTCGGGGGCGACAATGCGTCCGCGCACAGTGCGATGCAGCTCGCCTCCACCCTGACCAGTGTAGCCGCCGGGCTCGGTGTGGCTGCCGGCGCTCATCATCGTTACCCCGAGAGACGCCAGGACATCACGCAAGGCTGCCCGTTCCCGAGTGCTGAGAACAATCCCCACTTGGGGAAAAGTGATCCGGAACGCGCAGATCAATTGCGCCAGTTCCCGGTCGCTCATGGAGAAGGCCGGCTCAAATTCACCGGCAGCCGGACGCAACCTCGGCAGGCTAACGGTCATTTGGGCCTGCCAGCAGCGTTTCAGCAAATATTCCGCATGCGCCGCAAGCGCGACCGCTTCTTCCTGCCAGCGCGTCAATCCGAACAGCGCGCCGATTCCGATGCGTCGAAATCCCGCGTCGTAGCCGCGCTCCGCGCAATCAAGGCGCCAGTTAAAGTCGCGCTTCGGACCCGCGGTGTGCATCTCGGCATACATTTCCCGGCTATAAGTTTCCTGATAAACCACCAGACCCTCGGCCCCGGCCTCAACGATCGGGGCATAATCGGCCACCTCCATTGGACCGACCTCGATGGCGATCGATGAAAAATCCGGTGCAAGCGCGCGCACGCAATCCGCCAGATAACTTCCGCTGACAAATTTCGGATGTTCCCCCGCGACCAGTAGCACCTGGCGAAAGCCCTCGCTTGCCAGAAACCGGCCTTCCGCGATTACCTGCTCGAGGCTGAGCGTGACGCGAAGAATGGGATTGTCCCGTGAAAAACCGCAGTAGCGGCAGTTGTTGATGCATTCGTTGGAAAGGTAAAGGGGCGCGAAAAGACGCATCGTGCGTCCAAAATTTTGCAACGTCAGGGCGCGCGATGCCTGCGCCAAAGCTTCCAGCTCCGCATCGGATTTGGGCGAAATCAGATCTTCGAAGCGATGGAGCAGCGGCGATTTCTGGAGGGGCAGGTTATCGAGGGTCCGGGCAAACGACATTGGAGACAATTTCGTGTGCATGGGCGGTTTCGCAATGCGACTCCTGCTCGAAACGTCTGCCGTAGCGGACGTCCCGCGAGAAAAAAAAACGCCGGGAACACATGCAGTGTTCCCGGCGTCTTGTTGAATTATCCTGCGTTGTTTAGAACGCGAAGTTGAGGCCGCTGCGGAACATCCCGAAGTTGTTGTTCGAACCGTCGACGATATTCCAGCTGAAATCATTCACCAAGCCGAAGTGCGGGGTGAAACGAATTTCAAAACCGCCGCCGACCTGTCCCATCAGCTCACCCTCGTCGTCGTCGTCGTTTCCAACGAGAATTCCGCCTCCGGGAGTGATGGCGACGACGTTATTGTCGTTGCCGCCCCAGATTCCGCCGCCACCAATCCACATATAGGGAGCAAAGCGCGAGCAGTTGCCCGGGAATCGGACGGTGAAGGTGCCGAGGAGACCGCCAACGCCATCCGAATCATCATCATCGTCGAAGGCGAAGTTGTCGTCACCGCTGCTGGCGTCGAGAAGAAAGCCCTGCACACCGATACCGAAGTAGCGGCGGAAGAAGTACTTTGCATCGATAGCGCCACCCCAGGCATGGTCGAAGCCTTCGGTCCCGAAGTTATTATCGTCGTCATGATTGCCGAACGCATAGACGCCGGAGAGGCTGAGGTTAAATTCATTATCCGCGTACCACTGCGGGCAAGGCGGGGGAACGACAGCCTTCGATTCTTTCGAGTATGTTTCCGTCCCTGCGAAAGCAGCGGAGCTCAAAGCGACCAGTGCGCAAAAGCCAAGTGTTAGTTTTTTCATTTGTTTTCTCCTGTTTTGGTTAAGTAAGTCGCACATGTTGGAACAGGTGCGGACATGTTTCAAGAACGTTGTTTAAGAATTTTCGCGGATTTTTTATGGATTTTCCGTAAACGTCAAGGCTTTAGTTCCGCCCCGGTATTAGCGTCTGTAATGGTGAATTTCTCATGGTGATAGGCCGGATCGCCCCGGAACATCAGCCGCCCTGCATAACGACGCTCCAACTCGACCAGAAACTCCTCGTCCTCTTCCTTCAGGCGTTTCAGCACGTCCGGGTTCAAAATCACCCGGAAATCGTGCACACTCTCCTGATATTTCCGCATGACGGTATTCAAGGTGCGATGCAACTCCACGCTCGTGGTCATGGAAGTCTTAACCACCCCGCGCCCCTGGCAGTACGGGCAGTTCTCGTAGATCGAATCGCTCAGGCTCTCCTGGGCGCGCTGCCGGGTCATCTCCATCAGGCCGAGAGCGGAAAGCGGCAGGACGTGCGTCTTCGCTTTGTCACGTTTTAGGCGCTCCCTCATCAACGAATAAACCGCCTGCTGATCCTTCCGGTTTTTCATGTCGATGAAATCGCCGATGATCAGGCCGCCAATATTCCGCAAGCGCAATTGCCGCGCGATTTCGTCGGCGGCTTCCAGGTTGGTTTGGAGAATCGTCTTTTCCACGTCCCGGCCGCCCTTGTTTCGCCCGGTGTTTACATCGACCGCGACCAGCGCTTCGGTTTCATCGATCACAATGTAGCCGCCGCATTTGAGCCAGACCTGGCGATGGAAGGCGTCGTCGATTTGTTTCTGGACGCCGAAGGTCTCGAAGATGGGAGCGCCGCCATCGTAGAACTTAATCCGGCTGCGGGCGCGCCGGGAAATTTGTCCTACCATCTCATTCATTCGATCGATCGCCGCCTGATCGTCGCAGACCACCTCGTCAATCTCGTCCGTGAGGAAGTCCCGAACCGTGCGATCCACCAAATCCGGCTCCTCAAAGACCCGGCAAGGCGCAGGCTCCGTCTGGATGAGCTGTTCGACTTTGGCCCACTGCTCGACCAGGAAACTCATGTCGCGCACAAAATATCGGGCACGCTGGCCTTCCCCGACGGTGCGAATAATCACACCGACGCCCTCCGGAATTTCCAACTCGCGCAGGATTTTCCTGAGCCGTTCCCGTTCCTTCGGGTCCTCGATTTTTCGCGAGATGCCGCTGCGATCGCTATAGGGCATGAACACCAGATAACGCCCGGCGAAGCTCAGGTTGGTCGAAACGCGCGGGCCTTTTGTTCCGATCGGGCCCTTCGTGACCTGCACGATTACCTCCGAGCCGACGGGATAAATGGTCGGGATATCCTTGGCCGTAATGCGCTTTTTCGGCCGCCGATCCCTCGGCCGGTCGATTTCCTCGATGCCGCTGTCGAGCGCGGCGGGGATGGCGTCCCAGAAGTGGAGGAACGCATTTTTCTCAAAGCCGATGTCCACGAACATCGCCTTCAAGCCCATCTCTATGTTCTTGACTCTGCCTTTGTAGACGCTGCCGACAATGTTGCGGGCGCTGTTTCGCTCGACGTTATATTCTTCGAGGCGGCCGTTTTCGAGAAGCGCGACGCGGCGCTCCAGTTTCTCGACGCTGATAATCAGCTTGTTGCCTGTCTTGGGGGAACCAAGGCCTAATATTCGTTTCACTTTTTCCATCATAAGCGGGGAGAGAGTTTGCGATCATGGATCGAAGCGTGGGAGGATTACTTGCGCTAGGTTCCAATCAAGAGGTTTACCTGCGGCCCGGCGGACGACGCTGTGGTGGCGGGGGTGGCGGCGTCGGCTTGGGGCGTACACCAAAAAGCCTTTCAAAAAAGTTGAGTTTGCGGGGTGGTGGCGGCGGCGGGGGAGCGACGCGGACGCGACGCTGGCCAGCTACGCGACCCGCCGCGTCTGCTTCGAGTTCTACATCGGGAGCGGGGCCGGCTGCTGCGAGCTGTGCATCGGCGCTTTGTGCATCGCTCGGATTTGTTTCATCGTCCGCCGGCCCACCCAGGCCCGAATCCTTGAAATCGACCGAGTCGTGAAACTGGAAGGGATTTGGCTTTCGGGCCGGCTCGAGCCAAGCCAGTTGCGGATCGAATCTTGCCTCGTCCATCGCGAAAACGCGTTCCAGGATTCGGTTCGCAATAGGTGCCGCGACCGCCCCGCCGCCTTTGCCGCCCTGCACCATCACGGCAACGACATATTTGGGAGCATTATAGGGCGCGAAGCAGGCGAACCAGGCAATCGTGTCACTCTTGCCATCCGTCATCGCTTGCGCCGAACCCGTCTTGCCCGCGACCGCAACATTTGGCAGGCGCGCTCTGCCGCCGGTGCCACCTTCGTTCACCACACTGAACAGGGCGCGGCGGGCCTGCTCAATCTGAGCCGCCCCGACATCAAAACGCAAATCGTGGCGCACCTTCGGCCCGGGAACCACCGGCTGACCTTTCTCGTTTAGAATCGGTTTGCCGTCCGTCCCAACTACGCTTTTGACGAGCCGCGGTTGATAGCACAGGCCGCCGTTGGCCAACGCCGAATACACCATCGCCATTTGCAGAGGACTCACGAGAACGTAACCCTGCCCGATCGAAACATTCGCCGTGTAAGCCGATGACCAGCGCTCTCTCGGATAATGAATGCGCATCCAATCCGGCCCGGGCAAAACGCCTGGCTGCTCCCCGGTGATTTCCACCCCCGTTGCTTTTCCGAGGCCAAGCGCCTCGCCAATCTGGTCAATTGCGTTGATCCCGGCCGCATTGCCCATCTGATAAAAATAGGAATTGCAGGATACCTTGATCGCCTGGGCGAGACCGATCTGTCCATGGCTCCCGCCTTTATCCGCAATGTGACAACGGAAAAAATGGTCGCCATAACTGACGCCGCCACCACACTCGTAGCGTGCGTTGCCGAGACCTTTGTGCAACCCGGCCAGCGCCGTCACGAGTTTGTAGGTCGACCCCGGAGGAAACGCGCTCACCGCCCGGTTGATGAGCGGGTCCGCGGGAGCGTTACGCAGCTGCTCCCAATCCTTTGCCTTAATGCTGGGGATAAAGGTATTGGGATTGAACGACGGCACCGTGACCATGGCTAGGATGTCACCGTTGTTGGGATTTACCACCACAGCCGCTCCGCGGCCCACCGCCCGCAACGCTTCTTCCACGATCATCTGGATGCGCGCGTCGATCGTCAGGTCCACGTTCGCGCCTGCTTGCGGCGGCACTTCCCGCAGCACGCCATCAATCTGTCCCTTCGCGTTCCGGCGCATGTAGCGCACGCCCGGTTTGCCTTTCAAATATTCATCCATCGACTTCTCGATGTTGAATTTTCCTTCCACGTCAGGCTGATAGAAGCTGAACTTTTTCGCCTCCTCCTTGTTGGTGTCGTCGGGCGCGCCGACATAGCCCAGCAGGTGCGAGGCAAGCGCGCCGTACGCGTACGACCGGACGGGCTTCACCGTTATGTCCACGCCGGGCAAGCCGACATCGTGTTCCGAGTACTTCGCCATCGTCGGGAAGTCGATGTCCTTGATATAGGCATAGGGGACTTCCGTATTTGTCCGGAAATGCCGTTGCAGCTGACTGGCGTTGTAATTGCGGGCCAGATCGAGGTCGTCCAGCCGCGGAACGATGCCCGTATTCACGATCTTCACAATGTCCGGCTCCTTTAGGTCCTTGGGCATGCCGTTAATCGTGGTGCGGTATTCAGTCATCGGCGGCGGCCCGACGCGTTCGCGGTAACCCTTGACCATCTCGGGCAGATAGAAATCGACCTCGTAGCTGGCCCGGTTTTGCACCAGCGTGAGGCCGTTGCGATCGCGAATTTCACCGCGCACAGACGGGATGCGCACGGTTGCTTCGGAGCTTCCGCGAATCCTTGAAGTATACTCAGAGCCGCGTGCGACCTGCACCCACCAGAGGCGCATCCCGATGGCGGAAAGCCCCACCAGCATGCAGAGCCCCAGGAATTGAATGCGCAACCGGGGATTAACGCGACGCCGGTTCATTCGTAACCGTCCGGTTCTGGAAGATAAGGATTGGCCGTGAGCCGGCCGAGCGAGTGCAAAGCCCAAAAAACCAGCGGCGCCATGAGCATGGCGATCACACCCGGGCCTCCGATCTGCCACCACGCCTCGCGCGTAAAGACAAGTGAGCCGCGCCGGAAAGCAATCATGAGATATTGGGAAAGAAGGATGGTGGATGTGCAGAGCCCGCTCATTATGCAATGCACTTCCCAGCGTCCGCGGATAAACAAAGGCCTCAGGCCATGCATAATGGCCGCTAGCACGGCGTAGAGCAGTATTGACCATCCGACCGATATTTCAACTCGCGGGCCGATCGCCTGGACCGTCGCGGCATCCAAAAGAAAACCAGCGAAGCCCGCCAGCGCGAGCACGAGCGGAAAAGGGAGCGCCATGGCGCCATAGAAAACGATCACCGGCGCCAGATAAATGCGCGCATTGTACATCCAGTCGAGCGGAGGAAGGAAAAATTCCACGATCTGCGCGAGGAATGTCAGAATCAGCAGAATAACAAAGAAGATCATTTGTTTCCTGTCACCACGAATACGTCTTCGAGGTGCGACAAATCCACCGCTGGCGCGACCCGCGCCTGGCCATCAAGCTCCCGCGCGCGAAAACTCTGCACGCTGCCGATCAGAAGGCCCGAAGGAAACACCCCGCCCACCCCTGAGGTATAGGTCTTCATCCCCGGTTGCAGGTTGGCTTGCTTGGAAAGAAAATTCAGATCGAGCAACGGTGTGACCGATCCGCTCACGCGTTCGCCTGAGACAATGCCTTGCTCCCGCGTCCCCTCCACCGCGGTCGCAACGCGGCAGTTTTCATCTGAGAGTAATAGAACGATGGAAATATTGTCAGCGACGGTCGTTGTCTTCCCGACCAGCCCTGCGTCGGTCACCACCGGCATGTCGCTTTCGATGCCGTCTTTTTTTCCCCGGTTGATTGTCACCGTCCGCCACCAAGTGGAAGAATCGCGCGCCACGATTTCCGCGGGCACCAGGCGGAAGACGGAGCGTTGCCGATAATCGAGTGCGCGCCGCAGACGATTGACCTCGTGCTCCACGTCACGCAACGCCTGGTTCGTGGCTCTGAGGGACCGGTTTTCCACCTTGAGTGCAGCATTCTCGCGCTCCACTTCGTCCAGTGTCTTCAAGCCCGTGCTCACCGAAGTAATTGATTTCTGGAGACCGGACCCAGTCTTCAGGAACGGCGAGATCAACGAATAAAACCCGGCCTGAAGCTTACGAGTGCTCTCCGCACCGAAGCTCAGAAAATAAGCCAGGATCGCGGCAAAGATCGCCAGGGCGATGATACTCGATCGGTTCATCGCGAAACCGAAGATCGGCCGTAACGCAGCCCCGCCGCTGCGGGGCGAGGCCGGGCTTTCCAACCGGCCGCAACGCAGCCCCGCCGCTGCGGGGCGAGGCCGGGCTTTCCAACCGGAAAGGAAAGAGATTCCGTCACCGGTTGAGCGCTAATCTTTCCGCAATCCGGTTTCCGGTTTCCGGTTTCGCTATTACCGCCAGTTGCGATCAGATGAAGCGACTTGACGTAAAAATTTAAGTTCATTGAGGCATTTGCCCGTTCCTTCCGCCACGGCGCTCAGCGGATCTTCGGCCACATGGACAGGCAAACCAGTCTCTTCGCTCAAAAGTTTGTCAAAGCCGCGCAACAACGCGCCCCCGCCCGCCAGGACTAATCCACGGTCCACCAGATCCGCGGACAATTCCGGCGGACAACGCTCAAGCGTGATGCGCACCGAATCGACAATCGTCGAGATCGGTTCCAGTAAAGCCTCCCGCACTTCCTGCGACGTGATCATGAGCGTCTTGGGCAATCCCGCGACCAGATCGCGTCCCTTTACTTCCACGCTTGTCTCCTTCTCGCTCGGGTAGGCCGAGCCAATCTTGATCTTGATTTCTTCCGCGGTGCGCTCGCCGATCATTAAATTGTAAGCACGCTTCATGTATTGGACGATCGCTTCATCCAGCTCGTCGCCGGCCACTCGCACGCTGCGGCTGAAGACGATCCCGGAAAGGGAAATCAACGCGACCTCGGTCGTGCCGCCCCCGATATCGATGATCATGTTGCCGGCCGGATCCTGCACCGGAAGGCCCACGCCGATCGCCGCTGCCATTGGTTCTTCGATCAAATAAACTTCCCGCGCGCCCGCGTGGGTGGCTGATTCGCGGACCGCGCGCTTTTCCACTTCCGTAATCCCCGATGGGACGGCGATCACGACCCGCGGCCTCGCGCGCACCCGGCGGCCGTGCACTTTGGTGATGAAATGGCGGAGCATCGCCTCGGTCACTTCGAAGTCCGCGATGACGCCATCCTTTAAGGGACGCACCGCGACGATGTTTGAGGGGGTGCGGCCGAGCATCCTTTTCGCTTCGTCGCCGACCGCCAGCACCTTATTCGTGCCCGCCTGCACTGCGACCACCGATGGTTCCCGGAGCACGATGCCCTGATCTTTCACGTAGACCAGGGTATTAGCCGTGCCGAGATCGATACCGATGTCGCTGGATAACCAGCCGAAGAGTCCGTTGAACATGAAATTTAGCCTTTAGATTGGTCGCTGAAACGCACTATCCAGTCTGTCGGAAGCGCGTCCTGATTTCGATCTTCCCAGCACCAAACGTGCGAGCGCGATAACGACCGGCTGAAACCGGTAGTATCTAGAAACGGACTCTCTCCGCGTCAAGGGAAAGCTGCCGCCCCTTTCGCCGGCGAAAGGGCGGAACGTCCAACGCTCAACGTCCAACATCCAACGTCCAATGACAGAAAGCTCCGAAAGCTCGATGCTGAAATGGAAGCCACGAGCCGCATTTGACCATTGCCGTTGGTAATAGACGCCGCCCCTTCCTCTCTTCAATTGAACGTTGGACGTTGGACATTGGACGTTGGACGTTTCCCTTCTCCGTTTATGCCGTCGCCAAAAGTCCTCATCGCTCCTTCCATCCTCGCCGCCGACTTCTCTCATCTCGAAGCCGAAATCCATCGCGCCGAGGAGGCTGGCGCGGACTGGTTGCATCTCGACATCATGGACGGCCATTTCGTCGACAACATTTCGTTTGGGCCTGCAGTCGTTGCGACGGTGCGGAAGCACACAGCTCTTCCGCTCGACGTCCATCTCATGATCGAGCGTCCCGATCATTACCTGCGGCGCTTTCTCGAAGCGGGCGCGAATTCGATCACGGTTCATGTCGAACGCGAAGCAAAGCATGACGTGGCGCAAACCTTGAGCGCGATTCGCGCGGCGGGGTGCGGCGCCGGCCTGTCGCTGAATCCAGCGACTCCGTTCGAAACGGTCGAACCGTATCTTGGGACGATCGACCTTCTCTTGGTGATGACCGTGCATCCTGGATTCGGTGGCCAGGCATTCCGTCCGGAGATGATGGAAAAAGTGCAGCGCGTCAGAGCGTGGCGCGATGCGAATGGAGGCAGACTCCACCTCGAAGTCGACGGCGGCATCAACGCCGGGACCGCCAAATTATCGATTGAGAATGGCGCAAACGTTCTCGTCGCCGGCACCTCTATTTTCCGCACGGAAGATTACGCGAAAGCGACTCGGGAATTGCGCGGCGAATAACAAATCCGCATTGGTCCGAGGTGCGCGGTGAAAAATGCGTGTCATCCCGAGTCGCGCAGACGGCGAGGGACCTCACAGTCGAAGTGAAAACCCTCTACGTTTATATGATGACCAATCGCAGTCGAACCGTGCTGTATACCGGTGTAACGAACAGTCTCGAGCGCCGCGTCTGGTTTCACCGGAACAACACGGTTAAGAGCTTCACCAAGACGTACAAGGTGGACCGCCTCGTTTACTATGAGCAGTTCAACGGGGCTCTCGACGCCATCGCCCGTGAAAAGGAGATCAAAGGTTGGCGACGCGAAGAAGAACGAATTGGTCCAGACGGCAAACCCGCTGTGGAAAGACCTTGGGCTGGAACTGTTTGGCCCTGGCAGCGGGAACGTGAGACGACGCGAACAATGCGAGTGACCCACTGGGAAACACTGTGTGGCCAACATTCGACTGCGAGGTCCCTCGCCGTCTGCGCGGCTCGGGATGACAGCAGAAACGTCCCAGCGCCCCTTGAGGTCCCCGCGCCTAATTCAAGACCAGCGGCGCTTCGCCCACCATGGCGGGCGCGCTTTGCACCTCCGTCTCCGCCATCACTTCGTCGGTCTGCGTCACGCGCACCACTTCTTCGATGGTCGTCTTGCCTTCGGCCACCCGACGCCAGCCGTCCTGTCGCAATGTTTCCATCCCTCCGGCAATCGCGCATTGCTTCAGCTCTCCGCCGTCGCGCTTTTGCATGATCAATTTTTTCAACGCCTCGGTCACCACGCAGATTTCGTAAATGGCGAGGCGCCCCAGGTAGCCCGTTTGCCGGCAATGGTCGCATCCAGCGCCGCGTTGGAACTGCGTCCCCAACTTCGCCGAAATACCAATCTCAGCCAGATACTCGCGCGGGTACTCCACCGGTTCGGTGCAGTGCGGGCAGATTGTGCGCACAAGCCGCTGCGCAATAAATGCCTTTACCACGGACGAAAGCAGAAACGGCTCAACATCCATATCCAGCAAACGCGTGATGCCACCCACGGCATCGTTCGTGTGAAGCGTACTGAAGACAAGGTGTCCGGTCATCGCCGCCCGGATCGAAATGTCCGCCGTCTCCACGTCGCGAATTTCACCCACCATGACGACGTTTGGGTCCTGCCGCAAAATGTGGCGGAGACCTTTGGCGAACGTCAGATCGATCTCTGGTTTTACGTCAATCTGGGACACACCAGGCAGCCGATATTCCACCGGTTCCTCGATCGTGATGATCCGGCGTTGAACCGAATTGATGCTGCTGAGGAAACAGTAAAGCGACGTGGACTTGCCCGAGCCCGTCGGACCGGTCACCAGGATGATCCCGTTGGGCTGCGTCAGGAGCGACTTCATGATCCGGGTGTGCCCGGGACTGAGATCGAGACGCTCGAAACCGAAGGCCTGCTGTTGATCGCGGCTGAGCAAACGCAAGCTGATCGATTCGCCGTTCACGGTCGGAATCGTCGAAACGCGGACGTCGATGTTCTGGTCGTGAGCCTGCAGATTGATGCGGCCATCCTGCGGCAGACGGCGCTCTGCGATGTCCATATGCGCCATAACTTTTAAGCGGGAGAGAATGGCAGATTGCAGCAGGCGCAATTGGGGCGGCACCGCCACCTCGTGCAGGATGCCGTCGATCCGGTAACGGATGCGCAGATCGTTCTCCAGCGGTTCCACGTGAATGTCCGTCGCCCGTTCCAGGATCGCTTCGCGAATGACCTGGTTCACGAATTTCACCACGGACGCGTCCGGATCGTCCGCGTTCAAGTCGGTGGAGCCCTCGACGTCCTGCGTACTTTCGAACGACCGGTTCGCTTTCAGAATTTCATCGAAGGTTTCCGCGCCCACGCCATAAACGGTCTTCATCGCCCGCAAGATTTGCGCACGCGGAACCAGGACCCATTCCGCCGGGCCTTTCAGAAGTTGGGACGCGAGCTGACGCCCCACCGAGTTAAAGAGATCGTAGGTCGCCAGCACGACCGTTTTGTCCTTCATCTCGATCGGCAAAATGTGATGCTGGAAAACGAAGCGGCTCGGCAGCATCGACAAGACCGGGCGCTCGATCTTCATTTTGTCGATGGAGACGACCGGCACCTGGAAATAATTCCCGATCGCTTCCAGGAAGCGCTGTTCGTCCACTTTGCCGGAATCGAGCACCTGGCTGGTCCAGGAGCCGCCATTCAAGTTTGAGGCGAGTTCCCGCGCTTCGTCGTGCGACGGCACGCCGCTGGCGAGGAGCAGATCGACCAAAGACTGGCTAACGGCAGCGTTCATAGGCGGACATCTTACTCGCGACCGATGGAATTGTCATCTGGCGGCGAATCGCCAACGGGGCACGAAAGTCCCGCTCCCCAGCACTATTTCATCCCCGGGAGATCGGGCGCTGGAAGTTCGAGCGTCTTTCCATCCCCCGGCACCGGGCAATCGGGACAATCTTCCTCGTCGAGTTCCGGACCGAAGTGCGTCTTGTCCGAGCTTTTTTGCCGTAAGCGATAAAGATCGAGTTTGGTCAAGGCGACTTCCGGCCGCATCAAGATGAGCAACTCACGCCGGCTCTTTGACTTTGCCGTGTTTCGAAATAGGCCGCCAATGAGCGGAATCCTGCTCAAAACAGGAATGCCGTTCACGTCCCGACTTTGGGAGTCCTGGATCAGCCCACCCAAAACGATGGTTGAGCAATTGGGCGCCGAAACGGTGGTTTTGATGTACTTCGTGGCAATCGTGGGGATGAGATTTTCATCGATTTGAGTCCTACCGTCGATGCTGTCCAATTTCTGAAGGATCTCGAGCGTGACCTCCTTCTCCGAATTAATCAGCGGCACCACTTCAAGCTGCAAGGCGATTTTCTTATACTGAATGTTCGACTGCTGGGCCAGACCGTTAATATTGCCACCGTTCGAAATGGTACTGACCGGGACTGGAATCTCCTGGCCCGAAGCAATAATGGCTTTCTTATTGTTAGTAGTGAAGACAGTCGGTCGAGAGATTACCTTAAAATTGCCCGTCGAATGCAGCATCTTGACGATTGCGACGAGAGAGTTTCCGGCGGCGAGATAAACATTCGTTCCGCCCGTAGCAATGTTCGCGATTCGCCTGAAATTAAGCAGATTCGCGGGGTCCAATATTCCACCATTAGCTCCGCCACTGCCAGGGATCACATTGCCGTTGTCATCTAGGCCCGATGGCGGCAACGCGAGTCCGGTATTCCGCGAGGTAATAACGCCACTAGCCGACTCGCGAGCTCTCCCAAAATAATCGATCCCAAACTCATCGTTCTTATTGAGCGTAAGTTCGCCAATCACGGTACTTAAAGCCACCTGCGGTGCCTTTACGTCCATCTCGTCGAGAATCTTCATTACCTTCACGACGACCTCGCGATTACCGAGGATGATGATGGTATTCGCACGTTGGTCCGCGATAATCTTGGCGTTGCCGATCGTCACCGCTTTTGGTGTCGTATCCACTGCCTGGGTGGAAAGTTCCTCTGAAAAATTCTGACCGCCGCCACTGCCGCTCGACCCCGTATCGAATCCCCCGGAATTGGTGGGAGGGCGTGGTCGCGGCGCCTGTTGGCCCGGAGCTTGGGCGCCGCCGGCGTCCGTGCCGCCTTGCGAGTCCATGCCAGGCTCGGTCAATGATTGCACCAGCACTGGCAGAATGTCGGCCGCAGAGATGTAGCGCAGGGGACGCGCGACCGGCTTGGCGAATTCCACGTTTGCGTCGAATTCCGCAATCAATTTGCGGATAAAGGGCATGTTCACCGGCCGCGTGATGACATGGATCCGGTTTGTCCGGATGTCCGCGGCAAGTTTGATCTTGCCGATGACGATGGAGTCCTCCGAAAGCGCGGTGAGCGCCCCGAGGTCGCTTTCCTCCTTCGTCGGTTGCGGGATTACGCCGGGCACGACCGGACGGACGGCCCTGACCCCCTGGACTGGCGGCGCGCCCGGTGTAGTGGGCTGGGCCCCTTTTTCGAAAACTACGTTCAGCATTTCGACCACTTTGCTCACATCGGCCCGCTCCAATTTGATGAATTCGCTCACCACTTCCGCCGGTGGGATGTCCACCTGGTCGATAATGCGCACGAGCGAGCGAATCGTGCTGGAGTTTTCGGTCACGATAATGCTCGAGGACTTGGGCAGCGCGAGAAACGAAGTGAACGTCTGGGGCGGAGAAAGATATTGTCCGAGCACCTGCTGGAGCTCGATTGGATCGGCATAGCGCAGCTTGAAGACAAAGCTGATGACGTGATCACCCGATGGGATGTCAGCCTCGTCGGAAATAATCGGCACCCCGGCGCCCCGCGGATTTCTTCCCGTTCCGATCACTTTGACGACGTTATTCTCGGCTGGAACGAGTGAGTACCCGTTCATGAGCAAATTCATCTCGATGATCTTGATCGCCTCGTCGCGCGGGAGCGGTTTGGCCAAAAAGATAGTCACTTTGCCCTGGACGAAGTTGTCCGTGACCAGCCTTTTCCCCGTGAGTGTCTCGTAGAGGCGGAGCACATCCACCACATCACTGTTTGGGTACTGCAGCGCCACGGTTTGTTCCTGTGCTGGAGCGGCCGTGGCGGTCGGCACCGGCAACGGCTTGAACTCTGGCTGCGCTGCTGCGGGCGCCGCGGGCGCTGGAGGTGGCGGGGCCGTCTCCGCGCTTCTATTGTCCCGGGGCGGGGCGACCGGGGGAGCCGAGGGAACTGGCGGCTTGGCCTGGCTGAAACCGGAGTTGATGGCTGCGAGACACAGCGCCGCGATGCAGAAAGGGCGTAGCACGGGTTTTATGTAATAGGTCGGGGGGGTGCGGTCAACCTCGTTCCCCTTGGCAAAGGTGGATTTCTCCGTGCGCTGCCGGGCGTTGCCTTGAAGGCTTAACCGCTTAGCCGCGCCAACAACTTCCCGTGAATTCCGTCGAAGCCGCCGTTGCTGAAAATCACGACCACATCCTTCGGCTTCAGCAGCGGCACGAGGCGCTCCAGAATATGAGCGACATCCGGCTCGTAAAAGGCCGGCCGGCCGGCCTGCGCGATCGCTTCCATCACCGCCTCGGGATTCAGCCGGTCCTCTTCCGGAATCTGATCGAGGCGCGCTATCTGCGAAATGAAGACGCCGTCCGCCAGTTTCAGCGCATCGGGAAGATCCTGTTGAAAAACCGCGCGCCGCGTCGTGTTCGAGCGGGGCTCGAAGATGGCCCACAAACGGCAACCCGGATATCGGTGCCGCAACGCTCGCAGCGTTTCGCGGATCGCGGTGGGATGATGCCCGAAATCATCGATCACCTTTACGCCGCCCACTTCGCCCCGCACTTCCTGCCGTCGCGCGATCCCCTGGAAGCGGGCAAGCGCCTTCCGGATCTTGGCCACCGAAACACCGTAGAAACGCGAGGCGGAAATCGCCATCGCCGCGTTCCGGACGTTGAATTCCCCGATCAGCGGCACCTCGAATTCATCTTTGCCAAGCCTGAAGCGCGAACCCTCGGAAGAATAAGCGACCTCACGGATTTGCTGAGCGCAATTTGGGGAAAAGCCGATTTCCAAGATTTGCGCGAGACAATCGCGCGCGACTTCCACGCAGCTTGGATCGTCTCCGTTCAAGAGCACCATTCCATTTTGCGGGACGATATTGAGCAGCCGCCGGAAACTGAGCTTGATCTCGTCGAGGTCGCGAAAGATATCCGCGTGATCGAACTCGATATTGTTTACGATCAACAATTCCGGCAGGTAGTGAACGAACTTCGAGCGCTTGTCGAAAAAGGCGGAGTCGTATTCGTCCCCTTCGAT
>Ga0190272_10000492_pt1 | contig 20708 bp, 18 predicted proteins | sample Popmic504T_FD_133746 | JGI IMG/M metagenome (GOLD analysis project Ga0190272, IMG submission 133746) | Populus adjacent soil microbial communities from riparian zone of Shoshone River, Wyoming, USA - 504 T | ecosystem: Environmental > Terrestrial > Soil > Riparian zone | place: USA: Wyoming... | reverse complement strand
TCGTCGACCAGCGCCTGCACGCCCTCAAAGCCGCGAATGCCGATCAGCGGGTCGACCTCGACATGCGTGCGCATGCGCGTCGTGCCGTGCTTGATGCAATTCTCCAGCGTCTCCTTCGCGCGTGTATGTACATCCTCGACCGACATCGTGTGCTTGATATCGGACACGCGCTTCATCGCGTTGTGATCGCGGCCGTTCTCGCCGGCGCATCGATCGATGATGCGCGACTTGTCGAGGTGGATGTGGGTCTCGATCAGGCCGCCGCAGCAAAAGCAGCCCTGTGCGTCATAGGCGGGCGCATCGCAGACAAGTTTTGGTTCGATCGCCGCCACGCGGCCCTTCTCGAATCCGATGTCCGTCGTAGCGTCGAGACGGCCCGGCACGCGCGCGTTGCGGATCACATAGTCGATCATGCCATGACCCTGTAAAGCTCGCGATTGAGTTCGCTGACGATCTGATGAAAACGATCCGTCAACCGCGTCTCGCGGTCGCGCGGTCGCGGCAGATCTATCTCGAACGTTTGATGGATGCGGCCGGGCCGCGCGCTCATCAATACTACGCGGTCGGAGAGGAATACGGCCTCCGCCAGGCTGTGCGTCACGAACAGCACGGTCCTGCGATAGTGATGCCACAGGCGCATCAGCTCGAACGCCATGCGGTCGCGTGTGATCTCGTCAAGTGCCGCGAATGGTTCGTCCATCAGCAGCACGGCTGGATCGAGCGCGAGCGCGCGGGCGAGCGCAACGCGCTGCTGCATGCCGCCGGAAAGCTGGTGCGGATACTTCTTCTCAAAATCCCCAAGACCGACAACCTGGATCAGTTCCTCGATGTTCGTGCCGGTCTGGCGCGGCGCGCCGCTGCGCCGCGCCACCAGATCGCGCAGCAGGCTGATGTTGTCCGCAACCTTGAGCCACGGCATCAGGTTTGCTTGCTGGAACACGAGACCAATACGCCCGCCGTGGCGCAGATTGCGCGGAGGGGAGCCGCCAACCGCGACGCTGCCGCGCGTCGGCGCCATCAGGTCGGCGACGACCTTGAGTAACGTGCTCTTGCCGCAACCGGATGGTCCCACCAGCGAGACGAAAGCTCCGTCCGGGATATCGAGGCTGATCCCGGCCAGCGCCTTGACAGGCTCGGCGCCGCCGACCCCATAGGTCACATCGACATTCGTCACCGAAATCGCGGCGCCGCCGGCGGCGCGCTCAGCCGAAGGTTCGGCAGCAACGCTCGCCACCTCAGTTCGTCACTTTCTTCACGAGGTCGGCGAGCGTCCTCGCCTCATCGAGGCTTTCAACGATCGCGTTGGTGTACATGTCTTTGGCGGCGGGCTTCTTGGCCAGATCGCCGGACTCGGCGGCGAGTATGTCGATCGACGACTGCCATTTGGCGTCGTTCATCAATCCGAAGCGCTGCGCATAGTCGGGCGTGTTGTAGAGGCCGTAGATAATTTCGAGTTTCTTGGTCTCAAGCTTTAGGTCACGATCGGGCGAAACCTTGACCACCTCCGCAACTGCCGCCTCCTTGTTGCTGGCCGTCCAGATCAGGCTCTTGAGCGTGGCGCGCACGAAGCGCTTCACCAGATCGGGGTTGGACTTCAGCAACTGCTCGCTGGTGTAGATGACGGTGCCGTAGAACGAGACGCCATTGTCCTTCAGCGGCATCACGTCGGTTGGAAAGCCGCGCATGTCGAGGGTGAGCGCTTGCCCGAAGTGATAGCCGAACACGGCGTCAACCTGCCCGGCGGCGAGCATCTGAACTTCGGCGCCGCGCGCAACGTTTACATACTCGATGTCGTTGCGCGTGAGCCCGCCCTTGATCAGCAGCGGCTCCAGCAGACCCTTCACGTTGCTCTGGAACCAGGAGATCTTCTTGCCCTTGAGCTGGCTCGGGCTCGTGTATTTGTCTTTCTTCAACGTGATGACCGAGAACGGCGTATCTGGCTCGTCCGCCATCACGGCGACCACCGGCACGCCGCCCCCGCGCGCCCGGATGAACCCGTCCGCATTGGCGACGCCGAACTGCTCGCGGCCGGTGCCGATGAACACTTCGTTCTGCTGGCCGGCGGAGGGCGGGCGGATTTCGAGGTCGATACCCTCGGCCTTGTAGATGCCCTGCGCGACGCCGCCGTAATACTGCGCGTGCATCGCCCATGGCGTGAAGTTGATCCGCATGATCACCTTGTCCTGCGCGTGCGCAGCTCCGGCCATCATCAGCGCCATTAAGGAGACTGCGGCTGTTATCATTTGCATCGAAACCTCCATCAATCGTTTCGCCAGGTCTGCCGGCGCGCGCCAATTACACTTGAGTCGTCGAGTCACTTCCTTCGTGCTTCCAGGAAATCTTCCGCTCCACCCATGACATGAAACCGAAGAAGGCCGTGCCGATCACTGCAAGCGCAATGATCGCCGCGAAGGATCGAGCGGTGTTGAAGTTAAAGCTTCCAGAGAGAACGAGATAGCCCAGGCCGTTCGAAGCAGCTAGCCATTCGGCCACGATCGCCCCAAGCACCGCGAGCGTGGTCGCTATCCGCAGACCGGCAAAGATATAAGGCATCGCGTACGGCAGCCGCAGCCGGAAGAACATTTGCCGCTCGTTCGCGTCGACCGAGCGGAACACGTCGGCGAGCCCGCGGTCGACCTCCTTGAATCCCGCCATCGTGTTGATGACGATCGGGAAGAAGGCGATCGATGCGACGACGGCGATCTTCGAACCGATGCCGGCACCCACCCAGACGAGGATCAGCGGAGCGATCGCGATTTTCGGGACGCTTTGCAGGCCGACGAAGATCGGCATGATCAACCGTTCGGCGAGCGGAAAGCGGATCATCAGGGCGGAGATCCCGAGCGCGAACAGCACCGCCGTGACGTATCCGCTGATGATGCTGCCGATGGTGGCGAGGCTGTGCATCTGGATCAGCGGCCACTCGTCGACAATCAGCTTGGCGACGTCGGTCGGCGCCGGCAGCAGGAAGTTGGGGACGTCAAATGCGCGTGTGAGGACCTGCCAAAGGATGAGTAGAAAAACGATAAGCAAGACCGGCCCCGCGCGCTCGATGCCACGGCGCCAGCTACGGGCGGCCGGCTTCTCCTCGGCGGAGTTTTCGGCGTGCGAAAGGGTCAAAATGCCACCTGGTTGGGTGCTATTGTAACGGCTCGCCGCCGACTCTCAAGGCAGCGCTGCGCATGGGTGAACTTGCTGCGAATTCATTCCACGGTAGCGTCTCGGCGGCTCGCCTCGTGGCTTACGACAGAGGCAAGGCCGCGCACCAGGTGCCGGGATTTGCTCTCAAATAGCTGACCTTGTCTGCTACGGGCGAGGGAGATTCCATGAAACAAGCGGTTACGAGTCGCCCTCGGGGTCAGTTTCTTGGAGCTATTTCAGAAGCAGTAGATCTGAGGCGTGATGCTGCGCACGCCGATTATGCCGCGTCACCCGTCACCCGGGCGTTACCCTAGGAGACAAGGCCACTTCGAAAACTAGTCGGAAGTTTAATAACTGTAAGCAGATCTGGTGCGCGATCCACTGTCGGACACTCAGATGATCATGGACAACCGCTCACCGGCTGGCCCTTACCCAATACCACGTCCCTAGGCGCGCCGGGGTCGCGCAGCGATTCTGTCCCACGCCACCATGTTTAACGCCGAGAGCTTGTGCTTCATGATGCGTTGGCTCGCCGTGCGCTCGAAACCATCCACCATGACGATGTAGCGCGGGTTCTGATAAGGCGCGAGCCGCTCCGCGAGCCAGTCCGACAACTCTTGCGGCTCGAGCGCCGCTCGCGTCCTCCGCTGGACGAACAATTTGATGTCCTGCTCGCCGATCTCCCCCGCAACGCCAATCATGGCGCAATCCTCAACTGCCGGATGCTTCGATGCGATCTGCTCGACCTCGAGCGCGGAGACATTCTCGCCACGCACCCGCACGCTGTCGGTCATGCGGCCGTGGAAATACATGTTGCCCGCGGCATCGAAGGAGCCAAGGTCGCCGGTATGGAACGCATCTCCACGCAGCGCGCGCGCGGTTGCCTCCGGGTTCGACAAATAGCCGCGCGTGATTGCGCCGGGAAGCGAGGTGCGCACGACAATCTCACCGCGCTCCCCCATAACGACGGGCGCGCCGGACGGCGAAATCAGTTCGACCTCGAACCAGGGCGGGGGGTGGCCGACGGATCCGACCGCGCCGGTGTCGTTGTAGGTCGTGATGCTTGAACACTCGGTCATGCCGTAGCATTCCCGAATCTGCACGTCGAACCGCTTTTCGAAGGGAAGCCAGATTTCGTTCGGACAACCGCCGCCCCAGGCGATGCGCGCGCCATGCGTACGATCGAGTGCCGATTGCGGCTGCTTCAGCAGAATTTGCAAAATGCCGCCGAGAAAATGAATGTGACTCGCGCCGTACGAGCGCACCTGTTGCCAAAAGCGACTCGCCGAGAATTGCTCGACCAGCGCCAAGGTTACGTCGCGGATCAGCGGGAGCACGATCATCTGCGCGCCGCCGATGTGGTAAAGCGGCTCCCACATGAACATGACGTCGCCCGCGCGGGCGTCCGACACGAGCGCGACCGCTTCGCCCGACAACCGCAGCATCCGGTGCGAGACAAGAACACCCTTTGGGCGGCCGGTCGTCCCGGATGTGTACATGACGGCGAACAGTTCGTCGGTGCTGGGCGCCGGCTCGCTCCAGACAGCCTCGCAGCCGCCACTCGCAATGGTCTTGACCGCGTCCGTGATGAAGACCTGTACGCCGGAAAGATTTGCCCCGCTCGCCTCGATTGTCGCCGTGAGCGCCGCTTCGGCCACGATCAGTTTCGGCGCCGAATGATTGAAGATGTAGCCGAGATTCTCGCCGCGACTTTGAACGTTGATCGGAACCCAGACGGCGCGCGCCTTGGCGATTGCAAACAGCAGCGCCAACGCCACAGGGCCGTTGCGGATCATCAGCGCAACCGCGTCGCCGGGCGCAAGCCCGATGCCGCGCATCCAGAATGCGAGCGTGGTTGCCATGCGGTCGAGTTCGCCGAAGGTCAATGGCGTGTCTTCGCAGCGGGCGAACTCGCCGGACGGGTTTTCCCGCGCGCGGCGAACCAGCAGCGTTGCGAATCCGTCGTCGGTATCCTTCATGCCCACGTGAGATGTAGTCGCGCGTTACGCTTGGCCGCGCGCCTTGCGCCGCGCCGCGCGCTCGGCAAAAAAGCGCCGCATTGTCTCTTGCGGCTCGCCCGACGCATAGGCCTCGGCCTGGATCTTTCCGCCGTTGCGGAACGCCTCGTCGAACGCCTCCTGCATCACCTGACGGAAACGTTGCTTGTTCAAGCGAAAGGCCGTGACCGGCTTCGACGCCATCAGCTCGGCGACCTCGCGCGTCTTCGGCATCACGTCCTCGGGCCGCGCCACGAGGTAATTGATGAGGCCGATGGACGCGGCCTCCTCGGCCTCCATCATGCGTCCCGTCAGGGTGAGCTCCATCGTGCGCGCCAATCCGATGCGCGGCAGCATCAGCATTGGGCCGGTGACGCTTGGGATGCCGGCATTGATCTCCGGCTGACCCATGCGCACGCCAGCATGTCCGACGCGAACATCGGTGAGCATGACTGCCTGGAACGCCGAGCCGGCCGCGACGCCATTGAGGGCTGCCAGACATGGCTTATCGAGACCCCGGATCGCATTGTAGAAGTCCTGCCACGACTGGAACCAGTTGGCGCCCTCGCTGCCGGACTGGAATTTCTCCGTCTCCTCCAGATCCTGCCCCGCGCAGAACGCCCGCTCGCCAGCCCCCGTCATGATGACGGCCTTGACCGCCGGATCACTATTCCAGTCATTGAGCACGGCGGTGATTTCGGCGCGCATGGGCGTGTCCCAGGCGTTGAGCTTCCACGGCTTGTTGAGCGTGACCGTACCGATGCCGCCGGTAACCTCGGTCACGATGACCGCATTGCTCATAGTGTTACTCCTCGCGCCACTTGCACCGGCATCTAGAAGGGTGGACCTTGCGGCTGTCAAATGCGCGATTGAACGACGCCGCATGCTCGGCAAGCATGCACGCGCCGTTATTGGCTCGCAATGAAGGGAAACATGAACGGCAGAGTCGTACGTGCGGTTGTGCCGAGCGGTCCGCCCGTGCGCATTCTCGTCGATGGCGGGGAGGTCACGGCCTACACCGGCGAAAGCGTGCTGGTCGCCGTCTTGGCGGCACGCAATGCGCTGCGCCAGCACGAGTTCGGCGATGAGGCGCGCGCCGGCTTCTGCCTGATGGGCGCCTGCCAGGATTGCTGGGTTTGGCTCGCCGACCATTCGCGCGTACGCGCCTGCACGACTGTCGTATCCGATGGCATGAGTGTCCTCACGGGTGCGCCGCCTGGATTTGACCGCCGTGATTAGGGTCGCGATTGTCGGCGCCGGCCCGGCCGGTATCGCGGCTGCGGGCGTCCTTGCCGCGCACGGCGTTGCCGCCACTGTGATCGACGAGGGACGCCAACCGGGCGGGCAGATCTATCGGCGCGCGCGCGCCGGTCTCGCGCTCGACATTGACACGCTGTTTGGCGCCGAGGTTCCGAACTATCGGAATTTCCATGCGGCGTTCGATGGCTTGCGCGGCCGCATCGACTACCGACCGCAGACGCTCGCTTGGGGCGTTGACGGCAAACAGCTTCATACCGTCCGCTCAAACGAGGCCGATACAATCGATTTTGACGCGCTCATTCTGGCAACCGGGGCCACCGATCGTGTGATGCCGATCGCCGGCTGGACGCTGCCGGGCGTGTTCACGCTCGGCGGCGCACAGGTGCTGCTCAAGGAGCACGGCTGCCTGATCGGGCGGCGGATCGTCTTCTGCGGCAGCTCTCCCCTCCTCTATCTCGCCGCCAAGCAGTATCGCGCCATGGGGGCCACGATCGCGGCCATTCTCGACACGACGCCATTCGCCGCCAAGGTGGGCGCAGCCGTGGACCTCTTGGCGGCGCCGAATACGCTTGCGCGTGGACTCGGCTACATGCGCGCGCTACGGGGTGAGCGCGTACCAATTCACCATGGCGTCACGCTGTCCGCATTCGAGGGCGCGAGCGGCGTGGAAAGAGTGCGCTTTCGCAATCGTAGCGGCCGCGAACACGTCATTGGGTGTGACGGCGTGGCGTTCGGTTTCGGTGTCAAGCCCGAAACCCAGCTTCCCGAACTCGCGGGCGTGGAGCTTCGCTACGACGCGGTCTTCCGCCAATGGTTGCCGGACGCCGACGCAGATGGACGATGCGGCGGCAATGTCTACGTGGCGGGAGATGGTGCGACCATAGGCGGAGCGGAAGCCGCGGCAGTCACCGGCCAGCTCGCCGCCTGCGCGGTGCTCGACGATTTCAAAATCGCGGTTGCAGGCGTCGATCGCGCACGCGCACGGCGCCAGGTCACACGGCTACGCCGTTTCCAGCGCGGTCTCGCTCGCGCATTCACTTGGCCGGCCGACGTCATTCGCGATCTCGACGACGATGTGATGGTGTGCCGGTGCGAAGGCATTACGGCGGGCGAGTTGCGTGCGTCGATCCGCGCAGACTTCGGCCCAACCGAGGTCAATCGCCTCAAGGCCATCACCCGTTGCGGCATGGGCCGCTGCCAAGGCCGCTTCTGCGGCCTTACCGCCGCGGAGTTAACGGCGCAGACGCTCGGAATACCGCTCGAGGCCGTTGGCCGCCTGCGCACGCAGCCACCCGTCAAGCCGATCCCGCTCGCGGTCAGGCTTGCGGGAAACTCTGTGGCCGCAGCGCGCGATGAAACCAGTGCACCAGCGTGACCATGTCGAACACCGGCACGCCGAGGCGCCGGTTGAGCTCGTGCGAATAGGGCGTGATGTTGGTGCATTCGCACACGATCGCGCCGATCGAGGGATCGGCCGCGACCATGCGTTCGGCGACGCCAATCACTTCGTCCTTGAGCACATCGAACGGCACCGTGGTATCGCCCTCGCGGATCGAGCGCTGAAACTCGGACGCGGGTGGCATGCCGACCACCGGCGTTTGCGGATCGATGCCGACAGCCGCCAGATGATGAACGGTGAGCGCCTCGGCCGAGAACGTGAGGATCGCGGGGCGCTTTCCCTTCGGCAGCACCCGCGCCACCATCGGCACTTGCAGCAGCGCGCTGGTCGCGACCGGCACGCTGCAATGCGCCGCGAGTTCCTGCTGGTAGAGCGCGAGGAAGCCGCACGTCGTCGTGATGCCGTCGACGCCTTCGGCGATCAGCTCGTCTGCCGCATCGGCAAAGCGCTGAAACAAATCGCGGTTGTTGAGCGTGTCCACGACCTTGTTCGGCACGGCGCCGCGCACGATCTTGTATTGTACGGGAAACGGCCAGGTTTGCGCATTGCCGATGTCGCCGTTGAAGCGTTCGAATCGGGTATCGAGCATCAGGATGCCCAGCGGCACACCATAATAGGTCCGCTTGCGCGCGCCATTGCCGGTCGTGGTCATGAGAGCGCGGCTCGTGTTTCTGTCGGGCCCATCGCGGCCGACGCAAGCGCTGGATCAAACTCGCCGACAAGGCGTTCCTGATCGGGTTGCACCCCGCCGGCAAAGCGGTCGACCGCGAAGGCCTCGATTGGAATTCTGGCCGCGCCCTCGTCGATCATTTCGGCCATCGTATAGCCGACGCCCGGGCTAAGCTGAAAGCCGTGGCCGCAGAATCCGAAAGCGTGCAGCAGATTCTTCGTCGTGCGGCTCCAGCCCATCACGGGGAGCATGTCGGGCAGATAACCTTCGATCCCGGACCAAACCCGGATGACCTGCGCGGAGGCGAGCATCGGCACCACGCGCGCCATGTGCTCCAATCCGAGCAGGACCTTGGCCGGCGGCACGGGCGCCCGGTTTTGGACCCGGTCGGCAGGGCCGCGCGGGTAGAAGCCGACGATCACGTTGCCGCGTTCGACCTGCCGGATGATGACCGCGCCGCCGGCATCCTGAAGCGCCGTCTTGATGAAGTATGGCAGCGGCTCGGTGACGAAATTCGGCGGCGCCGCCGGGAACATCGGCGTGGTCTCGCCGAACTGTTCGGCGATCTCGTTGCCCCATGCGCCCGACGCGTTGAGAACGATCGGCGCTTCGAACACGAGGTCGCCGTCGGTCGCAATACGAAACCCTTCGCCGGCGGGCTCGATGCCAACGACGCGGGTGTTCGGAAAAATGTCCGCGCCAAATGCGCGCGCCGCACGTGCGACGGCAGGCGTTACAAGGCGGGGATTGGCCGTGCCGTCGCGCTTCGACCATGTCGCGCCGCAGACGTCGGGGCCGAGATAGGGAAATCGCCGCCGCACTTCGTTCGCGCCGAGGAGTTCGATCTCTAGGCCGCCCGCGGTCCCTTCCCGCTGGTAGCGTTCGAGCCGCGCCAGCTCTTTCGGATCCAACGCGATGTAGGCGTGGCCGCAGGGAGAAAACTCGCATGTCTCTCCAATCAGCTGCTCGATCCGCTCCCACTGCTCGTGCGCGCGCAGCGCCAAAGGAAACTCGGTCGGATGACGTCCCTCCAGCCGGACGTTACCGAAATTGACGCCGCTCGCCTGACCGCCGACCGCGCCCTTCTCGATCACCGCGACCGAATGGCCGCGCTTGCGCAGGAAATAAGCCGTCCACGTCCCGACGAGGCCGCCGCCGATAATCGCAACGTCGTGGTGGATCGTACCCATGACGCTGTCTAACATTGAGACGGGAAGACGTACATTGCAGCGGCGGGGCATCGTGCAAGACATTCGCGCCGACATCCTGATCTTCGGAACCGGCAATTTTGCCGGGCGGATGGCGCTCGATCTCGCGGCGACGGCATCCGAGCCCGTGACAGTCGTGATCGCAGGCCGCAATCGCGATCGCCTCAAATGGCTTCGCACGGCTGGCAATGCGCGCGCAGCCATGTTCAATCGTCCAGCGCGCTTTGTTGCGCATGAAGTCGATTTGTCGGTCGCGGATGCCGCGGCCGAGGCCATTGCGGCGGCCGAGCCGAAAGTGGTCGTTCAGGCAGCCTCGTTCCAGACCGGCAATGTCATCAGCAACCAAGGCAATGCCTGGACAAAACTCGTGGCCGAAGGCGGCTTGAGCGCGACCGCAGTGCTGCAGGCGCCGCTCTCGATTGCGGTCGCGCGCGCCGTCAAGGCGGTGCGGCCGCAAGCCCATTTCATCAACTGCTGTTTCGCCGATGTCGTGAACCCACTCATTGCCGCGCTCGATTTGCCGATCACGTGTGGGGTCGGAAATGTCGCGATTCTCGCCAACGCATTCGCCGGCACTCTCGCGCCCGGTCAACGGCTCAAGGTGCTGGCACACTATCAAAACCTCGCACCGTGGCGGCGCACCGCCGAGACGCGCAACGGCCCTTCGGCGCGCGTCTGGGTCAATGATGAAGAAGTCGCCGACGTCTATCGGCGCTTTGCCGATGTCCAACTGACCCGCGAACCTGCGATTGAGATTTCGGGCGCGAGCGGCGTCCCGCTGATGCTTGCGATGGCGCACGAGCGCGAGTGGGTAGGCCATGCGCCGGGACCGCGCGGCCTGCCCGGCGGCTATCCGGTCCGGCTCAAGGCGGGTGAAATCGACCTTGATCTCCCGACCTCACTCACACGCAGCGAGGCGATTGCGTGGAATCTGCGCTACGAACAGGACAGCGGACTCGTTGTCGGCCCGGACGGGCGCGCGACCTATACTGGGCGGCTGAACGAACTGATCGCGGCCTTTAGTCCCGAGCTCGCTGAAGGATTCCATGTGCGCGATATCGAGGAAGCCTACCGCGCCATGAACGACCTGCGGTCGCGACTTGAACACAAAACGGCCTGACGGCGAGTCCAGTTTTCCGCGGCTTGCCCGCCCTCGACAGCGGTCGCGCAAAACGCGAAGATAGTCCGCGAGGCTCGGCGCACAGCTGGCACAAGTGGCCGCATCGCCTGAGAATTTTGGGGAGAATGTCATGAACAGACGCGTAGTGCTTGGGACGATCGCGGCCGCACTGACAGTCGCTGCGTCCGCCGCTTCGGCCCAGGAGCCGATGGTCTTCGGCGTCATCACCCCGCTCTCGCCGCCGGGCGAGACCGCGCTCGGCCAGCAGGTCAAACGCGGCAGCGAAATTGCCGTCGAATACATCAACGAAAAGGGTGGCGTGCTGGGGCGCAAGGTCGTGCTGTCGATCCATGATACCGCCGGCAAGAACGAGGCCGGCGTTGCGGCCTATCGCCGTCTGGTCTCGAACGAGAAGGCGGTCGCGGTCTTTGGCTTCATCCACAGCGGCGTCAACATCGCGGTCAACGAGGTCGCCAAGGAAATGGGCGTCCCGACCATGGGCACTCAGACCGGCGCGGGCGACGTGACGGCCAAGCGCTACGACATCGCGTTCCGCACCCACGCGGTCGACCCGCCGCGCGCCGCCACCTGGCTCGGCTGGGCCAAGAAGAACGGCTTCAAGCGTCTCTCGATCCTGGCGGAGACGACCGACTACGGCATCGGCCTCGCGAAGGCGACCGAGGCGCAGAACAAGAGCATGAATCTCGGGATGGACATCCAGACCATCATGTTCGACCGCACGACCACCGATCTCCTGCCTCAACTCCTTCAGGTGAAAGCGTTCAAACCGGACGCCATCATCAATGTCGGCGTCGGGCAGCCGCTCGATCTCATGATCACCCAGGCGACCACGGTCGGCCTGCTGCCGACTGTCCCGATGGTCACGTCGTACGACGCCCCTGGCCGTCCGCAACACTGGCAGCTCCACAAGGAGCAAGGCGTCGGCGTCCACTTCATCGCGTTCTATACGCAGAAATCAAAACTCAGCGACGTCGGCGAGTGGTTCGTGAAGAAATACCAGGAGAAGTACAACGAACCGCCGATCTATTCCGCGCTGAACGGCTTCGCCAATGCACTCGTGTTCGCGCAGGCGATCGAGATGGCGAAGACCACCGAACCGAAGGCGTTGATCAAGGCGCTTGAGACCGGCTCGTTCAAGGGATGGTCGTCGGTCCCGGTGACGTTCCCGCAAGCCGAGGGTGCGCTGTGGCACAACTGGTCGCCGCCGCTCATGATTCTCAAATACAACAAGGTCAACCAGACGCAGGCGGACGCCGAGGTGGCTTACACGCTCGGAGATAACTGACGATGGGCGGGGCCCGGACCTGAGCTTCCGGAGTTTGGGCCCCGATGTTCAGTGCCGAGCTTTTCACCCAGACGCTCATCGCCGGATTGATGATCGGCGTGCTCTACGCCTTGATGGCGCTGGGCATCACGTTTATCTACAGCATCGTCCGGATGATCAATTGGGCGATGGGCGAGTTCTACATGCTGGGCAGCTACATCCAGTATGTGGTCGTCGCCCACGCGCTCGGGCGCGATCTGTGGTGGCTCGCCGTCATCATCTCGACGGCCGGCACATTCCTCGTCGGCTACCTGCTCCAACCGATCCTGATCAAGCCGATGTACGCGCGCGCGATGGAACGGCGCGACGACTACGCGACTGTCGTCACGATTGCGCTCCTGCTGATGCTGCGAAGCCTCGCGGTGGTGATCGGCGGCCCCAACCAATTCCGTCCTGAAACCAACCTGCCGGTGATGTGGGTCGGACCGCTGCCGATGGAGGGCGCGCGGGTCGCCGCATCCGTCTGCGCGCTCCTCGCGCTCGGCGTGTTCTACCTCGTCATCTCCAGGACCTGGATCGGGCTCGCGCTGCGAGCGATGGCGCAGAACCGGGTGGCGGCGCAGACCTCGGGCGTCGACGTCTTCCGGCTCGACGCGATGGCGTTCGCGATCGGCGTGGCACTGGCGGGGCTTGCGGGCGCCCTGCTGGCGCCCCTGTTCCTGGTCTATCCGACCAACGGTGCGGTCGCGACGGTGAAAGGCTTCGAGATCATCGTGATCGGCGGCCTCGGCTCGATCCCGGGGGCGCTCATCGGCGGGCTCCTGCTCGGCGTCGTGGAGAGCCTGGGCGCCGGCTTCATCTCCTCGTCCTATCAGAACGCCTACGGTTTTCTGCTGGTGTTGCTGGTGCTGCTGGTTCGCCCCTATGGCCTGTTCGGAGAACGCGGACGGGAGGCCTGATGGCCGATCTGCTCGTCACGGAGGGCCTTACCAAGCGGTACGGCGGCCTTGTCGCCAACGACGGCGTCGCGATGCAGCTCGCGGCCGGCGAGATCCGCGGGCTGATCGGCCCGAACGGCGCCGGCAAGACGACGTTCGTCAATGTCGTCACCGGCATCGAGCGCCCGGACGGGGGCGAGGTGATGCTCGGCGGTGCGCCGATCACGGGCCTCGGCGCCCACGAGATCGCGGAGCGCGGGCTGGTGCGTTCGTTCCAGGTCGCGCGCGTGTTCGGAAACCTCACGGTGCACGAGAACCTGATGGTGCCCTACTTTGCGTGCGACCGTACGCAGGGAACGGCCGGTGCGCTGGCGCGCGCGAGTGAGTTGCTAAAGCTTTCGACGCTGGAGCCGCTAACGCACGACCTCGCAAAGTCGCTTTCCGGTGGCCAGCGGATGCTGCTGCAAGCCTGCGCGGGATTCATGATTCCGGACGTCCGCGTGCACGTCCTCGACGAGCCCTTCGCCGGCATCAATCCGGTCGTCAAGGACACGCTGATCGACCTGATCCTGCACGAGAATCGCACTCACGGTGCAGCGTTTCTCATCGTCAGCCATGAGATGGAAATCATCAGGCGCATCTGCCCGCGGGTGACCGTCATGATCGCCGGACGGGTTGCGGCTGAAGGACCGCTCGACGAGATCGCGCGGCGCGAGGACGTCATCACGGCCTATCTGGGGCGATCGTTCCAATGACCGCCCCGCTGCTCACCGTTGCGGACGTTCACGCCGGCTACCTGCCGGGCGTCGACATCCTGCGCGGCATCAGCATCGCGGCGCGTCCCAACGAGATCACGCTGGTGATCGGACCGAACGGTGCCGGCAAGTCGACCCTCCTGCGCACGGTGTTTGCGTTCCTCGCCCCCCACCGGGGCGCCATCACGTTTCGCGAGCGCGCAACCGCCGGGCTTCGTCCGAGCGACCTGAAAGCCGCCGGCATCAGCTACGTGACGCAGGACATCAACAGCTTCCCCGGGCTCACGGTGGAAGAAAACCTGCACATGGGCGCATGGATCTTTCGCCGCGATAGCGAGCGCCTGCGCCGCCAGCTCGAACGTGCTTATGCGACGTTTCCGGCGCTTGCGGATAAACGCCGGGCCCGCGCGGGCGAGCTTTCGGGGGGCCAGGGCCGCATGCTCTCGGTTGCACGCGAGTTGATGACCGAACCGACTCTTCTGCTGGTCGATGAGCCAACCGCGGGGCTTGCTCCCAATCTGGTCGAGCAGGTCTACGACATCCTGCTGACGGCGAAGAAGTCGAGCGGGGTTGCGATCCTGCTGGTCGAGCAGAATGTCGAACAGGCGCTTCCGCTCGCCGATCATCTCTATCTTCTCGATCTCGGCCGGGTGAAGGTGGAAGGACCGGGTCGGGAATTCGACAATGCGCGGATTAGGGCACTGATACAGGAATGTCTGCTGGGCTGACCAAGGAATTGGGTGCCTTCGTCGACTGGCGGCGGGTCGCGCTCGTCGCGGTCGCGGTCGGCCTGCCGCTCGCCGCCGTCCCGATGGTCACTGGCGAATTTGTCCTGCACGTACTCACCATCGGCGCCTACTACACGATCCTCGCGGTAAGCTGGAATCTGCTTGCCGGCTTCACGGGCCAGTTCTCGCTCGCGCAGCACGCCTTCGCGGCCGTCGGCGCCTACACCTCGGGCCTTCTGGTCTACCACCTGAACACACCGCTCTTCGTCAGCATCCCGGCAGGCGTTCTCGCTGCCGCGCTCGGCGGCTATCTGCTTGGCCGCCTGGTCTTGCGCATGCGCACCATTTATCTCTCGATCGCGACCTGGGCGTTCGCCGAGACATACCGCATCGTGCTCACCGCAGCCTACGAGTTCACGCGTGGCGATCTGGGATTGAGCGTGCCGTCGCTCTACGGCAATGTGCGGCCGATCAACTATTACTACACATTCGTCGCTGTCGCGGCGCTGTGCGTGCTGCTCACGCACGTGATCCTGCGCTCGCCGATCGGTTATTTCATGCGCGCCGTCAAGGACGACCAGTTGCGCGCCGAGTCGCTCGGCGTCGATACGACACGGGTGAAACTCTTCGCCTTCACGCTGTCGAGTGCGATGGCCGGGCTCGGCGGCGTCCTCTACGCGCATTACGTGCTGACGCTGACGCCGGCCATCGTCGACTTCAGCGAAATGGCAAGGATCATCATCATCGTCGTCATCGGCGGGATGGGATATTTCATCGGACCGGTCCTCGCCGCGCCACCAATCAATTTCCTGTCCACCTATCTGCAGGCGTACGGCGAATGGAGCCTGGTGCTGTTCGCTGCCATCGTGATCGTCGTGATGCGATCCTATCCGGCAGGTTTGGCCGGTTTGCTGGAGAGCCAACTTCGTCGATGGCGACGACGCGCGAAACTCTGAATGACGGACTCGCTGAAATTGCTTGCAGCATCGGACGGCGGACGTTCGGTCACCCCGGTGTAACCCGGGCCCAATCGTACCCGCTGAAAGCGCTAGTTTACGCAATGATCACAGTCGAGTGGAACGCCCGACCAACTGTCGAAGCATCAGATGCTCGATTCTCTGACCCCGACCCTGGCGAGGCGAGCTATGATGTACAGCGTCTGTTGAAGGAAGACGGTGATGCTGGTCGGTGTTCCGAAGGAGATCAAGGACCACGAATACCGCGTCGGTCTGGTCCCGTCCTCTGTGGCCGAACTTGTACACCACGGGCACGTAGTCTTCGTCGAGCGCGCAGCCGGCGCAGGGGCTGGCCTGGACGATGAAGATTATCGCGTTGCCGGCGGGACACTGGTAGATGGCCCCGAGCGAATCTTTCGCGAAGCGGAATTGATCGTGAAGGTCAAAGAACCTCTTGCGGACGAGCGCAAGAAATTGAGGCGCGGTCAAACGCTCTTTACCTACCTGCATCTAGCCGCGGACGTTCAGCAAACGAAAGAATTGACGGCGAGCGGAGCGACTTGCATCGCCTATGAGACGGTAACTTCACCGTCGGGTGGGCTGCCCCTCCTCACTCCGATGTCCGAGGTTGCCGGGCGGCTCGCGCCGCAGGTTGGAGCAAATTGCCTTGAGAAGGCGCAAGGCGGCCGTGGTGTACTGCTGGGAGGCGTACCAGGGGTGCCACCGGCCGAGGTGATGATCTTGGGTGGCGGGGTGTCAGGCACTCACGCGGCGACGATTGCGCTCGGCATGGGGGCGAACGTGACGGTCGTTGACCGATCCGCTGACGTGCTTCGCAGGCTGTCGGTACAGTTCGGCTCGCAGGCTCGCACCATTTTTTCCACGCGGGACGCTATTGCGCAACTGGTGAAGCGAGCTGATCTGCTGATCGGTGCGGTACTGGTTCCTGGGGCAGCCGCTCCGAAGCTGATCACCCGGGACATGGTCAGGACAATGAAGCCTGGTTCAGTCATTGTCGATATCGCGATTGATCAGGGCGGCTGTTCTGAGACATCGCGCCCGACTAGCCATTCGAACCCAACCTACGTGGACGAAGGCGTTGTGCACTATTGCGTTACCAACATGCCTGCGTCAGTTGCCCGTACCTCCACGTTCGCACTCAACAACGTGACATTGCCCTTCATATTGATGTTGGCTGATAAAGGTTGGATGCGAGCTCTACGCGATGACTTGCATCTGCGCGCAGGGCTCAACATTCACAATGGACTTATAGTTTGCGCTCCCGTCGCGGAGGCGCATCGATTGCCTTATGTTTCGACGGAGGAGGTGCTGCGATCAGGGTGACTTCCAATTATTTGCCGAAAGCGGACATCAGGAAGCTGATCTGCATGGGGTAAGCACCAGTCCGCGCCGGGCGTGAAGATCGCTTCCGCCCACTTTTTCGTTAAAGGGCGGCGATGGAGGATGCGAACGCATCGAGCGTGAAGGCGACGTCGGCCTCGGTGTGAGCGAGCGAGATGTAGTACTTGCTCTCACCCTTGAGGATGCCGCGCTCGCGCAGAAGTTGGTTGCTGCGTTTCATCTTAGCCTCGTCGCCCATGGCGGAGCGATAGTCGGTGACCTCGCGGGCTGTGAAGACGACGTCGAACATTGGCGCATCGCCGACGACGCGGGCTTGCACGCCGGCCTTGCTTAAGATCTCGGCATAGCCATTCATCAAGGCGCTGCCGGTTTTGAAGATCTGCTCGTAGGCGCCGGGGCGCTTGAGGATTTCCAGCGTCTTCAGTCCGGCCGCCGCGGCGATGGGATTGCCGCTGAGCGTGCCAATCTGCATCATGAATTTGTCCTCGCTCACCTTGCCTTTGTCGAAATGGGCCATGATTTCGGCGCGGCCTGCCACCGCCGCCAGCGGGAATCCGCCGCCGATGGCCTTGCCGAGCGTGCAGATGTCGGGCGTCACGCCGTAGTAGGCCTGTGCACCGCCGTAGGCGAAGCGGAAGCCTGTCACAACCTCGTCGAAGATCAGCACCAGGCCATTCTCCTCGGTGATCCTGCGCAGGCCTGCGAGAAAACCCGACTTGGGCGGAATTAACCGCTGGAAGGGCTCGACGATGATGCCGGCCAACTCGTCTCCATGCTCACGCACGAGGCCCGCGACCGTCTCGAGGTCATTGAAGGGGGCGACGAGGACTTCATCGCGCAGGCTCTTGGGAATACCGGGGGAGTCCGGAATCGGCTGGGGAAAGTTGCCGGCCCTCTTGGGCGCCAGACTCATCAGGCCGTAATCGCTCATGCCGTGATAACCGCCCTCGAATTTGAGTATCTTGTCGCGGCCCGTGTAGGCGCGCGCCAACCGCATGGCGTAGGCGTCGGCCTCCGAGCCGGTGCTGACGAAGCGCACCTGCTCGGCGCAGGCCACGGCATCGACGATCTCTGCGGCGAGGCGAATGCCGTGCTCGTTGTTCGCGAAGAACGTCGTGCCCTTGGCGGCCTGCGCCTGCACTACCTCGACGACCTCGGGGTGTGCATGGCCGACAATCATCGGCCCCGACCCCAGGAGATAGTCCACATACTCCTTGCCGTTGACGTCCCAGACGTGTCCGCCCTTGCCTTCGGCGATTATGATCTCGTGCGAGACGTTGCCGAAGCCACCGCCGGGCAGAACGCGGCGCGCGGTCTCGATGAGTTCGCTGTCGCTTTTAGCGACTGCGGGAGCTGGCATTGGTCTTTCTCCATTTTGATCGTGATGCAGCAATGGCGAAACAGGGTCGGCGAGCGGCCCATCAGTCTCCCTTGCTCTCGGCCGCGAGGGCCGCCACATCAGCGACGCCGTAGTCCTCGCGCGCCGCCTTCTCGGAGACGTAGCCGTCGGCGAGATCGCGACCGATGGAGGCGCGAGCGCGCTGTCTCACCTCGCCGAAGCCGCCGGACCCAGGGGTAATCATGTTGACCACTGATCCCGCAGGCGCAAGGAACGCGCCCTTGCTCGGGAGATGGCGCGTGATGCCGTCGGGCGTGGTCAGGGTGACGACGGCCGCGGCCCCGGCCTTGCCGCCGAGCAGCCCGAATGGGGGCGACGTCATGCGCTCCATGCACAGGGACCCCGTGGCATCCGCGCCCGCCAGGAGGCGCCAGGTGCGCCGCGCGCCGCACCCGCCGCGATAGCGCCCCGCGCCGCCCGAGTCGGGGTTTATCTCATAGCGCTCGATGCGCACTGGGAAAGCCATCTCGAGCACCTCGACAGGCGTATTCATGGTGTTGGAGATGGCGCTCGCCACGACGTTGATGCCGTCCTTGGTGGGACGCGCGCCAAAGCCACCCTTGACCGTCTCATATGACACATAGCGCCGCGCCGAGCGCGGGTCGACGCCGCCGAGGGTGAGGACCGCTGACGTCCCCTGGCTGCAGGCCATCACGCGGTCCGGCCAAATGCTCGCCAGCGCCCCCATCACCATGTCGGCGACGCGGTGGGAGATCTCGTGGTTGGCGTAGACCACGGGCGCGGGAAACGCAGCGTTGACTACCGAGCCTTTCGGAGCCTTCACCTCGATCGTGCGCCAGCAGCCGGAGTTGGGTGGTATCAGGCTGTTCGGGTCCACCGCCATCTTGAGGCCGCAGAACACGCCGGACGCGGTGACCGACAGCGGTGCGTTCATCGGCCCTTTTACCTGCGGGTCGCTGCCGGCGAAGTCGATCACGATGCGGTCGCCGGCCTTGCGGATAGCGAGGCGGATCCAGAATGGCGCGTCCGCGCCTTCCTTGGTGTCGGGGATGCCATCGCCGTCGCAGAAGTCCTCGAAGGTGCCCTCGCCGTCCGGAAGGTCGGTCAGCGTGGCCCGCATCAGCATCTCGGAGTAATCCATCACCTCGGCCATATAGGCGATCAGCCGCTCGGCCCCGTAGCGCTCGGCCAGCGTCTGTAGCCGCTCGGTCGCGCGGAGCGTGGCAGCGAGTTGGGCGCCAAGGTCGCCCTTGCGCTCGTCGGGGGTACGCACGTTGGCAAGGATCACCTTCTCCAAGTCGGTATTCATCGCGCCCTTGCTCACCAGCCGCAGAGGCGGCAGCCGCAGCCCCTCGCCGTAGATCTCGGTAACGGCGCCATAGCTGCCGGGCGTTGCCGAGCCCACGTCGGGCCAGTGCGCGCGCAGGCAGCCATAGCCCAGGAGGCGGCCGTCGTAGAACGCGGGGCGTACTACGTTGACATCCGGCAGGTGGCTGCCGCCGAAATAAGGGTCGTTGTGGATGAACACGTCGCCATCGTGCACGTCGGCACCGAAAGCGGCGACAACGGCGCGCACGGCATCCGGCATGGAGCCGAGGTGGATCGGCAGATCCGGCCCCTGCGCCACCATTGAGCCCTTCGCGTCGAATACGCCGCACGAGTAGTCCCCGGCCGACTTGAGGATAGGCGAGTAGGCCGTCTTCGCTAGAACGACGCGCATCTCTTCCGCGATTTTGGTGAAGCTGTTCTTGACGATCTCGAAGGTGGCGGGATCGGCGCTGCGTGCCACGTCTTGCATGGTTACTGCCTTTCGCCCTTGCCGCGCGCCAGAACCACGAAACCGTCGTCGCTCATGCTGGCCCGCCAGTCCGGCGGCACGAGAATCGTGGACTCCAGCGACTCGATAACGACGGGTCCTTGCGCAGCCAACCCGGCAGGCATGCTCCGCCGATCATAGACCTTGGCAGTCATTGCCCCACCGCCGGCAAACCACACCTCGCGCTCGCTCTTGATGGCTTTCGTGCCTGCCGGCGCGGTGCGGTCCTTGATGGCAAGCGGCGGGATCTCCCCGACGGCCGTGAGGCGCACGCTGACAAGCTGCACCGGCTCGGCACGATTGTCGTGTCCATAGGTGGCCCGATGGCGGCCATGGAAGCTCTCGGCGATCTCGGCCAGCAGCGCGGCATCGAGCCTGCGCGCCGCCACCGCGATCGACAGCTCGTAGGACTGGCGCTCGTAGCGGGCATCGACCGAGCGCTCGAAGCGGCGTCTGCCGGCGGCGACCCCGGCGCGGTCGAGCATGGCGGCGCCTTGCTCTTCGAGTGCGGCGAACGCCTGCTCTAGCGCGGCAGGATCGGCATTTGCAGTCGTGACATAGACTGTGCGCACGTAGTCGCGCTTTAGATCCGTTCCGACCAGGCCGAGCGCGGAGAAGGCGCCCGGTATCGGCGGGCAGATGATCTCGCGGATGCCGAGTTGGGCCGCCAGGGCGGCAGCATGCAGCGGACCGGCTCCTCCGAACGCCGCGAG
>Ga0190272_10000491_pt1 | contig 20748 bp, 16 predicted proteins | sample Popmic504T_FD_133746 | JGI IMG/M metagenome (GOLD analysis project Ga0190272, IMG submission 133746) | Populus adjacent soil microbial communities from riparian zone of Shoshone River, Wyoming, USA - 504 T | ecosystem: Environmental > Terrestrial > Soil > Riparian zone | place: USA: Wyoming... | reverse complement strand
ACTCACCTCGCCCGCCGGCCTCGCCGAGGAGGAGCGCCTCTTCTACGTCGCGCTCACCCGCGCACGCAACGCCCTCGACGTGTACGTGCCCTCGCAGCTGCCCACGCATCCCACCGCGTTCCTCGCCAAACACGTCGCCGCCAAGCCCAGCAGGTTCCTGACCAAGTCCGCACGCGCTCTCATGGAGTCGGTCAGCACCGCCGCCATCACCCCCGAGCCTGCGATCAAGCGGGCCGTCCCGGCGCCTCGCGTGCGCACGGACGCGTTCGACGAGCTATTCGCCTGATCTGCATCGGCTGTTCTCGCCGTGGGCGCGCGGACCCGTCCAAACCAGAAGCAGCGGCGCGGCAATCCTCCGGGCACGGCGTCGCCCCACGGACGACTGCTTGCGCCGCGCTGCATCGGATCCGTCGTGCGGCGCGGCCTTCCCGGTGGGAAGGCGTGTCATTGCCGGGCGCGTACCGACCGATTGACGACGGGCTTGCGAGCAGTTTGGCTACGGCGCCACCCCGGCCGAACGGACATCATCGTCCAGGCGGCACGCCGATGTGAGACGTGCCTCGTCACGCACGATGGCAAAGCGATGTCGCCGGAGCGCTTAGCAAGATCGCCGAGGGCGGTTGCGACGTGATGCGTAGCGCCAATCCCACTTCCCCGACAACGCGGTCGACTGGATCGAGCTCGCGGCGATCGATCAATTTGAGTGCTCGGGTCAGTCCAGTGACCCTGCGCAGACCCCTCTCACGGTCCACATGCGTGTCCGGATTCGATGGCGGATAGCGCACACCAAGCAAATTGGAGCGAAGCGTCCTTCAACCGCTCCTGAGGATCAGTGTTCGGAGCCGGACCCCACACCCGGCATACGGGTTCTCTATTCTGGAGGCAGGTTGCAGGCGGATAGCTCAGGCGATGGCGTGGTTGTGGTGGGGTTTCTCAACTGCGCGGCGGGATGTTGGTGTTCATCCGGAACAGATTGCCCGGATCGTACATCGTCTTGGCCGCCACCAGCCGGTCGTAATTCGCACCGTACGAGGCGCGCACGAGCGCGTCCTTCTCTTCGCCGAAGCCGACAAAGTTCAGGTACGGGCGGTCCGTGGCGAATCGCTCCTGCATCGCCGCCCAGGTCCTTCGGGTCCAGTCAATGCACCGCTCGGTCGCGTCGGGATCGAACCACGAGGTGTCGAGGCTGAGCAGGTACTTCGCGTCGCGCTGGGCGAACGCCGTGGCGTCTGGAGAGATCCTTTCGATCTGGCCACCCAGCTGCCAGAAGTTCACGATCGCGTCAGGCGACGGCCGGTCGGCGGCAGTTTCGATAACCGCGTCCAGCAGGTCGTCGCTCGGCTCGCCCACGAGCAGTGACTTCCAGTAGTAGTAACCGCCGAAGGGGAAGAACGCATCGAACGAACTCTGGGCGAACGCCCAGGGGGCCCGCCCGCTGAGGTCGAGGATCGGCGTCGCCCAGTCGAGGACCGGAGCCAGCAGCCGCTCCCCCTCATCGGGGTCACCCGAGTAGACGACCAACACAACGACGATCGGCATCCCATGCAGTTCCGCTGGGAAATCGTCAACCGCCGGCACGCTCCAGAACATCGCCTGCGGCCCGAACTCGTCGGGCGCGGTCGCGCAGAAGTCCCGGTACTTGCGCAGCACGGCCGGCGCATCGTCGAGCGAAAAGATCGGGGCCGCCTGGTAGATCTCGGGTCCGACCGGATGCAGCGCGAACTCAAACGACGTGACGACGCCGAAGTTGCTCCCGGCACCCCGCACGGCCCAGAAGAGCTCGGGGTTCACCGATTCGCTCGCCGTGCGCACCTGACCATCAGCAGTGACGATCTCGACCGATCGCAAGTTGTCGAGCGCCAGCCCATACTTGCGATGCAGCGAGCCCAGACCGCCGTGTAAGGTCAGGCCGGCGACACCGGTGGTGCTCACCTGGCCGCCCGGCGCGGCGAGACCCCACAGCTGCGTCTCACGGTCGACGTCGCCCCATGTCGCGCCGCCCTGCACGCGCGCGACACGGTGCTCGGGATCGACGTGCACGCTACGCATCTCGGAGAGGTCGATGACGATCCCTCCGTCGTTGACGGCGTTCCCGGCGACATTGTGCGCGCCGCCCCGAATCGACACGATCAGGCCGAGTGCACGGGCGAATCCGACAGCGTCGACCACGTCGGCCGTTCCATGGCACTGCACGATTAGCGCCGGGCGCCGGTCGATCAGCCCGTTCCGTACGGCGCGAGCCTCGTCGTAGCCGGCATCGCCCGGCTGGAGGACGCCGCCGCGCACCCCCGCTGCGAACTGCTGGATCCGCTCCGCGTCGATCGACGCCGCTGCTTCGGTGCTCATCTCAGGCTCCTTCGGCACCCGTCGGAACGTGCCACTGGACGGGTGAACCGGGCTGGGCGCCGTCTGCCAGCGCGTTCCCTGATCGTGACCGCGAGTGCGCCGATCGCGGGATCTGACCTCGTCGCCCATCATCCTCTTCCCCACCTGCGGCGTCCAGTGCGGGCAGGCATCGCCCATTGGCCGCTCAGATCGCGCTCGGAGTCACCGCCCGGGGCGTGCCGACGGGGGTGCCGAGATCGTGTTAGCCCAGGATTTATGGCGGTGACGGTGGGCTTTGTAAACCACCGCGAGCGGCGGACCCTGCGCCACTTGGGCACCGGTGGATTGCTCCAACTCGGCCACCGGATGTCCGGACGCTGCCGAGGCACCTCGGTAGCGCTCCACTCCTATCGTGGGACTTGACGCCGGTCGGGATGTACGTGGGCAACTCGTCCATGGCGGGCGCGGCAGCTCCGGCGTCTCTTTGTCGGCGTCGTCAGCCGGTTGCGCCTTCTGAGCCCCCTTGAACCGCTTTGGCCATGTCCCCTGTATACCCGATTCATGGCGTCCTCCGCGGTCCGATTCGTTGACTTCGATGAGGCGACGGCAGCCTTCGCGCTGTGCCTCGGTCTCGCATCGCGACAGCGGCACGCAGGTGGATCAGGCGGCTCCCGTCGTGTCAACCGCGGGAGAACAGGGGCCCCCGCGCATAGCGTGGGGAGAAGCCACAGAGGAGACCACGTGATCCGACGCACAGGAGTGGGGCCGGCACACAGGGGCCGCATGGTCGACACCGACCCCCTCATCGGCTCCGTCGAGCCCCCCGAGCTTCAGGTGATGACGTTCAACGTCCGCCGGCGCTTGAACCTCTCGCTGCGCGCGCCGACAAGTGGAGGGATCGACGCTCTGCTGTCAAGGAGCTCATCGCGACAGAGCGGCCCACGCTGCTGGGCTCGCAGGAGACGCTGCCCGATCAGGCGGACCTCATCCGCGATGCGCTGGGCCCTGACAGCCGGTTCGTCGGATATGGGCGTGGCGGAAGCGCCGGCGCTGAATCGAATCCGCTCTACTACGACAGTGGACGGCTCGAGCTGCTCGAGTGGCGTCAGTCAGCGCTCTCGAACCGACCCGACGAGCGTGGGTCGGTGTCGTGGGGCAATCTCATGCCTCGCGCTCTCGTCATCGCCGTCTTTCGCGATCGCGCGACGTCGGCCGAGTTCGTCGCGGTCAACACGCACCTCGATCACCTGTCGCGCCGTTCCCGGCTTCGCTCCGCCCACCAGATCCGGCGCGAGACCGCCGATCGCGGCCTGCCTGCCATCGTGATGGGAGACCTCAACGCCGCCGCGGGCTCACCCGCTGTGCGCGAACTGCTCGCGGAGGGCACGCTGACCGATGCCTGGGCCGCGGCATCCGATCGCGTCTCACCAGAGTGGGGCACCTTCGCCCACTACCGTGACCCGAGGGTCGGCGTCCGGCGCATCGACTGGATCTTCGTCACCCCGACGATCGGGGTCGTGCGAGCCGGAATCAACGCGCGCCGGATCGACGGATGGTGGCCGTCCGACCACCTGCCCGTGCAGGCGGTCATGCGAATGCCCGAGTCGGGCGGGGCGTCGTGAGGGAGAACTTCCTGCGACCGCCGGGCACCGTCGGCGAGTGGATCGCCGATCTGCTGCGGGTGGCCGGCGTTCTGTGCATCGCGGTCGCGGCGATCGGCTGGACGTGGACGGATGCCGGAATCGTGGCGCTCGCCCTGCCGGCGCTCGTGGCGCCGAAGTTCATCGGCGTGCGCGCGTGGTTCGACATCGCGTACGAAGTGACGGTGCTCGTCGCGGCGTGGAGCAACGTGTTCGATCTCTACACCACCGTGGTGGGTTGGGACCTCATCGTGCACTTCACCCTCACGGGGCTGAGTGCAGCGCTGATGTACGTTCTGCTCGCACGCGCCGACATCGTCGCCCTGCCGGGCGGTCGCCGCGCCGCGCCCATCGTGCTCGCTACGACGATGGGGTTGGCACTGTCCGCCCTGTGGGAGATGGTCGAGTGGATCGGATGGACCCTCATCGGCGATGACATTTTCGTCGCCTACCAGGATTCGATCGGAGACATGGTCGCCGGAGGGTTGGGCGCACTCGCTGCGGGCCTTCTGCTCTCGTCTGTGTCGGTGCTGCGGCCGGATGCCGATCGACTAGTCGCGCGCGGGACTGCGTGACGGCCTGGGTCGCGCCCCCGGCATCGTCAAAGGGTCGATTGCGACCGCACTGCCACGCCGGCTGTCGCGCCCTCAATGCGAGGCGCCGGCCGGCTCCTTGCGCTTCACGACTCTCATTACCGCGAGGACGATCCCGGCGATGATCAGTCCGTAGACGAGTCCGAACAAGCCCGACAGCGCTGAGTCGACGATCCACACCACGACCGGTCCGAGCGACTCGATCGCATGCGTCGCGGCGTGCAGCAGGTTGTACGGGCCCTCCCAGAAGGTCTCCGCCAGATTCGCGATCACCAGATGGCCGCCGACCCACAGCATCGCCACCGTGCCGATGACGCTGATGACGCGGAACACCGCCGGCATCGAGCGCACGATCCACTCCCCGGTGCTGCGCACCCTTCGCGCCGAGCTCTGCGCCATCCTCAGTCCGACGTCGTCGATCTTGACCAGGAGTGCGACGGCACCGTAGACCAGCAGCGTCATACCGAGAGCGATCACGGCCAGAGCGCCGGCGGTCATCCAGATCCCGAAGTCCGCGTCGAGACTGGCCAAGGAGATCAGCATGATCTCCGTGCTCAGGATGAGGTCCGTGCGGATCGCCCCGAACACGAGTTTTCGCTCGTCGCGCGGTCCATCCTGACCCGGGCCGTGGTGAGCACCGAACCACTCCATGACCTTTTCAGCGCCTTCGAAGCAGAGGTATGAGCCGCCCAGGATGAGCAGCCACGGCAGCACCCATGGCGCGAAAGCGGTGAGCAGCAAAGCGATCGGGATGATGATGACGAACTTGTTGACGAGGCTGCCGATCGCGATCTTCCCGACCATCGGCAACTCGCGTGCGGGAGTGATTCCCTGCACGTACTGGGGCGTGACGGCCGCGTCATCGATCACCACGCCGGCGGTCTTCGCGCTCGCTTTGACGGCGGCGGTGAGAATGTCGTCCACGACTGCGAGCAAACCGACCGACAATGCTTGACCTCCGTTATGCGACCTCCGACCCGCATGCGCGTGCCGATCGACCTCCTGCACGCTAGTGCAGCATTGCCTCGGGGACAATCGGGTTGCATGTGGACATCCCACCCGATCGTCGGTTGGCCGCGTTGGCGACCGTTGCGCCGCCTCCCAGGCGGGCATATGTTTCGCGCATGAGACCTGCCGAGAGACCCGCGGAGCGCGCAAGCACGGATCCGGCGGAAGCCGTGGTGCTGCTCGAGCGTCAGCGCGACCGGCTCGCTGATGAGAAGGGCTCAGCCACGCCTCCGCAGACCCGCGAGCGGCGCGCCGAGGCTGAGCAAGCACGTTCGGCCAAGACCGCCCGCGATGTCGTTGCGCTGAACAAACAGACGATTGAGGCAATGGCCGACGTCGCTGACGTCGCCGAGATCGACACATTGATCGCGAATCTCAAGCGTTCGCTGCGCAGGGGGTCCCTTGCCCGCACGTACCGGTACCTCCGGATCGCCATGATCGCGACCGTGATCGCGATCTTCCTCGGGATCGGCTGGGTATGGTTCAACGGCTTTCCGTCTCTGCCCTCGATCAGTCACTATTACTTCACGCCGGCCCGGATTATCTTCGCGGGAGCGTTGGTCGCCGCGACAGCGGCGCTGCTCGCGCTTTCGGGCAATGGCGGGCAGCGCTCGTGGCTCGATTTCGCCGCATTCTTCGCCCCGCTGATTGCGATTGTGCCCACGCGAATCGGAAACGGCCAGGTGCCGGGTTTGACGAGTGTGTGTGCAGAAGGCACAGAATGCATCCCAGACGAAGCGGTCGCCTACATCGAGGTCGGCCTCTTCTGCTGGTCGATCTTCGTCCTGGGAATCCTGGCGTTCGCTGTTGTTCGATCCTTCAGAGACAGGGAAATTTTCGAACTCGAGTACCGGAAGAAGCTTCCGGTCAGTCAGGTGTTGATGACTTGGCTTCCCATAGTTGCGTGTGGAGCGATCTTCGTCTTCTTCACCCTGTCGTGGTTCTCGGACCGTGAGAGATTCTTGGGGTGGGCACACTTCGTATCTGCATCCACCTTCTTCCTCATCATCACGGTCGTTGCACTCAATCAAGTGAGGCGGGAGAACATCTCGTCCTGGAGGGAGGCCATGAGCAGCGATTCCCGGCTGCTTGCTGTCATCCGTCGTGAGGCCAGCTGGATCCCCAAGGTCTTTACGACGCTACGGGGACTGATCGCCGCGCTGATGCTCGCGGACATCGGGTTTGCGACTTACATCCTGATGACCGGCTTCAGCTGGGATGGAATTTTCAAGCCCGTGTTCCTGGTCGAGGCGGTGGCTTTGGTCCTCTTCGCCGCGTTCTGGCTCATCGAGACGCAACGAAAGTGGAACGAGCCCGATCCGGATTGAGGGGTCGCACATCGTTCGTGTCCCTCCACGCTCGAGCGCTTTCGGGTGAACAGGGCTGAGGTGCCGGGATGGCCGGCTTGAGTAATCGTCGTGTGGTCCGATCACTCCGCGGATCGTTACTCTCGGTGAGTGCGTAGCGACTGGATCGAGCATCGGCGATCGGCCGATGGCGAGCGTGTCGGGTGGGTGGAGCCTGTCGGCGAGGGCTTCGTCGCCGTCGATTTGCTGGGCCGCCCACGAACCGGCGTTGTGGACTCGTCCGCCGCTCGGGACACTCTCGAAGAGCTCGGCCTCAGCTCCCTCGCGAATCCCTACGAGCTGCAGCAGGACGACGGCACGTGGATTCGGGTTCGAATCGCGGAGGTGTCTCCCGTGGCAGTTCGAGTCAAGAAGGAAGACTGGGGCGACATGCGATCACCTCAGGTCTACTTCTCCCTCGCGTTCCCCGTGGCAGAGAAACGGCTGCGCGAGTTGACTCGCTGACCGGCCGACTTGCGGGTGGCATGAAGCGCTCGGTGATTTCGAACGGCTTTTGACACGCCCGAGACGACCGGGCCGTTCAGTGACGCGCTCAGCTCTTCGTATGCGCCGATCGACCGCACTGTATGCGGCCCGGCGCTCGGCCCCACCCGAGTTCGCGCTCTTGCCCGGCGCGCGCCCCGATCCTACGATCGAGCCGGGGGCATCCGCATGCGCACTCGATTCGCTGCGTTTCTCGTGCTGCCGGTCGTGGTCACGGGACTGTGTTCGTGCGCCCCGCATGTATCGCCAGCCGCCGAGATCGGATCCGGTTCCGCGGCAGCGTCTCCGCCAGCACCGGAGTTCACCGAGCCGTCCGAGCGCGAGCTCACCGAGGTCTATCGAGACTCGTTCGACGACAACTCGGGTGATTGGATCGAACCTGACTCACCGGGAAACACCATCACCGACGGCGTATTCCGCGTCGAGGAGTCCGCGGGACAGTTATTCCGATGGCTCGGTAACGTTCCCTACGCCTTGATGCCGCTGGAAGAAGCACGTTTCACCGCCACGGTCGCGACGAAATCGCTCACCAGCCTCGGCGTCTATTGCCGCGTCGACCGGTCATTCACCGCCTTCTACCGGCTCTCCCTCGAGAAGGCGGGCACTTACATCCGGAAGGCAGAGCTCGACGAGACGACCACCATCCTCTTCGAGGACTCCAGCCGCACAATCCCATCTGACTTCGCAGGGACGCTCACTTTCGACTGCTTTCAAGAAGACGACGGCTACCACCTACAGATCGCGCTGGACGGAGCAGTCATCGCCCAGGCCGTCGACGCCGAAGCAGTTCCTGCAGGCGGCGATTTCACCCTGACCTGGCAGAACGACATTGCCCGCGACCGCGACCCTCCGTACGTGCTCGAACTCGACGAACTCGTCGTCGAAGTCCCCGCCCCCTGAGGGCGCGCCCTGCGTCGCGGGCGCTCTCTGCTGCCGTCATCGACGGCCATCGTAGCTGCGGAGCTCTGAGAGAATCTGGTCCGAACTCGTGCTTCACGGGTGGCCCCGAAGTGATTGGGGAGGGGTGAGTGGTCGTCTAGCCCGTGTTTGTCAGTGAAGGGTTTCGCCTCGTTCAAGCATCTCGACGTACTTGGCAACGCGTGCCGCACGCGACGCCGGCCGTTTGAGATTGGCGACGCGAAAGGCCATCGCGAATCGGTTCTGGGCCGACTGGGACGCGAAGGCTCGTGCGATCTCCGGGTCCGCGTCCAGAGCGTCCTGCAGCTCCACGGGGAGGTCGCCATCGCGTTGCCGATACGCGCTATCCCATCGCCCGTCCGCCTTCGCGCGGTCGATCTCGTGCTGGCCCTGTGGCTGCATTCGCCCTTCCTCGATCAGCCGAGTCACGTGGCCGATGTTGACCTTTGACCATATGCTTCGCGATCGTCGCGGCGTGAATGTCTGCAGGTAGTAGTCGGCATCAAGGGATTGCGATTGCCCATCGATCCAACCGAAGCACAGCGCGACATCCAGGGCCTCCGCGTACGTGATTCCGGGCCGTGTCGTCGCCTTCTTCCGCAGTCGTAGTCGGACCCCGCGTGGGTCGGGGTCCGAGTTCAACCAGGCTTCCCAGTCCGCGATCGTGTCCACGTGGAGCTCCGGCTTATTCACGCGGTTGGCCATGACGGGAGAATAGCTCTTCCCCAAGTCGGGCGACGGTGAGTACCAGGTGCTCGACCACGCTTCCCGCTGACGGATCGCTTCGCGGCCCACGAGGGCGACACTCGTCGCTTCAGCTCGCGTGGCCGGCGGCACCTGGAATGGCGTTGTCAAAGCTCCATTCGCTGGCTAGATTCGCATTGTTCCCTACGGAAGGACAGATTATGAGCAGCCACGATCGTTGAAATACCAAAGCGAGCCCCCGCCGACCCAGGTCGTGCGGGGGCTTCGTCTTCCGCCATCCGACGCTCGCCTGCCGACACAGGGGCCATCGACCGGGGGGAGAATCGTAAGCAGGTCCTCACCCAGCGGTGATCTAATGTTCGCTGGGGCGGAGAGGCGGCACAAGTCGTGCTACCCCGACTGCGCCTCCAGCGCTGCGATCAGCCCGGCCTTGTTGAGGCGGTAGTAGGCGGGGATCTTCTTGTCCCGGGCCTGCTGGCGCAATTCGATCAGCGTCAGGGAAGCTGGCTGTGGTGCCGGTAGCGGCGGGGTCAGCGAACCGACCGCCGAATCCTCAGCGGCCGGGGATGCTGTTGAATTCGATGGCGGTACGGCGCTGATGACGAAGGCCGGTTCAGCGGCACGGCTCGGCGCTTCGCTGGCCGGGCGAGGTGGCGGAGAGGGGGCATCTGCCTGCCGGGCTGCGACGTCCAGCTTCCGGAGCGCTCTCGCCTGTCGCGCTGACAGCTGCGCGGTCTGCTGAGCCAGCACGGACACCCGCTTGCGGAGCTTCTTGCCCGACCTGCCGACGGCCTTGCGGGCCGCGTCGACCGCTTTCTCAGCACGAGCCAGTGCTTTCTTCGCCCTTCTCGCGCCGGTCTTCTTGAGCGACTTCTTCGAGCCGCTGCCTTTCTGATTCTTTGCATGGGCCATGATGCGCACCTCCGATGACAGAACCCGCGGGACCTACACGCAACCGTAGCAACCGCGGATTCAATCTGTTCAGCGACTATCGCGATCGCTACAGTCCTCGCATGAGGGTGTTGTTCCTGAGTGCGAACTTGGGTGGGAACGTGCCGCCGACGATGGCGATCGCCGCCGAACTATGCCGCCGCGGCGTACATGTGGATGTCGCCGGGATACTCGTTGGCCCCGGTCCAGCCGCGGGGAGCGAAGACACGATCGACGATCCCGCCACACCGACCGGGATCGATGTTTCGTGGGGGCAACAGCGAGATGCGGCGGGTGCTCCTCGGCCGCTTGGGCCGACGCTCGTGCGAGTTTTTCTGAGCCGTGGTCTGGCCACGGAGGCCGAGGCGCTCATCCGGGATCGCCGACCCGATGTCGTCGTGGTCGACTGCATGGCGCTGGCGCTGATCAAGGGCGCCAACTGCAGCGGGCTGCCCGTCGTGGTGCTCCTGCACACGTTCGCTGAATACTGGCGGCGCACACTTCTGCAGGGTCCGCTCGCGGCGATGGTCGGAGCGCTCGGATTCTCTCCCCGCGCGTTGTGGGGGGCCGCGACACTTCGGCTGCTGCTCACCGATCCGGTGCTTGACCCGGCGAGGCAGGAGCCAGAGTTTGCGGACTACATATGGACAGGGACGACGGAGGTCGGCGCGGTCGAATCCGTGCGCGGGGCTGCCGTGACCGCGCCATGTGTGGTCGTGTCGTTCTCGACCACTTCTCTGCCGGGTATGCGGCGCGCGTACCGCAACGTCATCGAGGCGCTACAAGATCTTCCCGTCGAAGCGATCGTCACGACCGGCGGGTTCGACCTCGGGGATCCAATGCCCGCGGCGTCGAATGTGCAGATCCGGGGCTACGTGCCACACGCCGAGGTGCTTCCGGGAGCCGCGCTCGTGATCGGCCACGGCGGGCACTCCACGACGATGAAAGTTCTCTCCCACGGAATTCCGATGCTGGTCATGCCGCTCAATCCCACGGCCGACCAAGGACTCATCGGAGATGTGGTCGAAAGATCCGGCCTCGGGCGGCGAATCTCGGCCCGCAGCGACCCCAGGACGATCCGACGCGAGGTCGCAGAACTGCTGCAGAACCGCGCGATTCGGGAACGCGCACAGACCACGGCTGCACGGTTGCGCTCCGCTCCGCCCGGTGCGGAAGCCGCAGCAGATCGAATACTCGAGGCCGCTCGCAGCTGACCCGTGGGTCTCCGCCGAACCGGCTCCGGCCTGGAGGGGGCACCGCCGAAGGCCCGGTCACCCCCCGAGTTGGTCGCGACGGCGGGTGAGATACCCTCGCTCGGCCGGGTTGCCGGCGAGGTGGATGGCTCGATCGTACGCGGTCCGCGATTCGTCGCTTCGTCCCACCCGCCGCAGGAGGTCGGCGCGCGCGGCGTGGTAGGCGTGATACCCGTCGAGGGTCTCGCTGAGTAGGTCGATCTCGGCGAGCGCCACGTCGGGGCCGTCCAGTTCGGCGACCGCGATGGCACGGTTGAGTCGCACGATCGGGGATGGATCGAGCCCGATCAGGCGGTCGTAGAGAGCGACGATCTGCGACCAGTCGGTATCGCGTGCGGACGGCGCGTCGGTGTGAACCGCGTTGATCGCGGCCAGTAGTTGATATCGCCCGGGCGCCTTCGCACCGGCATCCACCGCTGCGATCCGCTCCCGGACCAGCGCGTGACCCTCGATGATCAGAGTTCGATTCCACGTGCCGCGGTCCTGCTCGTCCAGGGTCACCAGCTCGCCGGCGTGTGACACACGAGCCGTGCGTCGCGCGTCAGCGAGGAGCATCAGGGCGAGGAGGCCGGTCACCTCGCCCTCCTCGGGAAGGAGCGGGCGCAAGAGGCGGCCCAGACGGATCGCCTCGTCGGTCAGGTCGGCGCGCACCGGGTCGTCGCCCGTGCTGGCCAGATATCCCTCGTTGAAGATGAGATAGATCACAGCCAGCACACCGGTGAGCCGTTCCGGGATGTCGGTCGCCGACGGCACTCGGTAGGGGACGTGCGCAGCCTTGATCTTCGCCTTCGCGCGGGTGATCCGCTGCGCCATCGTGGTCTCCGGCACAAGGAAGGCGTGGGCGATCTCTGCGACGGTGAGTCCGCCGAGCAGGCGCAAGGTCAGCGCGACCCGAGCCTCCATCGCAAGGGCGGGATGGCAGCAGGTGAAGACCAGTCGGAGCCGGTCGTCCTCGACCGGTCCGGTCGGCGCGGGAGGAGTGTCGTCGGACAGCATCTGGGCCGCCTGGTGCTTGTGGTTGCGACGCGACTCGCGTCGTAGCCGATCGATCGCCTTGCGGGTCGCCGTTGTGGTCAGCCAGGCGCCGGGGTTCGGTGGTACGCCGTCGCGCGGCCATCGCTCCACCGCGGCCACGTATGCCTCGGCGACTGCGTCCTCGGCGAGGTCGAGATCGCCGAACCGGCGCGCGAGACCGGCGACCACCCGCGCCCACTCTTCATGGTGGACACGGCTGATGGCATCCTCGACGGCGGACCCGGTCTCATACACCTACGGGCGATTGCCGTTCGATGATCTCCGAAAGCTCTGAGGGGAATCGGTGCACCTCCTGCGGCCAGTCCAGTGAGACGGCCAGTCGTCCTGCCCAGTGGCGCGCGGCCTCATCGTCTGGCACCTCCACGACGGTGAACCCGCCGAGGTGCTCTTTGGTCTCGACGAACGGTCCATCGGTGAAGACCGCCTTGCCGTCTTTGCTCACGACACTGAAGACTGCGGTCGAGGCATCGATTCCTCCATCCGCGTAGAGGAAGACGCCCGCCTCCTTCATGTCGTCGAGGACGGCTTGCGAGGCCTCGCTTTTGGCGCGCAGTTCGTCGGGGGTGTGCTCGGGCACCCACTCGTCGTTGAACGCGATCAGATACTTCGGCACTGGCGTCTCCTCTCAACGGACCAGAGCCATCTCGTGGCTCCTCGGTTGCGCGACCCCGGACGGGGGTCGCATACCTGATCCACGAACGGCGAGGGTCGGATACGACACTATCTCCGACATTCGCTCAAGCAGCGGTGTGCAAGGGTGCTGGGATGACCTCTCCACAGTCCTTGAGCGAGGATGATGGTCGCATCACCGCTGCGTGGGCAGCGGACTGCGCGGAAAGAGTGCTGCCCCCTGTTCGAGGTGGAAGCTCCACATGACAGCCGCCCGCGCGACGGTATCGCGCGGGCGCGAGCGTTGCGGGCGGCAACCTTGACACCGCCGGCGAGATCCGTCGACGTTTCCTCGCCGTCCGAGCCGCACAGGCGGTGCATTCGCCTTGCCGTTGCTCGGTCAGAACACTTCCGGACCGCCTGGTTCAGGTCTGCTGGCATCCGGCGCTCTCGGCGCGAACATCCGATCAATCCAGACCGCGCTGCACTGAGCAACTACCAGACGGTGCCGCCGCCGATCGAGATGCCGCCCCACGTGAGCGCGATGAAGATCGCGGCGAACACGACGGGTGCGATGCCCTTGCCGTTGCGCGCGAGCCCCTTGAAAAGGGCGATCACGGCGAGGACTGCGGCGACGATGGAGAGGCCGCCGCCGATGATCAGCCCGATGAACAGCGGGATGGGCATGAGCAGGAGGCCGGCCAGCGCGAACCAGAACGCGGCCCAGGCAGTCGGATTGGAGACGCGTTCAACGGATGATGTCATGCGTCGATTATCGCGTGTCCGGGGCACGCAGCGTGCGAGACGCGGGATAGGTCCCGCGATCGAACTGAGGCGTCAGTCGAGGTGGTGGAACCTCTCCCACAACTCGCTCCATGATTCGATCGGTCCGCGGCACAAGAGCAGCGGCATCCCCTCTTCTTCGTTGTCCACGCCGACGCCGTTGTCGAGTCGGCCGGCGAGCTCACACGAATCGAACCACTCTGCCGACCGGTCTGCCTGACCGCCGACTATCAGCGCAGTCGACGCGGCTGGCGGAGGCGCTGCGAGCGACCACAGGGCGTTGTGCCCGCTGACCACCGGAGGCAAGCCGACGCCGAATCGATCCAGCGCGCCCGCCTCGCCATAGTTGCTCGCGATGATGACATCGACGTCGGATGCCGCGGCGACCGCTCCGATCTGATCGACGTACCGCTCCCACCCGACCTGGTCGGCGGACGCCGAGTTGACGTTCGCCAGCCCGCTCGCCCCGAACCACTCCACCGGGAGCAGAGGCAACGATGTGATGGCGCATCCGACCGCGTTGAAGGCCAGACCCGCGACGACGAGATTGCGCCGCCCCCGGGTCACCGCCCACTCCGCCACGATGACCGACCCCAGCGCCGTCATGGCACCGAGTACGCCCGCGGTGTAGTAGAACTGCGTGCCTGCGACGAAGACGAAGGCGACGGCAACCACGAGCGTCGCGGCCAGGAAGCGCAGGGGCCGCCACGCGGCGCGGCGGAACAGCCCGATCACGGCGACGATCCAGAAGACGGCCAGCACGGGCCCCACGAGGAGGATCAGGAACGGCCACATCATCACCCGGACCTCGTCGGCGTTGGTCTCGGCGAGCGCTGCCCCCATCGCAAGCTGGGGCCACCCGTTGACAGCCTGGTACACGACGTTCGGTGTGGCGAGCACCGCAGTCAGGGCGACACCCGCCCAGAGCCACCCCGACGCGAACCACTTCCGTGGACCGAGGACGGCGAGTCCGATTGCGATGCCGAGCATGAGCAGGACGACCAGCAGCTTGTTGAACGAGCCGATTCCGGTCACGGCGCCGGCGGCGAGCCACCAGCGTCCGTCGTCGCGGAGCACAGCTCGCATTGCGAACAGCAGCGCGGCCGGCCAGACCAGGAGGTCGACACTCGCTGTCAGGAGCACGTGACCGAAGAGGAGGGTCAGCGTTGCCCCGGCCATCCCCCATGCGGTGAACGCCTGGGCGAGGCGAGAACCTCCGGCCTCCCGCGTGATGAGAGCGAGCAGCGGAAGAGAGCCGACGGCGCACAGCAACGCGACGATGCGCAAGGCCACGACGCTGTCACCGAGAACCGCCGTCGCGACCGTGGCAAGCAGCGGTGTGAGCGGAGGCTGATCGGTGTATCCCCACGCGAGCGGCAGCATCCGGAAATACAGCTCATCGCGGTGATATCCGTAGAGAGGCGCCAGGACCGCGAGGACGATCGCGAGGACGACCATTGCGCCGACGACGTGCCCGGCGGCGAACCGGGAACGTTCGACAACCATGGAGCCAGGTTAGATCCCGGCTTCGCGCGGGCGCACTGTCTGCGTTACCCGGTGTGCATGACCGCTTCACCGCGAGCCGTGGAGCTACGAGCTGCGACACTCCTATCTTGTGCGGGCGTTCGCGCCGGATGCGGCGTATTCGCTGCCCGGCCGCACGATCAAGGAACGCGGCACCAGGAGCGCCAGCAGCCGGCGCGGACTGTCGACCGATGCGAGCATGGCGGCACGGACGGCGATTGCAGCATCCGTGATCGCCCCGCCCTGCCCAGGGGCATGTCTGCCGCCGGGCGCATAGCTTGTGCGCTCGATTGCGCTGATGAGCCGGCTCATCTCGGTGGCGGGTGCGCCGTGCTGCTGAACCATGCGAGCGCCGAAAGTGCGGGCCGTCTCGCCGGCAGGCACGTCGATGCCGAGGTCGATCGCGGCATCCTGAACCGCCATCCACGCCGCCCCGGCGTCGCCCCTCCGGGCAGCATCGAGCATCTGCCGCCGTCTCAGCCCCCGGATCAGGGAGGGAATCGCCAAGGCGAACAGGACGCCGAGGATCACGGTGAGCGCTGGCAGCGGGTTGACCGCGACCGAGGTGGCTCCGACCTCGCCGCCATTCTGACCTCCGTCGAGCTCTTCGGGCGATAAGCCCGGACCGACGGACGAAGAGGCGCTCGGCGCCGGCGTGGCCGCGGTGGCGTCGTCGGTCACGCCCGGAACGGACCCTGGAGAGTACGAAGTCGGAACTCCGAGGCCTTTCGTCGGCTCGAAGGAAACCCAGCCGATTCCCTCGAAAAGCACTTCCGGCCACGCGTGCCGCTGATCGCTGGAGACCGAGTAGACCGTTTCGCGTTCGACCGCATCACTGGTCGCGCTGCCAGGAAGGTAGCCCTCCACGATGCGGCTCGGCATGCCGAGCGTGCGGGCCATCAGCGCGAACGCGGATGCGAAGTGGGTGCAATACCCTTCCCGCTTCTCGAGGAACTGCGCCACCACATCGGCCCCAGACCCGTCGAAACCGTCCCCGACGGGAGCGTTTTGCGAGTAGTTGAACTCCGGGCTGCGGAACCACGTTTGCAGTGCAACGAGCGCGTCGTAGTCATTGGTGGACTCGGCGGTGACGTGAGCCGCGAGGTCGCCCACGATCGGTGAGAGATCCGCAGGCAGCTCGACGGCGCCCTCGGGCTGGTCGGCTGCCCCCGCCGAGCGGCTGCGGATCTGCTCGAGCGTGGGCCCCGGCACAGTGGTGACGACCTCGTAGCGTTGACCCTGCGTCGTGCCGGCCGCGCCGAGCACCGTGCGGTTGTACGAGGCTGCCGACCATCGCCCGCGGAGTCCGTCGACGGCCACCGCAGGGTACGGCACGGGCGGCCGCGGCGATGCGAGGGAGACGACTTCGACCGTCGTGACGTACTCCGTGAGCCGGATCTCCTCGTCTACCGCGACGCCACCGAACGCCCCATCGCTGTCTAGGTCCACCGTGCGGACGCGGTCGGATTCCCAAGCCTCTCCGTCGAATCGGGAGACCGTCGAGTCTCGCAGGTAAGGCGCGGTGGGGGCGCTGGTTCGCACGATCATGACCTCGACCTCGGGCGGTCGAGCCAGATCCTCGCCCAGTCGCAGCGTGGTATCGATGCCGAGACCGCCACTGATCGTGCCCGAGCCAACGCGTGGGACTGGCGGGGTGAGCATCGGTACTGCGACCAGGGTCACGACCACGGCGATGGCAGCAATGCCGATGGAGGTCGCTGCTACACCGGCCGATTGGGGGTTCCGATGCTTGACCGGCTCTCCCCTCGAACTGATGTCGCTTCGCATCAGGAAGAGAATGGCGGCCGCCAGGAGCACGAAGGCCATGATGTCGACTTCGTCGGGCACGGCGATCGGAGGGATGAGCCACACGGCGATCAGGCCCATCGCTGCCAGGAGTGGCATCCGGGCGGTCAGCACGACGTAATCGATGATGATCGTGAGCAGTCCGGTGCCGCCGACGATCAGCATTGACAGCGCGAGGCCGGCGTCGAGGGGCGCCGTTCCGACGGCGATCTGTTCCGCGGCCGTCGACAGCAGCGCAGGCAGCACGCGGACCGTCTCGGGCATCGGAATGACCCACAGCAGCCCCGTGGCGCGCAGGAAGACGAGCATCATGAAGACGACCCAGACGGACGCCTCGATCAGGCCCACCGCGACGGTCGGCAGCCGATATCTGCGGGCAATGAAGCCGGCAGCCAAGACCGCGACCATGAGCACGATCGCGCCGAGCAGCCAGCTGCCTGGGCGGACCACGCGCATGACGGGAAGCAGCGCGGCGAACACCGCGGCCAGCACGCCGATGGTCAAGGACAGATCTGCGCCGCGCCGAGAGCGCGGCTCATCGGAGGGCATTGCTCACCGTGGGACTTGGCAGACCCCTGCGGGCGGATCGGCGCTCGTCCATCAATCCTGCGACGTGCTCACGCCGCAGGCGCTCCGGCTCGTCCATTTCCGCGAACTCGACCGAACCCCGCGGGGCACCCATGCGCTGATTATCCGCCCGGGCACGACACGGGGAAAGGGGGGTCTATCCCGGGCTGGATGACGGGTGCACAATGACCTGGTGGACACCGAGTCCCCGGCCGAAGGCGAGCTTGCCGGAATACTTCACCGACCCGGCCTCTCTCGGGTCTCTCGAAGGCTTGCGGCGGCGAGCAAGCCGGCGGCGGGGATGGTGTTCATGCCAAGTCCCGGTTGCAGGACGGTCGCGACGACGAGACCGAGTGCGCCGCCGGCGCACAATATCCGTGCGGGTCGGCCGGCAGAGAGGAGACTCACGATCGCGACAGCGAAGGAAGCTCCGCTGGCAAGCGCTGCAGGCCCGACGGCGGTCGCCCAGTACTCACGGCCCGTCATCGGAGAGTAGGCATCGTCGACGAGCTCGCTCGACCCGTACCACGTCCACCCGAGAACCCACCCCGTCGCAACGCCCGCCAAGAGCACCAAGCCGACCCGTGCGGCGCGGTTGGGGCGAATGAGCCCTGCGATCAGCGAACCCAGCACGACCGCAAGAAGCCACATCCCGCCGAGCGTGACGGCCACGCCGAGGTACCCGATGCCATCGCTGCACGTCCAGGTGTCGGCGCCCTCGGAACCTGGTTGCCCCATGCCGCACCTGATGTGCAACTGCTCGCGCACGAGCCAGATGACCGCCGCTCCCGTCGGGAGCGCCAAGAGCCCGCTTCCGAGAACCGTCCAGACCGCAAGGCTGCGCGGCCCGACATCACCTTTGCGGCGACCTGATCGTGGCGCAACGTCAACGGCAGTCACGTTGGCACCGCCGACGGACGCGTGATGCCGGTGGCGGCGGACACCGTCTCCCGTCCGAGCGCGATCTCCAGCACGGCCTGTCGCGGCATCCGTCGACCCACGACGCGGGCTGCCTCGAACTCGGCCGCTCGCTCGGTGGCGAGGACGGCGTCGAGGAACAACTGATAGGTCACGTAGGAGCGCTGCTCGTGGAGGCCCGTGCGCGCGCGCTGCGCTTCGGCCGCGCCGAAAAGGAAGCCCGCCCGTTCGATGTCGCCGACGACAGCAGCTGATCCAGCGAGTCCTTCGAGCGCATACGCGTCGCCATCCTCGTTGCGCAGGCGCAGCGAGAGCTCCAGCGCACGGGTGAACAGCTCGGGTTGCGGCTCACCGGCCGCGATGCGCGACCAGCCGATCTGGTTGAGCGCGATGCGCTCGGCGAATTCGTCGCCTGACCGCCCAGCGATTTCGCGTGCGCGCTCGTAGCACTCGACCGCTGCGGCGGCATCTCCGCGGATGTGCAGGAGGCGCCCGAGCACACTTTCGAACAGCGAGTGGAAGGTCGTGTCTTGTCGGACGGCGTCCAACGCGAGCGCCGAGCGCTGACACTCCTCCGCGAGGTCGAGATCGGCAGGTGTTGCCGACATGTACGAGAGCGCCCCGATGGCGAGGGCCAACCCGACGCTGAACTCGTCGCCGACTTCGCGAAAGAGCGTGACGGCCTCCTCTATGTGCTCTGTACTGATGTCCGAATCAGGCTGCCAAATCGCGACCCATGATGAGAACGCGAGCGCTATCGCCCTCGCACGTGTGGAGAGCTCCTGGCCGGATTCGAGAACAGCGTCCATCCACGCCTTGACCTCTGGCAGCAGTCCCCGAATCCACCAGTAGAGGAACAGGCGCCACACCACGTCGGCGACGACGTCGACCTCGCCGACCGCGATCAGGTGGCGGCACCCCGCGCGGAGGTCGTCGCGTTCTGCCTCGAGTCGGTCGAGTGCGGCGGACTGCGTCGCGCCGCGGAGCAGCGGCTCGGTTTCGGCGGCGAGGCGGACGTAGTACTCCGCGTGCTCCCGTCGCGCGGCCGCGGCCTCCGGGTCGAGCTCGAAACGTGCGGCCGCGATCTCGCGCACCGGCACCAGCATCGAGAAGAGCGGCAGGGCGTGCTCGTCGTGCTGCCGCACCAGACTGCCGTCGACGAGCTCGAGCAGCGTCCCGAGCAGGTCTGCGGCCCAGGGTTCGCCGGCGGCGACGGCCTCGACCGCATCGAGGCTGAAAGCGCCGGCGAACACACCGAGCCGCCCGAAGAGCGCGCGGGCGTCGGCGCCCAGCAGATCGATGCTCCACTCGACCGTCGCCTGGATCGTACGCTGGCGCTCGGGCACGTCCCGCGCCGCCGTGACGAGCAGGGGGAGCATCCGGTCGAGCCGCCCGAGCATGGCCGCGGGCGTGAGGGCGCGGATGCGGGCGGCGGCGAGCTCGATCGCAAGGGGTACGCCTTCGAGCGCCCGGCAGATGCGGGCGACATCCTCGGCGTTGTCATCCGTAACGTCGAACCTGGGATCGGCCGATCGGGCACGATCGCGGAACAGCTGTACGGCCGGCGCCTCGAGAATGGCCTGAATCGCCGCCTGCGAGGGCTCCGGCGGCAGGCCGAGTGGTTCGACGTCGAAGACCTGCTCGCCGCGCACCCGCAGCCGGACGCGGCTGGTCACGAGGAAGGTCGCGCCCGGCAGGTCGGTGAGGAGCGCGACGACGTCGGGGGCGGCGTCGACGATCTGCTCGAAATTGTCGAGCACGATGAGGTCTCGGCGGCCGGCGCGCGCGACCCCCAACTGCTCGCTCAATGGCGCATCGCCCGTGTCGCGGACTCCGAGTTCCCGCGCGATCGCACCGAGCACGTCGTCGGGGTCGCGCACCTGCGCCAGCGACACGAAGGTCACCCGATCGAAGCGCTCACCGGCGTTGCGGGCAACCTCGATCGCCAGTCGGCTCTTGCCGATTCCGCCCGGGCCCACGAGTGTGACGAGCCGGTGAGGGTCCTCGCCGAGCCACGCCAGCAGTGTCGCGAGGTCGCGCTCACGGCCGACGGCAGCCGAAAAGGGCGCGGGAATCCGCCCAGCCGGGATCGCTTCGACAGAGGGTGCGGAGGCGGCGCGCGACGCGTCGAACCGTTCAGCGAGCAGCGTCGCGAGGTCGGCCGTCACGAGTTCGGCGAGCTCATCCGCCGTCGAGAACGGAGTGTACGACGCCGTGTCGTCGCCGCGCACCCGCGCTATCAGCTCATCGAGCCGCTTGTCGCGCGCGGCCGGTTGCTTCACGT
>Ga0190272_10000490_pt1 | contig 20839 bp, 22 predicted proteins | sample Popmic504T_FD_133746 | JGI IMG/M metagenome (GOLD analysis project Ga0190272, IMG submission 133746) | Populus adjacent soil microbial communities from riparian zone of Shoshone River, Wyoming, USA - 504 T | ecosystem: Environmental > Terrestrial > Soil > Riparian zone | place: USA: Wyoming... | reverse complement strand
CGCAAATCTTCCGATAACGGCTTTGCCATGCATGCTGGCCTCCGCACCCAGCACGCAGGGTGAATCAGAATTCCCCGCCCAGCGGAATCCCTTTTGATTCAGTCCGGTCGGATTTTGCTCTAGTCGGCCACGTCGCCTAAACGGCAGTGTACGCGCCCTTTTGGGCCCATTCTCGCGTATCTCCTCCTCTCCAGTTCGGAAGTCCAACGCGTATCCCGGCCGCGCATCGTGATTTTCTCGGCCGCCCCATTCCAGTTCGGTTCTTTCAGTTTCGAGAGCAAATGCTCGCGCGTTTTGCTGATAAACTATCAAGTTTTATCAAATTGCCCCCAAGCTCTCCTAACGTGAACTCGCGTGGCGGGATCGCAGAAACAACTGCGGCACAGGCACTTTCGAGTAGATACTCGGGTTTAGGTTTCAAAGCCTCCTTACGTAACGCGTGAGCGGATCAGACCCCAACGCAGCTAACTCGCGTCGTTGCGGCGGGCGACCGAATTTGTGGTAGCGGTAATTATGCCGAAGAGAATGCGTAGTGGTAGTGGCAGAAAACGCGGTCGGCCCAGGACCACTGGGCCGGGTGTTCAGATCGCAATGCGGTGGCATCAGCCATTGCTCAAATGCATTGATGATTGGGCCAAGGAACAGGGTGTCGCGACACGTGGCGACGCGATCCGCCGCCTTGTTGTGAAGGGCCTGGGCTCCGGTTCGACTCACACCCCGCAGCCGGCCGCGGAGCCCCTTCCCTCAGACATGACGCCCGAGCGCGCGGCGTTTCTCAAATGGGCTCGAGAGAACGAGGGCGCCTAACGGCGCTTTGTGTGACGCTAGAGTCTTTAGACAACTTGATTAGGGCGAACGCTGAGCGAGCTGCAGACACCCAATGGGGTGGTGGGTGACAGCCGTTTGCTGGCGAGTCTATAAGACGCCTGACCTCAGGAGAGTCATCATATGGCAAAGAAAGCAAAGCGGCGCGGGCGTCCGCCCGGTTCCAAGAACAAGAAGTCGGTTGGAAGTTCGATCGCCACGATGGACGTTGCGCAACTTCGAGCGCGGATCGACGACCTCCAAGGCCTGCTTGCGAAAAAGGTGAACGAGCAACGTTCGTATTTCGAGCGTCAACTTGCGCAGCTCGGAGGGTATGCGTCGAAAAAGGTATCGGCAGCATACGCATCTGTCGCGCCGGGAAGCGGTGGCGCTCGCGCAAAGCCAAAGCCCAAATATCAGTCGAAGAAAAATAAGTCCCTGAAGTGGACCGGGCGCGGCATGACTCCCATTTGGATGCGGGATGAGATGAAGGGGACCAAGCTCACGAAAGAAAGTTTTTTGATCAAGTAGGGGGGCTCGCCGGCTTGGTCTACGAGGTTTCCCTTTCCGTTGCTCTTATGGAGACGATCCACGGAGGTGACCGCGCGCTGGCGCGGTGCATTTCGGTGCGGCTGCACACGCAGACCGCACTTCGAAAGATAAATCCATACCCCAAACAGCTGATACGCAATGGTGCGAGACCTCGTTCGAAGAGCGGGCTCACGACCACAGAGCTCGAACGCTCTACACCGGCGAGAGGCGAGTCAGTCCGCGTCTCTTGTGCCGTCCGGCACTAGTGAATCGGTCCGAACGCCTCGCTGTAGAGCTTGGCGAACGTTTCGGAGTCCATCTTCCGAAGCTCTTCGGCTGTGTAAGTCCGTGGCGCTGGGGCTGAATTTTTGTCAGCACGGACTTCGTCGCGTATCTCCACAAGGTCATCTTCGTAGTAATAGCATGGCGCGAGCTTGGCATGGATGTACGGCGCGACATACTTCGCCACGATTCCTACCTTCATCCACATCTCACTGATTTGTTTTCGGCCTTCATCAGTGGCCGTGATAGTCGGATCCCGCATCAGTCGCTGAGCTTCATCGTAGTGGTACCACATGCTTTCCAGCATAGCCCGGCCGGGGCTAAGGCCGCCCCGCTGCTCCACGAGGTCCTGCAGTTCCCTATCTCTCTTTCCGCACGCGCCTTTGGGACGGCCAGCGCCATTTCTTTTTCCGCCATGAGCCATGATTTAGTCTCCTTGCTCAACAGCATTCATCTGAACGTTGCCGCGGCGCAGGTTCGGAATGTCGCCGATCTGCGATCGTCGATATTGGAATTTGCGCCCAGGTCCTGACCTGAACTTCACCAAGCCTCGGCGTTTGGCGCTCGCGCAGAGCCAAGGCCCAAATATCAGTCGAAGAAAAGTACGTCCCTGAGGTGGACCGGGCGCGGCATGACTCCGATTTGGATGGCACCCAATGACCCGAGACCCCGTTCCAAGAGCGGACTCGCGATCCCATAGCTCAACACCGAAGCGAGAAGCGAGTCGTACGCTTGTGCCGGGCGGCATCAGTTTCTCGGTCCGAACGACTCGCGATAGACCTTCGCGAACGTTTCGGAGTCCATTTTGCGGAGCTCTTCGGCCGTGTAAGTCCGTGGCGCTGGGGCTGAATTTTCGTCAGCACGGACTTCGTCGTGCATCTCCTCAAAGTCATCTTCCCCGTGATAGCATGACGCGAGCCTGGTATGTTGCGCGCACAGCGCCGACCACTTCCGGCACGGCCGCGCCGTCCCCAGTCAGCAGCAGGCTCGAGACGCCGTTGTAGGTACGTGCACGATCGATGTAGCGCTGCACGATCTTGACGAGTGTGGTCTTGCCGGACCGGATCGCCTCGTGGAGTTCGGCGATGGTTGCCTCGTCCAATTGAAACGGTGCATCCTCTTGATCCATCGTCACTTCTTCACTTTCGATCGTTCCTCAATTCAGGAGCGCGTCGTAATGGAGTTGGGGGAGCAAAAGGACGGTCCCCGGGAACACACACCGTTGTAAACAGTTTTCAGTTGTGTTTCCAGTTGATGGTTGCGAACAACAGCTCTCGTCCCGGCTCGGGACGGTCGCGCAGAGACAACGGGCCATCGAGATGTCAGCCATCAAGCCGATTGCGATCACGTCGCTGGCGGAGGGAGCCTTCGGCAAGCTCGTCCAGGCGATCACGTCGGGTGAGTTTCAGCCGGGACAAAAGCTCTCCGAGTCCGAACTCGCGCGCCGGCTCGGCATCAGCCGTGGACCGCTGCGCGAGGCGCTCGGCCGCCTCGAAGGACGGCTGGTAACGCGGACGCCGCGGCTTGGCGTGAGCGTGATCGATTTCAATCGGGATAACCTCGAGCAACTGTTCTTTGTGCGCGAAGCGCTTGAAGGAATGGCTGCGCGGCTGGCTGCCGAACGCATGACGACGCAAGAACTCGCGCGGTTACGGGAGCTTCTGACACATCATGCCAACCAACCCGAGCTGGCGGCGGGCTCCGCTTACTATCAGCGCTCGCGCGACGAAGACTATCATTTCACCATCGTGCGCGCGGCGCGCTGCGAACGGCTCGAGCAGATGTTGCTCGACGAGTTGTATTACCAGTTGCGAATCCATCGCCTGCGATCCAGCACGCGGCCAGGGCGCGCGCAGCAGGCGCTCGGCGAGCATCGCGAAATTCTCGAGGCGCTTTCATCACGCAATCCGGACGCCGCCGAAGGCACCATGCGCCATCACATCCGCAATGCGCGGGTCAGCGCTCTTTCCACGCTGGACGAGGAAAGCCTCTCCTTAGCTACGCCCCGGCCCCGGAGGGCTGCGCGCCGCTGATTGAGGCAGCAGGCCGCACCCGATCGAGGCAGTCTCGACCTTGAGAATTGTTGACAGTTCGACTGCCAAAGTCGTTTGATCGCCTCACTTCACCTAAATCGACTGGTCGTAGAAGTGCATCGTATAGCCCAACCTCAGCGTCTGACATCGCAGCTCAAGGCACTCCTCGCAGCAAAGCGCGCCGTTATTCTCCCGGGCACGCCGAATGCACTATTCGCGCGCGTAATCGAGGATCTCGGCTTCGAGGGGGTCTATGTCACGGGTGCCGGCATCGCCAATATGTCGCTTGGCGTTCCCGACATCGGTCTCGTGACTCTCAGCGAACTCGTCGAACACGTCGCGGCGATCTGCGATGCCGTTACGGTCCCAGTGCTCGCCGATGCCGACACCGGTTTCGGCAATCCGGTAAATGTGACGCGCACGGTGCGCATGCTCGAACGCGCAGGTGCCGCCGGAATCCAGATCGAAGATCAGGTCTTCCCGAAGAAGTGCGGCCACTTCAAAGGCAAGGACGTCGTGCCGCTGGACGACATGATCCAGAAGGTCAAGGCCGCGGTCGATAGCCGTCTCGATGGAGATTTCCAGATCGTTGCGCGCACCGATGTCCGCGCCGTGCGCGGTTTCGAGGAAGGAATGGAGCGCGCCCACGCCTTCATCGAGGCGGGCGCCGACGCGACCTTTGTCGAGGCACCGGTCAGCATCGAGGAACTTGCCAAGATAGCGAAGCTTCTCCCCGTCCCGCAGATCGCCAACTTGGTCTTCGGCGGCCTGACGCCTGCCCTGCCGCAGAGCAAGCTGGCCGAAATGGGTTTCGGTGCCGTGCTCTACGCTAACGCGGCGTTACAGGCCGCGCTCAAATCGGTGCGCGAAGTCCTCGGATCGCTCAAGAACAACGGATCGCTCGATGAAGTGCGCGAACGTCTCGCTTCTTTCGACGAGCGCCAGCGCGCCGTCGCGAAGGATCATTACGACGCGCTCGAAACGCGTTACCTCTGACAACGAAGGATCGCCTCCATGAAACCATGGGACGCCATCATTCCGCAGCATGAGCAGGAAGCGTATCGCGCCGCGGGCTTCGGCCGCAGCACCGGCCTCGGGAGTCGCCCTGCGCTGCTGATCATCGACGTACAATACCGCACGGTCGGCACCACGCCGGCCCCGTTCATGGAAGCCATCAAGGAATTCCCGACCGCCTGCGGTCAGGTCGCCTGGGATGCGGTTCACCAGATCGCCAAGGTGCTGGCGCTGTTCCGCGCGAATGGCTGGCCGGTGATCTATCCTTACGTGTCCCCGAAGGAAACCTTCGACAAAGGCCGCCTCGCTGACAAGGTGCCGGCGCTGATGACGGTCGCCAGGCGCGGCTACGATTTCGTTGCCGAGATCGCGCCGAACCCGAGCGACGTGCTGCTGCCGAAGAAACACCCGAGCGCGTTCTTCGGCACGCCGCTCGCGAGCTACCTGATCGAGCGCGCCGTCGACACGCTTGTGGTGACCGGCTGCACGACGAGCGGATGCGTGCGCGGCTCCGTCGTCGATGGCTTTGCCTATAATTTCCGTGCGCTCGTGCCGCACGATGCCGTCTACGACCGCAGCCAGGTGTCGCATGCGGTCAATCTGTTCGACATGTCGGAGAAATACGCGGACGTGATGAGCACTGACGAAGCGCTCGCTGCGCTCAAATCGGTCAAACGCGCCGCGGCGTGAAATGCCGTTCAACACCAGGGGAGATTCTGATGATTAGGTTCGATCGTCGCGCTGGAATGAAGGTTACGGCCGCTGCGTGCCTCGCCTTGGCGCTCGGCGGTTCTGCGTCTGCGCAGAACGTATTTCGCTTCGGACTTGCCATGCCGCTGACCGGCTCGCAGGCGCTGTACGGACAGGATCAGGTCAAGGCCGCCGAATGGGCCGTGGCCGAGATCAACAAGGCTGGCGGCGTCAACGGCAAGAAGCTGGAGATGGTCGTGCTCGACACGCAGGGCGATCCGCAACTCGGCATCCAGGCGGTCAACCGGCTGGTCAGTGTGGAGAAAGTCCCGGTGTTCATCACGGCCTGGAGCGGTGTCGTGAAGGCGGTCGCGCCGATCGCCAACGACAACAAGGTCGTCGAGCTCAGCGTCGGCGCCAACTCGCCCGACATCGCCAAGCTCGGCGACTATGTCTACACCACCTTCCCGCTCGCCGACATCGACCTCACGGCGGTCGCCAAATACGCCGCGACCACGATGGGCAAGAAGAAGGCCGCGATCGTCTACATCAACAACGAGACCGGCATCGTCGCGGCGGACGTCTACAAGCGGGACTTCACCGCCGCCGGCGGCCAGATCGTCGCTATCGAAACCTACGATCAGAAAGCAACCGATTTCACCGGCCCCCTGCTCAAGGTGCGCGCGGCAAATCCCGACGTCATCCACCTGCAGGGGCTGGTGTCCGATACGCCGCAGGTGATCGCCCAGATGCGCCAGCTCGGCCTGAACCAGCCGATCAGCTCGTATTCGGTGGCGTACAATCCGAAGCTCATCCAGCAGATCGGCCCCGCCGCCGAAGGCGTGATCGCGACCTCGCTGGCGCCCGGCGTCGACGACTCCGAAGCCGTCAAGGCCTATGTGGCACGCTGGACCAAGGAAGTCGGCCGCGAACCGAACGGCCTGCCCTACACGCAGTACCTCTATGACGCGCCCTATCTCGTCGCCGCGGTGCTGAAATCGCTCGACGACAAGAAGATGCCCATCACCGGCGAGAATTTCCGCAAGGAAATGCTGGCGATAAGATCCTTCGAGCTGCCGCTGACCGGCAAGACGACCCTCGGCGACGACCACACCGTGGTCAAGCCGGTCTACCTGATGGAAGTCAAAGGCGGGAAATGGACCCACAAGGCAACCGTCGGCAAATAGCGCCCGCAGCACCGGACAGCGAAGAGCGATCGGCCGATGCAGGATACGACCATCATCCTGCAGATCCTGTGGACGTCGCTCGCGACGTCCACCTACTACGTGCTGTTCGCGGTCGCCTTCGCGCTGGTGCTGAAGGTGACGCGGCTGTTCAACTTCGCCCAGGCCGGGGTCATGACGATCGCCTTCTACACGGCGTTCGTCGTGGTGCAGTGGCTCGAATGGCCGGCCTGGGCGGCGTTCATCGTGATGATGGTGGTGACGCTCACCGCATCCTATGCGCTGGAGCGCATTGGCTTTGAGGCCCTGCGGCGGCGCGGCGTCTCGGTGATGTTCGTGTTCGTGTTTACCTTCATGGTGTCGGAGTTCGTTGCCTACGTGGCGATGCTGATCTTCGGCACCTGGCCGCAGACCATCTTCCCGACCATCTTCTGGCCGGTGACGCTGGTCGGCGAGATCGCAGTAAGCGGCTGGGATCTGCCCGCGATGGGCGCGACGGTTGCGGCGTTGGCGGCGTTCTTTGCTTTCATGCGCTTTACCCGCACCGGCCAATTCATGATCGGCGTTGCCGACAACCCCGGTCTTGCCGAGCTTTATGGCATCGACAAGCGCCAGATTTTTTTGGTGACGATGCTGATCGCCGGCGCGTTCGTCGGACTCGGCATGTTCCTCTATGGCACGCGGGCGCAGGTACTGCCGCAGACCGCCCTCTCGCTGATGCTGTTCGCCGTCGTGGCGACGATCATCGGCGGCATTGGCAATGTCGCCGGCGCGGCGATCGCGGCGGTGATCCTTGGCATCGTCCAGAATGCCAGCATTCTCGTCATCCCGTCCGAATGGCAGGGCTTCCTGCTCTACATCTTCCTGTTTTTCGCGATCGTGTTCTTTCCCAACGGCCTGAAGCTGCCGCGCCGCCGCACCCGTTTCGGCACGGCGACGCGCAATACTCCGCCGGCCGGTGACGCGCCCGCCGAAACCCAAGCCTGAGCCGTCATGGAATATCTCTACGGCATCATCATCATCGTCGGCCTGTACGTCATCCTGGCGACGAGCTTCAACCTGATCATCGGTTATGGCGGGCTGGTCTCGATCGCCCATCCGGTGTTCTTCGCGCTCGGCGCCTATACGTCGGCGATCCTGTCGCGCGATTTCGGCGTGCCGGTGTTGCTGGCGATGCTGGCCGGCATGCTGGTCGCTCTGGTGGCGTCGATCGCGCTCGCGCTGCCGTCACTGCGGGTGTCGGGCGACTACCTGATGATCGCCAGTATCGGCTTTCAGCTCGGCCTCCTCGAAGTGATCAAGAACTTCCGCTTCACAGGCGGCCCCGGCGGTCTCACCAATATTCCGCCGTTCCTGATCCGCGATTTCGGCCGCGAGAGCTACGTGCTGCTGGTGCTGGCGGTGATGCTCGGCGTGATCGCCCTGGTGTGGTGGATCAGCCGCGGCGACTATGGCCGCGCCATGAGCGCGATGCGCGACGATGAACTTGCCTTCTCGTCGATCGGGCGCGACGCCATGTGGATGAAGATCGCGATCTTCGCTCTCGGCTCCGGGATCGCAGGTTTCGCCGGGGCGCTCTATGCGCATTATTTTCGTTATATCGCGCCCGAGCAGTTTGAAATCCTGCAGTCAGCCGCAATCCTCACCATGGTGGTCGTCGGCGGAATGCGCACCACCTGGGGCCCGGTCGTCGGCGCGCTGCTGCTGCAGGCGTTGCCGCAGGCGATCACCTTTCTGAATCTGCCACCGAGCGTACTCGGCCCCATCCAAGGACTGCTGTTCACCGGGCTGGTGCTGGTCTTCATGTTCGTCCGGCCGCAGGGACTGGTGCCGGCCAAGGACATTTGGCGCGCCGTTCCGCGCGCGAAGGCGGAGGAGACCCGCTGATGGCCGGCGTCCTTGAGGTCAAGAATCTCAGCAAGAGCTTTGACGGCATTGTGGTGGCTCGAAACGTCGATCTGACGCTGCAATCCGGCCGCGTTGTCGGCCTGATCGGCCCGAACGGCGCCGGCAAGACCTCGCTGTTCAATCTGATTTGCGGTGTGGTGAAGCCGGATGACGGAATGGTGCTGCTCGAGGGCAAGTCACTCGACGGCCAGCCATTCCATCAGCGCGTACGTGACGGCCTGAGCCGGACCTGGCAGCACACACGCCTGTTCCCGTCGCTGCCCGTGATCGACAATCTCCTCGTTGGCACGCACGACTATCCGGGTGAACGGCTGATCAATGTGCTGTTCGGTCCTGCGCGCCTGCGGGCGCACGACACCATCGCGCGCGACAAGGCGCAGGGCCTTCTCGGCAAGATGGGGCTGGGAAGCGTCGCGAACGACCTCGTGTCCGATCTGCCCTACGGCCAGCAGAAGCTGGTCGGCGTAGCGCGTGCGCTGATGGGCGATGCCAAGTGCCTGCTGCTCGATGAACCGATGGCCGGCGTCGAGGGACAAGCCTATGCGGCGATGCAGCGAGTGGTGCGCGAAGTCGCCGAAAGCGGCGTCGCGGTTTGCGTCGTCGAACACAACATCGCGTTCGTCCGCGATCTTTGCGACGAGGGCGTGTTCATGTTTTCCGGTGCGATCCTGGCGCGCGGCTCGCTCGCCGAGCTGATCCGCGATCCGCAGCTCACCGAACTCTATTTCGGGCACTGACCGATGTTGCAGGTTCACAATCTGACGGCAGGTTACGGGCCGCTGACGGTGCTGAGTGACGTATCGCTGTCGCTCGCGGATGGCGCACGGCTCGGCATCTTCGGCCACAACGGCGCCGGCAAAACCACGCTGCTCCGCTGCATCGTCGGTGCCGTGCGTCCGCGCACAGGCAAGGTGGATCTTGATGGCGCCGATACCGGCGTCGCAACGATTGCCGAGAATGTGCGGCGCGGCATCGCTTTCGTGCCGCAGGGCCACAATGTTTTCCCCAATCTCTCGGTCGAGCAGAATCTCGGCATCGCCGGGCTGCTGTTCGATCCGGCCTTCGTCACGGAAGTTTACGCGCTGTTCCCGGTGCTGGCCGAGCGGCGTCAGCAGCGCGCCGGCTCGATGAGCGGCGGCGAGCAGCAGATGCTGGCGCTCGGAATGGCGCTGATGACCAGACCGAAATGGCTTCTCCTCGACGAGCCCTCGACCGGCCTTGCGCCCGTGATCGTGCGCAACGTGATGCGGCGGCTCGGCGAAATCAACGAGCGCATGGGCATCGGCTTGATCGTGGTCGAGCAGAATGTCCCGGCGACGCTCAAGATAGTCGAGCAGACCATGATCCTGCGCTCCGGCCGGATCGTGTTTCAGGGCTCGGCGCAAGAGCTCAGCGGCAATACGGATTTGTGGAAATGGTTCTGAGTGCCAAGGCAGGGGAGACGTCGGCGCGAGCCGAAGCCGCGGCGGCCACGCGCGACCTAATCGCCTGGGCGGCCGGCGTGAAAGCCGACGACATTCCGGACGCAGTGCTGCGTCGCGCCACGCTGGTGCTGGCCGATAACATCGCCGCGACTGTCGGGGCCGAAGCGGAACCCGAGGTGCAGGCCGCGCAGGCCAAACTGACCGAACGTTCGACGGCGCGCGAAGCGACCGTGTTCAATCGCACGGCAGCCCGTACCGATCGCTATGCGGCCGCCGCCGCAAATGGCGCCGCAGCGACCTGGTGCGAGCTCGACGAGGGCTATCGTCTCGCACCCGCGCATGCCGGCGCTTACATTCTCCCCGCGCTCCTGGCGGAAGCCGAGGCGACCGGCGCTGACACCTTGGAAGTGCTGCGCGCGTTGACGCTCGGCTACGAGATCGTCGGGCGCTGCGCGCAGGCGTTTCCATTTGCCGCCATGACGGTGCATCCACACGCCGCCTTCGGCACGCTCGGTGCCGCAGCCGGCATCGGCCTGTTGCGCGGCTATGATGCCGACACGCTGCTAGCCACGGTCTCGGCCGGCGCCAGCATGGTGTTCGCCGGCCCGTACAATCATGCGCTCGATGGCGCGCTGGTGCGCAATCTGTGGACCGGGCTTTCGGCGTGGACCGGCATGCGCGCGGCCGATCTCGCGCCGCTTGGGCTCGGCGGTATTGCGGAGAGCACCTATGACGTCTTCGTCGGCTGCTTCGGCACACGCGTGGATCCGCCGGCGCTGACGGTACAGCTCCGCGAGCGCTGGGCGATTGCCAGCGGCTATCACAAGTTGTTTGCATGTTGCCAGTATGCGCACTCCGCCGTAGAGGCGAGTCTCGCGCTCGGCGAGAAGCTCCTCGGCAGCGGCCGCACGCCGGATGACATCGCCGAGATCACGGTGGAGACCCACCCGCGCGGCCTCACGCTGACCGAGACGAATCCGCCGACCGTGCTCTCCGCGAAGTTCTCGATGCCGCACGCGCTTGCCGCCGTGGCGGTGCGCCGCACCGGCGGGCAAAGCGCATTCACGTCCGACACGCTCGGTGATCCGGCGATCGCACGCCTGCGTCGCGCGGTGCGGCTGCAACCTTACGCGCCGATCGCGCCGTGGCCGAAAGATCGCCCGGGTCGCGTTACCTGGCGTCTGTCCGATGGTGAAATCTGGAGCGAGGACGTCGAGAATGCGCGCGGCGGCGCCGATCAACCGTTCTCGACAGATGAACTGTTCGGCAAGATCGACGAACTGACCCGCGTGGCGTTTCCGGCGATGTCCGGCGTGTTGCGGGGGCTGATTGTCGATCCATACGCGGTTGCGACAACGCCATGGCGCGATGTTGTCGCGCAAATGACCAGGCGATGACAGGCAAGATGGAAGCGGACGTCGATGTGCTGGTGGTGGGTGCGGGCGCGTGCGGGCTTGCTGCCGCAATCGCCGCGCATGACGCCGGCGCCAGCGTCGCTATTGTCGAGAAGCTCGATCGTCCGGGCGGCAACTCGTCGCTCTCGACCGGCTCGGTGCCGGCGGCAGGCACGCGATTTCAACGCGAGGCGGGTATAGCGGATTCAACGGAACGATTCGTCGCCGATCTTCTTCGCACCGGTGGTCCGACCGATTGCCCCGACTTGCTCCGGCGTCTGGTCGCGACATCGGCGGAAACGATCGAATGGCTGGTCGATTCCATCGGCGCCCGCATGGCGCTGGTGACGGCGTACAAGCATGTCGGCCATTCGGTGCCGCGGCTGCATGCGCCGGTGTCGCGCCGCGGACAGGATCTGGTCGACGATCTTCTCGTCGCCGCCGAAAAGCGTAGCATTCCGCTTGCCGTCGGCAATGGCGCACGGGCGCTGCTGCTGGACGACAACGGCCACATCACCGGCGCCGATGTCGAGACGACGAACGGCGAGCGCCAGAAGATTGCCGCCCGCAAAGTTATTCTTGCCGTGAACGGATTTGCGGGAAATCGCGATCTCGTGTCGCGTTTCTGCCCCGAGGTGAGCGGCGCGCAGTATTTCGGCGCGCGCGGAAGCACGGGTGAGGCGGTGCTGTGGGGCGAGCAGTTGGGCGCGGCGCTCGGCAATATCGGCGCGTATCAGGGTTATGCGGCGGTGTCCGATCCGCATGGCAGTCTCCTGTCGTGGACGACGATCGAGAAGGGCGGCATCATCGTCAACGGTGCGGGCCATCGCTTCGGCGACGAGAGCGCCGGATACTCCGGCTACACGCCAGACGTGATGGCACAGGGCGGTCCTTGTTTCGCGATCTTCGACCAGAAGATTTTTGACGTTACAGCCGCGGAGGAAGAGTTCGTTGAGCTTGCAAACTACGGCGGTGTCAAGAATGCCGGCACTCCAGAGGCGCTCGCAGCATTGCACCGGCTCGATGCCGCCGCCGTCGCGACGGCGCTCAACGACTACAACAAGGCGGCGCGCGGCGAGCAGCCGGATGCGTTCGGACGGCGCGACTTTGCGCTCGCTCCGCTCTCCGGCCCGCTCTACATCTGCCGCGTCGTGCCGGGATTGTTTCATACGCAAGGTGGCCTGATGGTCGATATCGACGGGCGCGTTTTGCGCCCGAACGGACAGCCGATTGCAAATCTGTTTGCGGGCGGCGGCGCGGCGGCCGGGCTATCGGGCAAGTCCGGTGCGGGCGGTTATGCCTCTGGCAACGGCCTTCTGAGCGCCGTCGGCCTCGGACGTCTCGCCGGGCTCGCGGCTGCCCGCGAGATCAGCCGGGAGCCCGTGGCATGACGCTGTCGCAGCAGCTTGTCGCCAGGCTGCGATCATTGTCTCCGGCGTCGATCCCGCCGGATGTACGAGAATCCGCCAAGCTGCATCTGCTGGATGCGATCGGTGTCGGATTGGCCGCCGCGGCAACGGACGCGGGCACGCCTTACCTCAAGGCCGCTCCCGCGCTGGACGGCAGCGGCGGCCCCGCAAGCATTTTCGGATCGGGCGATGGATTTTCCGCCGCAACCGCCGCGCTCGCCAATGGCGGCATGATCCACGGGCTTGAATACGACGACACCCATACAGGCTCGATCGTTCACGGCAGCTCCGTGCTGGCCGCGACCGCGTTCGCCGCGGCCGAAAGCGTGGGCGCAAGCGGGGACGACCTTCTCGTGGCTTACATCAAAGGTTGGGAAGTGTTGATCCGCGCCGGCCTCGCGGCGCCGGGACAATTCCAGGCGCAGGGTTTCCAGATCACTTCTGTTGGCGGAACGCTCGGTGCGGCCTTGGTGGCCGCCGAACTGTTCGGGCTCGACGACACGCATAGCATCGACGCCGTCGGCATCGCGCTGAGCCAGGCATCAGGCGTGTTCGAATTCCTCACCAATGGCAGCACCGTGAAGTCGTTGCACGCCGGTTGGGCAGCGCACAGCGGCATTGTCGCCGCGACATTGGCGGGCGCAGGCCTCACCGGACCTGCAACAGCATTCGAGGGCCAATTCGGACTGTTTCGGCGGTTCGCGGTGGACGACGAGGCGGCCGGCCGCTTCGCTGCCGCGATCGCAACGCTCGGTACGGAGTGGCATCTGCCGGAAGCGGCATTCAAGTTCTATCCCTGCTGCCACTACATCCATCCGTTTATCGAGGCTCTTGAGATCGCGCTTCGACAGAAGGCCGGAAGCACCATCGACACGATCCTCTGCGAAGTCCCGCCGGGCGCCGCCGCGCTGATCTCTGAGCCATGGGAGCGCAAGCTCCGGCCACGGACCGGACACGAGGCGCGCTACAGTCTGCCGATTGCGCTCGCCGCGCGTCTGGTCGAGGGTGCGGTGACGCCAGCAACATTCACAAACGCTCCGAGCGCCGCGATCGTCGCAAGGGCCGAAAGCATCAGCGCGTGCGCAATGAGCAATGCGGATTTTCCGCGGCGATTCGAGGCGCGGCTGCATGTGCGATTCACCGACGGCAGCACGACCGTAGTCTATGTCGACGATGTGTTCGGCGGCGCGCGTCGTCCGCCGACGCGCGAGGCCGTGCTGGAGAAGTTTCGCGCCAATGCGGCACTGATCGGCAGCGCCGGTGATGTCCGGGCGCTTGAAGATGCCGTGCTTTCGATCGAGCATACGCCGCTCGGCAAGATTTCGCAGACGCTGCGCAGATTTCAGTCCAAGGCCACGGCTGCTCACGCGGCGGCGTAAGCGGAGGGTACGATGAGTTTCGATCTGGTGATCCGAGGCGGAACCGTTGTGCTGCCGGAAACCGACGGTGTTGCGGCCGATATCGCCATCAGCAAAGGCCGGATCGCGGCGATCCTCGCGCCCGAAACCTCCGTCGACGCGAGAGAGACCCTCGACGTTGCCGGCAAGACCGTGCTGCCCGGTGTGATCGATGTCCATCTGCACCTTGGCCACGGCAAGGACATCGCACAGCCGCGCGTACCGGAGGATGCCGCGACCGAAACTGCCGCTGCCGCAACCGGCGGCGTGACGACCTTCATTCCGTATCTGATGGCGACCGAGCCGTTCGAATCGCTGTTCGACGAGGTCAAGGCTCTCACCGAGGCCGGCGCCCGCATCGATTTCGGATACCACTTTATCATCTCGACCGAGGCGCAGCTTGCTGGCGTGCCGCGCTATGCCCGTGACTTCGGTGTGCCATCATTCAAAATTTTCATGAACAACCGCGGCGGCGAAGGTGTGCGTCTCGGTCTGCCGGATATCGATGACGGTTTCCTGTTGCGCCTCTGCGAAGCGGCTGCGGCGACTGGCGGTACGGTCTGCCCGCATCCGGAAAACATCGAGGCTGCGTGGGTTCTGCGCAAGCGCGTGATGGACACCGACCCTCATGGGCGCGGCGGCCTACGCGCCTGGAACGCGACGCGTCCGCCATTCATCGAAGCGGATGCGGTGCAGCGCGCGGGGCTGTTTGCCCGCGAGACCGGCGCACGGCTCTATATCGTTCACACATCATCCCGAGCGGCGCTGGAAGCCGGGCTGCGCGCGCGCGACGCCGGCACCGACATCATCATCGAGACCTGTCCGCACTACCTGACCCACGACATCGATTGGGAGGGCGGCGACATCGGCAAGATCAATCCGCCGCTGCGCGAGGGCGACGACTGCAACGCGCTGTGGGACGGGGTCCTCGCAGGCGACATCGACACCGTCGCGACCGATCATGTGCATCGCGATATCTCATCCAAGGCCGGTGGCATCTGGAAGGCGTCGCCCGGCTGCGCGGGACTTGAGACGTTATTGCCGGTGATGCTCACGGATGGGCACCACGGGCGTGGCATCCCGCTCGGACACATCGCGGCGCTCCTGTCTGGTGCGCCGGCCGAGGCGATGGGACTGCATCATTGCAAAGGCCGCATCGCTGTGGGGCTCGACGCCGATCTGGCAGTCGTCGACCTGAATAGGGACTACCTCTATCGGCGCGAAGACGTCCGCTCCAGCGCCGGTTATTCGATCTATGAAGGCCGCCGGTTCAAGGGTCAGGTAACGCACACGATCGTCCGTGGCCGCACTGTCGTGCGCGACGGCGTACTGGTCGATGATGCCATCGGGTCCGGCCGCTATATCAGCCGCGCGTACTGACAGCAGCGCAAGTGCCTGGTGCGTGTCATTCAGGCCGGCGCGGGAGGCACGATGTTCGATCTCATCATTCGAGGCGGCGAGGTGGTGACGCCCGAGGGTGTTGTTACCTGTGATGTCGTCGTCGCCGGCGAGACCATCGCGGCGCTCGCTGCGCCCGCCACGCTGGCGGCCGAATCCGCCAGGCGCGAGGTCGACGCAACGGGACATATCGTGATGCCGGGCGGCATCGATCCGCACGTGCATATGCATCATGCGTGGACCAAGCCCGACGGCACGCCGCTGATCACCGCCGGACCGGAGCAGGTCGGGCGCGCGGCGCTGTTCGGCGGCACGACGACGTTGATCGATTTTGCCTATTGGCGCGACGGCGCCTCGGCGCGTGAGGCCGTCGAAGCGCGCGACAAGGATTTCGTCGGAAGAAGCCCGTGCGACTGGGCCTATCACATCATGCTGCATTCCGAGCCGCCGCCCGAATTCTCAGGGCAGCTCGCGGAGGCGATCCAGGCCGGCTATCCAACGCTGAAGATCTTTACCACCAACATCCTGCCGAAGCGCACCGGCCGCATGATCGACTTCGGCGACATCTGGGAGGCGTTCCAGGTTCTGGCAAAGGAAGGCGGGCTCGGCGTCATCCATGCGGAAGACAACGATATCGTCATGCACATGTATGCGAAACTCATCCGCGAAAACCGGGTGAGCTTCCATAATCTCGCCGAGGTTCACAATCAGCTCTCGGAGGACTTGAGCTTCCGCCGCATCCTGCGGCTCGCCGAAAGCGTACCCGGCACCGCGCTGTACATGATGCACGTATCCGCCGGCACGGGTGTCGCCGCCATCGCCGAGGCGCGCACCAAGGGCCTCCCGATCTACGGCGAGACGCTGCACCAGTATCTGCTCTACTCGGCCGAGGACTACAAACGGCCGAACGGCCAAATCTATCACACCTATCCATCGCTGAAGTCAGCGGAGGATCAGAAGGCGCTCTGGCACGGCACGGTGAGCGACACGATCCACTGCGTCGCCACCGACGAGCTATGCTGCACGCTCAAGGACAAGACCATCGGCGACCGGATCGACGACACGACCGGCGGCAACTCCGGTGTCGAGCCTCGCCTCGGCGTTATGTACACCGAGATGGTCGAGCGCCGCGGCTATTCGCTCTCACGTTATGTCGACCTGGTATCCACCAATGCCGCGAAGATCATGGGGCTCTATCCGCGGAAGGGCGCGATCGCGGTCGGCAGCGACGCCGATATCGTCGTCCTCGATCCCAAGCGGCGCGGCAAGGTGTGCGCCGCCGGTCTGCACGAGACCGACTACACGCCCTGGGAGGGTCACGACATCTTCGCGTGGCCGGTCGTGACGATCTCGCGCGGGAAGGTGATGGTTGAAAATGGCCAGTACTTCGCAAGCCCGAACGATGGCCGCTATCTCAAGCGCAAGATGTCGTCTGACATCCTGAACGGGGCACCCCTTTGAGCGGGGCGCGGCACGATATTGCGCGTGAGTTGCTGGTGCAAAGCCTCGCGGCATGGCGTGTGGCCGGCAGCGTCGCGCGCGCAAGCGACGGTGCGCTTGTGATTGACGGAGCCAGCAAAGACATCCGGATCGATCGGGCGCCGCCGCGTCTGATGTTCCGCTGGATGGTCACGATCGATAGCCGCAAGCGCGGCGCGCTTTCGCTGGTGGCCGTGCTGCGGCAGGTCCGCGAGGCACTCGATCCGCGCTATGCGGCAGTCCGCGTGCGTATCGCCGTCGCGCCGCTGGTACCGTCGTGATGAGCATCGAAGCGATCCCCGTTTCGGTTCTCACCGGGTTCCTTGGCAGCGGCAAGACGACCATGCTGCGCCATCTGCTGCGCCAGCCGGAGTTCTCACGGACCGCCGTCATCATCAACGAGTTCGGCGAGGTCGGGCTTGACCACGAGCTCATCGAGGCGAGCGAGGACAGCTTCATCGAACTGCAGACCGGTTGTCTCTGCTGCAAGATCCGTACTGACTTGGCACAAACCCTTGGAGAGCTGTTGCAGCGGCGCGATGAGGGCCGCTGCGCACCCTTCGATCGCATCGTCATCGAGACGAGCGGACTGGCCGATCCAGCGCCGATCCTGCAAACGCTGATGACGGACACGAATATTGCGAACCGCCTCGTGCTCGGCAGCGTCGTGACGACAGTGGATGCCGTCAACGGCGCAGGAACGCTTGAGCGTGAAGGGGTCTCACAAAAACAGGTCGCGGTCGCTGACCGAATTGTTCTGACCAAACTGGATTTGGCCGGTCCTGCCAAACCCGTGCTGCTCCGCCGTCTTGAAGAGCTCAATGCCGGCGCACCGGTGCTTGTTGCCGATCATGGCCGGATCGATTCGCCACTGGTCTTTAGTTCGAGTCTCTATGATCCTCAGACCAAGTCGACTGACGTCAATGCGTGGTTAGCGCAAGAAACCCATGGACACTCGCACACGCGCCATGATGCTGACATCAAAGCCTATGCGATCGTGCGCCAGGAACCGATCCAAGCTATGGCGCTGACGCTCTTCCTCGAAGCGCTCGCTGAGCACTGCGGCCACGATATGCTCCGTCTCAAGGGCATTGTGAACATTCTTGAAAACCCCGATCGGCCGGCGGTGATCCATGGCGTCCAGCATGTCTTTCATGCGCCTGCTTGGCTCGATCGCTGGCCCTCCGATAACCGTAGCAGTCGCATTGTTTTCATTACCCGACGCGTTCCGCAGCGTTGGGTTGAGGTCTTGCTAGAGGCAATCAACGAAGAAGTGGCTGAGGTTGCGGCTGATTGGTAATGCGCAGCGGCAATCAGCCGCCAGGTTGGCCCACAGGGGGCCGCACAGGCACCACAGCGGGCCCATTGCGGTCCTCGGGCGCTGGAGGAGGCTTAAACTCAGCAGCGCTGGCCGAGAGTAGATTATTGGCATTTTACGCTCACAATCAGCGTTCATACAAAGGGCAAACGGTGGTATGCCCTTTGTATGGAAGCCGCTGTTGCCTACTATCGTGTCTCTACTCGGCAACAGCACCGCTCCGGCCTCGGCATCGAGGCCCAGCGCGCGACTGTGATGCGGTTTGCCGAAGCCGAGAACCTTCAGATCATCGCCGAGTACGTCGAGGCCGAAACCGGCAAGGGCGCGGACGCGCTCGACCGCCGGCCACAGCTCGCCGCAGCGCTCGCTGCTGCAAAGACCGGCAAATGCTGCGTCCTGGTATCCAAGCTGGACCGGCTCTCCCGCGATGTGGCGTTCGTTGCCGGCCTGATGGCCCAGCGCGTGCCCTTCATCGTCGCCGAACTGGGCCGCGATGCCGACCCGTTCATGCTGCACCTCTACGCGGCTCTCGCCGAAAAGGAGCGGCGGCTGATCTCGGAACGCACGAAAGCCGCGCTTGCGATCCGAAAGGCGAGCGGCAGCAAGCTGGGTAACCCGGTCAACATTCGGGAGGCCGGCGACGTTGGCCGCGCATCACTGATTGCCACATCCGACGACCACGCCCGGAGCCTACTGCCCTTGCTCCGCATCCTTCGCAATGAGGGCGCGATCACGATCGGTGGAATCACCACCGCGCTGAACGATCGGCGGGTTCCGACACCGCGCGGCGCGCGCTGGCATGTGTCGAGCGTCGCCAATTTACTTGCGCGTGCGCAGAAGCTCGAAGAGCTGCGTTGATTGCCTTTTATAGGCGGGAAGTATCCACCGGCCGGCGCACCATACCGGCGTGCGCACTAGACTAGGTAGCAAATGCAGCTAGCCAAGGTGCGGGCCTGATGCCGGGTAGGAGACTATCCGGATAACTCGGGCCGTCGCATCGCAACCTGACCGACACCACGGCGGTGACGACTTTCGTCGGCAACGGCACCACGGTGGTCAATTGTACTCTGGCTGATCACGAGACGATCAGCGGCGACGCGATGGCCTGTCGGAAGCTGAAGCAGCGGCCGTAGGCGGCTCCCAACCAAAGATGCTGCGACCGCCATGGCTATGCGAGCGCGGCTTTACCGCCGGCGCGCGTCCGGAATCAATTTTCTCGCATTTCGGCGGCGGCATCGAGAACCGCGCGGACGATCTTGTCGTAGCCAGTACATCGGCAAAGGTTGCCAGCGAGCCAGTAGCGCGTCTCAATTTCTGTTGGATCCGGATTGCGGTCCAGCAAGGCCTTTGCCGCGACCAACACCCCTGGCGTGCAGAAGCCGCATTGCAGCGCCGCGTGTTCGAGGAATTTCTGCTGCAGCGGGTGTAGAACGTGGCCGCGGGCCATGCCCTCGACCGTCTGGACCGATTTGCCTTCCGCCTCGACCGCAAGCATCAGGCACGAGCAGACCAGACGCCCGTCAACCGTCACGCTGCAGGCACCGCAGTCGCCCGAGCTGCATCCCTCCTTGCTGCCGGTGAGGCGCAGCTCGTCGCGCAGCACGTCGAGCAGCGTGAGCTGCGGCTCGCAGAGAAACTCGGTCGGCTCGCCGTTGATCGTGGTGGTGACGTGATGCTTGCTCATTGACGCTCCCCGGCGCGCTCGTAGGCGATTGCGGCCGCGCGGCGTGCCATCACGCCTGCGACCTTGATTCGGTACTCGATCGTGCCGCGCTTGTCGGTGATTGGTTTGCAGGCGCCGCGCACCGCCTTGTCGAGCCCGGCAAGCGCGGCTTCGTCGAGCTTGCGCCCGATCAGCGCAGTCGCAGCTTCCGGGACCAGCACCGCGGTCGGCGCCACCGCGCCGAGCACGACCCGCGCTTCGGTGATGACGCCACCCGCGGCGCGCGTGAGATCGATCGCAGCACCGACCACCGCGATGTCCATCTCGGTGCGTGGGATGAAGCGCAGGTAGGCATCCGCCGAGCGCGGCGCGCGCTTGGGCAGCCGGAATTCGATGATGAACTCGTCGCGCGCCAGCGACGTGCGCCCCGGCCCGGTGCAGATGGTTTCCACCGGCACCTCGCGCTTTCCGTTGCTGCCGACGATCACACAGCTCGCGCGCGCCGCGATCAGCGCTGGAACGCTGTCGGCCGCCGGCGATGCATTGCAGAGATTGCCGGCGAGCGAGGCTCTACCCTGCACCTGCGTCGAGCCGATCAGGTTGGTCGCCTCGACGAGGCCCGGCCAGGCGCGCTTGAGCGCCTCGGATTCGCCGATCACGGCGCCCGATGTCGCAGCCCCGATGACGAAGCCGCCATTCTCCTCGCGAATGCCGGAGATACCGGGGATCATTTTGGTATCGACGATGAGCGAGGGTTTCAATCGGCCGGATCGCAGTTGAACCAGGAGATCCGTCCCGCCGGACAGGACCTTCGCGAGGCCGGACGCTCCAGCGAGCGCACGAACGGCCTCCTCGACCGATGATGGGGCGGTATAGGCAAGCGCGGACATGGCGTCTCCCGAACGTTCCTG
>Ga0190272_10000489_pt1 | contig 20866 bp, 17 predicted proteins | sample Popmic504T_FD_133746 | JGI IMG/M metagenome (GOLD analysis project Ga0190272, IMG submission 133746) | Populus adjacent soil microbial communities from riparian zone of Shoshone River, Wyoming, USA - 504 T | ecosystem: Environmental > Terrestrial > Soil > Riparian zone | place: USA: Wyoming... | reverse complement strand
CGCCGGCGGCGGGCCAGGTTCGTATTCGCGTGATGGCGAGTGGCGTTTGTCACACCGACCTACATGCCGCGGACGGTGACTGGCCGGTGAAGCCGAAGTTACCTTTTATTCCTGGACATGAAGGAGTCGGCTACGTCGACGCTCTCGGCGCCGGGGTCACTTCGTTTCAGAAGGGTGATAGGGTCGGAAGCCCGTGGCTGCACAGCGCTTGCGGCGCGTGCGAATACTGCATCACCGGCTGGGAGACGCTTTGCACCTCGCAGGAAAACACCGGCTACTCGGTGGACGGCGGGTTCGCCCCATATATGCTCGCGCCTGCGGCCTACGTTGCGCGCTTGCCCGAGGGGCTCGACTTTGTTGAGGCGGCGCCTCTCCTTTGTGCGGGTGTGACAACCTACAAAGGCCTTAAAGAGACAGATACGAAACCGGGAGAGTGGGTGGTGATCTCAGGTGTTGGCGGATTGGGTCACCTGGCTGTGCAATATGCGAAAGCGATGGGTCTGCACGTCGCGGCGGTGGATGTCGCTGACGATAAATTAGCGCTGGCACGGGAACTAGGGGCGGAATTAACTGTCAACGCTAAGACCGATGATCCAGTCACGAGAATTCAAGAGACCATCGGGGGCAGCCACGGCGTCTTGATAACTGCCCCTTCTCCGATTGCCTTTCGGCAGGGAGTGAACATGTTGCGACGCGGCGGCACCTGCGTGCTGAATGGATTGCCGCCAGGCGATTTTCCGATCTCGATCTTCGATGTGGTGCTCAAGAGGCTAACCATTCGTGGTTCGATTGTCGGAACACGCAAAGACATGCAGGAGGCCCTGCAGTTTGCGGCTGAGGGTAAAGTTAAGGCGAGTATCGAAACCCAGCCGTTGAAGGAAATCAATTCGGTGTTTGACCGGCTCAGGCGCGGTGAGGTACAGGGCCGAGTAGTCGTTGAGATGGCGGAGAGAAAGAGCGCGCGCAGCGGATCTTAGAACGCAGTTGCAGGCACTCATGCTCGGTCCCATGAGGTCAGTACACCACGCGTTAGCGGGTGGGTGAACACTCTGGGTCCCAGCGCCCAAAGGCGCGAAATGTAATAGCCTGGGCCACCGGCCCAGGTGGAACCATTTGAAGCTTCTAAGCGCTGAAGGCGCGAAATGATGATGGACGCAATACAATAACTACTATTTTCGGTAGGCACGTTCTATTTCGCGCCTTCAGCGCTCCGAAATTCATGGACTCCATCCTGGGGCGTTGCCCCAGGCTATTACATTTCGCGCCTTTGGGCGCTGAGACCCGGAGTTTTGACACGGCCTTGAAAGACCCGGCTACATTCATGTTGCCGCTACGCGTCCGAGCCCCTCGCTTGAGTGCCGCGCTCTTATATATGCGTCGGAGTTGCACGGCAATACCCGCTGCGAGCTGACCTTTGTGGTCGTTATACAAGGTTTCTGTTGTTGCGGACGTGCACATCCTCGACTCGGAGTTTTGGTAGACACAAAGAACCTTGGAATTTGTTTGAACAACAGATATACACTGTCCTCCTAAGAACAATCATTAGAGAAGGTCGACCTATGAGCAACAGTTTGTCATTTGAAGCATTTGAAAAAGAATGGCTGGCGGAAGTGACGGCCGGGAACCCAAACACAATCACACTCGGCAATCGATTTTCCCAAAAACTGGTAAGCCAGTGGCTGAATTTCGCAGAGGATGGTGAATCCCTTGACGATATTGTCTACTGCGATGGAGCGGGTGATGGAGGTATTGATATCGCATACTTGCAGCGAGGAGATGATGGTGAAGAGAATGAGGGTGATACATGGTATTTAGTTCAGAGCAAATATGGTTCAGCTTTTGCGGGCACAACAACTTTAGTGATAGAGGCGCAAAAACTTATTGACACCCTTGACGGCAAGAGAACCAATCTTTCATCACTAGCAGCTGGGCTTGTTGATAGGTTGCAAACGTTTCGAGCGCAAAAATCCCAGAAGGACAGAATGGTCCTTGTCTATGCCACCCAAAGACCACTTTCTGAAAACGAGAAGATAGCTATCGAAGACGTTCGCGCAATGGGGAAGAATAGACTGGGTGGATTGTTCGAAACTGAGGCTATCAGTCTCGAGACCATTTATCATAGAACCCTTGAGGAAGCCAGCCAGATAAATAAGATACAGGTCTCAATAACCGCTCATCTGGTTCCATCGGGAGACGAAATGCTTGTTGGTTCGGTTGGCTTGGTACAACTCTTTGAGTTCTTGAAAAATTACAAACTAAAGACGGGTGACCTTGATCTGCTTTACGAAAAGAATGTGCGAAAATTTCTTGGCAATAAAAGAAAGGTGAACAAGGGGATCGAAAACACTCTTTTGACCAAACCTGAAAGATTTGGTCTTTACAATAATGGCATTACTATCGTTGTCGAAGCCTTTGAAAAGCTCCCAAATAATATTCAGTACGAACTCACCGGGCCTTATGTAGTCAATGGTTGCCAAACGACAAAGACCATTTGGGAAGTGTTATTTAGAAAGCTTGAATCAGGAGGCACTGGGACAGACACAGAACTTGAAACATGGAAAAGAACTCTGGAAAAGGGCATCGTCGTAATTAAGATCGTCAAAGTAGGAATAAATGGTGAGGAACTCCTTACTGAAACGACACGATTCACGAACAGTCAGAACGCAGTAAGTGAAAAAGACTTCTTAGCTCTTGAGAGCGACTTCCAGACTTGGGCGAGAACCATGGCATCTCAACATAATGTCTTTTTAGAAATACAACGCGGAGGCTGGGATTCTCAAAGAGCATCCCAAAAACAAAACCCAGGCAGCAGACAGTTTTCTGAATTCATCAATGCGTTTGACCTCCTGAAAGTTTATGGTGCCGCATGGTTAGGCGAGGCAGGAACTTCGTTTGGCAAGAATCCGCCTTTTGCTCCCGGGGGAGCCATATTTCACAGAATTGTCAGCCAAGAAGACTTTGGTCTTGATGATCTATTTGCGGCATTCCAACTGTCTAAGGCCGGAGCACGTTTCAAGTTTGGCCGTGGTGCGGATAAGCGGCAACGCGGACAAACAAGATATTTGTTCTATATGTTGGTTGTCGAACTACTTAAGGATTGCTTCATTGCGGCGGATCAGCCAGCAACAAACAAGAACATCACTAGAGCCTTCATAAAACTCTTCAAGCCCGAAAATGAGGCCGTCCTGAATGCATTGCTTGACTACGCTATCTTGATAGCCGACGACTACCTTACTCAAGGACATGAATACTCCGTATTTAAGGAACCGACGTATTTGGAAAAAGGTAGTGACTTAAATAGCTTTCTGAAATGGGATCAGCTTGGCAAGGGAAACCAGTCAACGCCCTTACTAAATAATTTGCTCTCGCAGTATAAGATAGCAATGAAGGGCGGCATTGCTGGGCAGCCAAAGTACAGAGACATGATAAGAGACATTATCTTGACACCTGATTCGGGTGATTAGAATTATCAGATCGTCGTTTTGCGACGCAGATCATTCTGACAAGCCTACAACCGAAGCAACGAAACTCTTGAGATCAGCATGTGGAGAATTCCTCACCGCGCCGATAACGCTGCGCAATATTCCACGGCTGCCGCGCTCATCGAGTTAACCTGATCAATATTTGCGCGCAATTCTTTAAGACTTGACTGGCACATCCGTTGCGCTTACTTCGGTAGAGGGTGAGCCAGCGGGCGTTGAAAAAGAGATTGTTCATTTCATAAATAAGGGACTAATGCAAAGTAGGCACCCCGCCAAAAGCTCACGTAAAGATCATGTTAAGTGCAAAGGCCCTCGAAGATAACGAGGGTTCGAACGAGTCAGCCGGCCAAATTCCCTGCGATTCTCCAATAAGCGAAGCCCGAGGGTTGAAGAATCGGAAGCTTAGCAAGTATTACCCGCGGGGTTCGGTGTTGTTCGTCGAAGGACAACGACCGCGAGGTGTCTACGTGCTTTGCGAAGGTCGCGCAAAAGTTTCGATCGCATCCGCTGAAGGCAAGACCTTGGTCCTACGGATAGCGCAACCAGGTGAGCTGTTGGGAATGAACGCAATCCTGACAGGCGGGGCTTATGGGGCAACGGTGGAAACGCTTGAGCGCTGCCGGATCGATTTCATCGCGCGCGAGGATGTCTTGAAGCTGCTTGATCGAGACAAGCGGGCCTGTCTGGGTGTGGCCCAGGCTCTTAGCCGCAAACTGAGCAGTGTAGTTGAGCATACGCGTCTGCTCTTTTTATCAAAGTCAGCTTCGGAGAAGTTGGCGCGGCTTCTGGTTAGATGGTGTGACGAGCACGGCAAACGCACTGCCCAGGGGATTCGAATAAACCCCGGTCTTACCCACGAAGAGATGGCGCAGATGATTTGCTCATCACGCGAGACCGTCACGCGGGTGCTCGGCGAGTTCAAGCGGAAGGACATCGTTAGTTTGGCGGATAACGCGATTTTCATTCGCAATCGCAAGGCGCTTGAATCGGTGGCGTGCTGCTGAGACACATTTGTGACGAGTAATGTGTGTCAGCGCACAGACGACCTGTCTTACCCTTTGTTAGAAGTTCAAATGTGATGCCCGTCACAGCCAGGCGACAGCAGTAACCATTACAATGTGTTGCCATTAATATAAAACGTGTTTTCCAGCGAAGAGAGCCAGCCAGTACTCTCTTTTCGGGGTGTTTCGATCCTAGTTGTAATTGCTCTTTAATCTCTCAAAGCGAGGGCCGAGAGGTGAGTTCAAACAGAATCATCAAGTCTTCGCTCATTTGCGGATTGCTGGCTATCGCCCTTACCTGGCTCAGCTCCGGCGCGACTTCCCAATCCGTTAAATCTGTCCAAACCAAACCAGCAAGCTACGACGCTGCAGATTACGTAGGCAGCGACGCCTGCAAGGACTGCCACGAAGATCAGTTCAAAGCCTTCTCGCATACTTCCCATGCTCAACTCTCGAAAATTAAGAGTTGGAAACAGAAAATAACCGGCTGTGAGACTTGTCATGGGCCCGGCAAGGCGCATGCGGAAGAAGGCGACCCGGCAAAGATCATTTCCTTTAAGAACAAGCCGTCAAAAGAAATCTCTGAAACGTGTCTTACCTGCCATGCGGGCAAGGAAGAACACAACAACTTCCGGCGCGGCGAGCATTGGCGCAACGACGTCGGGTGCACAGATTGCCACTCCTCGCATTCTCCTGAGACTGAAAAGAACCGTCCCGGTTCGAACGTATTCATTGCTGAAGCAAACGCTGAGAAGCCAGGTTTCTCCGTGCTGAAGTTATTGAAATCGAGCGAACCGGAGCTTTGTCTGAGCTGTCACACGGAAGTAAGACACCAGTTCAATATGCCGTTCCACCACAAGGTGCTCGAAGGTGCGATGAAGTGCAGTGATTGTCACAATCCGCATGGCGGCTTTGAACTGAAACAAACGAGACTCGCTACGGGCGCCGATGCTGCCTGCATGAAATGTCATGCGGATAAGCAAGGTCCATTTGCTTTTGAACATGCGCCGGTGAAAACAGAAGGATGCAGCGCATGTCATACGCCGCACGGTTCGGCTAATCCGCGCCTGCTAACGGCCAGCCGCGTGCCGCAGCTTTGTTTGACCTGTCACAGCGTTGCCCACGACGTCGGCGCATTAGAGCCAGCCGGCCCCCAGCACAACTTGAACGCGCAATACGGCAATTGCACAAACTGTCACATCAAGATTCACGGATCGCATACGAGTCCAGTGTTCTTCAGATGAAGGGTGGAGCAAGGGAACTGTCTAACGAAGGATGCCCCTGAGCCAGAACGCAATGAATAGCAAAACTACATTGATGCGGGCGGCCGTTGTTCAAGGTCTGTTGGCAATGGGTTTGTTGCTGCTGGCGTCGGTGCTGTCCCTAACCAAAGGCCAGCAACCTGCGGCGAGTCCTGCTGCTGAAGCCCCGAAAAAACCTGCCGAAACCAGGACCGAAAGTAAGGTAGTCGAAGCCGGAGAAGATGCCGGAGATTACACCGTCATATCCAGTATCGAGTTTGGCTATCGGGGGCTCAGTGTTGATGGCGATCTCAACAAGTACCAAAGCGACTTGAACTACAAAGCCGGGCCACGTCTTTTCGACAGTAGTTTCCTGCTGAAATCCAAAGACGGGAGGGGCAAACTCTTTGATACTTTGCTGGTGACTTCGAGCGGTTGGGGAGCCGACCCGAACGGTCAAATGCGATTCAGCGTTGAGAAACCGAAGTGGTATCGATTCGATGGGAGCTATCGCAGGTTCAAGTACTTCAGGTTCCTGAACAGCTTCGCAAACCCGAATTGGGTGTTTAGCCCTGCGACCTTTAGTCGACCACCCAATCCAGTCACAGGGGAGCACGGCACCGACACGCGAATGCAGTTGGGAGATTTCGATCTCACAATTCTGCCCAAGAACGAGGGTATCAGGTTTAGTGTGGGCTACTCGCCGGAGCGCTTGAAGGGCCCGTCATTCACAAACTACCACGCGGGCGGAAACGAATTTAACCTGCTCCAGCAGCTCGATTCGCGCGCGCACGACTTCCGCCTCGGCGCGGATGGCAGAATTGGGCCGGTTAGTTTTTCATTCCTACAAGGGTTTCGTATTTTTCGCGACGATAGTTCTATCCACCTCGGGCTGACCCCTGGCATCAACCTGAATCCGACAGCCGCCAGTCTGACGAGTTTCAACCGGGACGAACCCGTGCGCGGAGAAGTTAACTACACCCGGTTCAGCGTGCACACACTCCTGGCGAAGAAGCTTGATATTACGGGCCGCCTTGTTCGCAGCAATGCCACCACCAGGTTTGTTTTTGCAGAAACGTTCACCGGCAGAAACTGGAATCCGCGAGTTACCGGATTTCCTCCGGGCCCGCTGGCGGCTACGCCCAACATTCTGAATCTTGGCCAGTACAACATTTCGGGAAGCACCAAACGCCCGACCACGCTGGCCGATATTGGCCTGACACTTCTGGCTACCAACAAACTGCGAATCTCAAATACGTTTCGAGTGGAAGACTTCGATATCGAAGGGTTTGCTTTGTTTAGTGACTTCTTCTCAATTACGCGCGGCACTGGTCCAGCTCTGAGAACCGATTCAGTAAGCATCACCAATTTAGACGCCAATAGAATTACGAAGTATCGCAAGTATCAGAACACAATTGAGGGAGACTACCAGTTCAACACACGATTCTCGATGCACCTGGGATACCGCTACGGAAGCCGGAGTATTGAGGAAGGCTTTGAAGGATTCAATCTCGGCTCCAACGGGTCGTTAACTCCACCGCCAACTCGCACCTCAAGTTCCGAGACGGATCAGAATCATACTCATGCGTTTTTTGGTGGGTTCAAAGCTCGCCCGGTTACGAATTGGACCATCTATTTCGATGCCGAGCGCGCCACGGCTGACAACGTATTCACGCGCATCGGGAATTACGACTACACGAATATTCGCGCCAAGAGCCGGTATGCACCCAACAAGAAGGTCTCGTTTAACCTGGCCTTGATCACCAGGAACAATTCAAATCCGTCAGAGATCGCCGGGGTTTCGTTGGGAAACTTCGGTGTGGACACGCAATCACGCATATTTAGCTCATCGATTAACTGGGCCGCGACTTCCGACGTTTCGTTTAGCACTGGCTACAACTACCACTGGGTCAATAGCGATGCGGCGCTCGAGTATTTCTTCAACAATGTGCGTCACCTGCTCGGCCGTAGCCAGTTTTACGTGAGAAACCACTTCTTCTTTGCTGATTCCGTCGCACGGCTTCATCCACGTTTTACGCTCTACGCGGCCTATCGAATCAACAAGGACACAGGACAGGGCAATCGCGTTGATGATCCGACCGGAACGCCCGGCACTTTGATCTCTTCGTATCCGATGAGCTTCCAGTCTCCCGAAGCTCGGCTCGCGATTAAGATCAATAAGCGTTTGGATTGGAATCTGGGGTATCAGTATTACAACTATAACGAAAGCGCGATCGTTGGTCCGCGGCCGCAGAACTATCACGCCCATCAACCCTATACGTCGTTACGCGTCTACTTTGGTCGTCGAGAATAGCCGCGAAGCACACTTGCGGTCGGTTAAACAGAGGAAATCATCTCCGGGCCTCGAAATAAGGCGGCCTGTTGAGCTTTGTCTCAAAAGTCATGGGCCATGTGACTTCGGCTTTGCCGCCTGATGTGCGGCGGTGGCTATGCCCCGCCGTAGAAATGCATATAAATGTTGGGGCTCTGCCCTGGTGCGGGGCTCTGGCCGCCCAAACTACGGGCACAGCCCGGGAATAAATCTAGCTGTTGTCGGCGGGGCATAGCCAACGCCGCACATCAGGCGGCAAAGCCGACCTGACATGGCTTACAAGCTCCGTATTGGTATGTAAGGGCCGACGAAGCGGCCAAAGCCATCATCAATGTTCAAGGGCAGGAGAGCAACGAAGGGGGAAGTGGTTAGCCGAGTCGCGTTGAGTGTCATTGGCTTGGCTCTGTTCGTGTCGGCGCATGTAGTTTCGACCGCAGCCGTTTATCGTCCTGCTCCGCAAGCGCAGCGACCTGGGCGGGGCCGCCCTCCCACAAGGTTAGTAGCGCAAAGGAAGGTGCGAGTGGACTATTCGCAATTTTCCCATGTCACTCACGTCGCGACTCAGAAGCTGGCCTGCGATTCCTGTCACAAGTTTCCGACTAAGAACTGGAAGGATGTGCGCAAGGCAGACGCGGCGTTTCCCGACGTAGCCGAGTTTCCAGAGCACTCTTCCTGCCTCGACTGCCATCGGCAACAGTTTTTTGCACGAGAAAGGCCCGCACCGGCTATCTGCTCAAACTGCCATGTGAAGGTCACTCCACGCGACCCGACTCGTTTCTTATTTCCAAGCCTCGGGGACGTTAAGGATTCGAAGTTAACTTCGCGGGATTTCGTCTCAGAGTTTGGTGTCGACTTTCCGCACGACAAACATCTGGACACAGTGGGGCTCGAGCGGCCACGTTTGCGGCAGGATGTGGCTTCGCAATTTGTAACTGCGGCGTGGAGGGTTTTTCAAAAGCAGCCCGAGCAACCAAAGAGTTGCCCGGTCTGTCACCAAACTTATACCCCGCAGGGCGATTCAAGCGAAGAGTATGTAACCAAGCCTCCTAAAACTTTGGCCGACAACTTCTGGCTAAAGAAGGGCACATTTCAAACGGTGCCTACCAGTCACGCGGCGTGTTTCACCTGTCACAACGCAGAGTCTGGGATTGCTCCCGACTCCAAAGACTGCCACGTGTGCCACAAGCTCTTGCCACCTGACCAAAAGTTGAAGGTTGATTTCGATCCCAAGCTTCCTGCCGACATGGGCATCGTCGACAAGACGATTCTGGCGCGTTGGACCAGGCGAATTTCCGCCGGGACTTTCAGGCACGAAGGTGGTGAACATCCCTCTCTAAGCTGTACCGGATGTCACGATATCCCGGCGATGAACACGCTCGATCCCCGGACGCTAAGAGTTCCAATCAAGTCATGTGGTGGAGCAGAGGGGTGTCACATTACCGCTACTGCTGACGATGGTGGGGCGCTGAACTTCGAGATTGACCAGAAAAAGGCAAATGCAGGTTTCGCTTGCACTAAATGCCATATCACGTTTGGCAAAGAGGTAATGCCTGAGAGTCATATTAATGCGATTCCAAAGGCGACGAAGAACTAGCCAGGTTGATGACAGCGCTGATCAAAAAGGTTTCGCGGCTATGCCGTCTGATGTGCGGAAGGTCTCTGACCTTGCGCGCACGGTTCATCGTGTTTTCTCGGGGCTGCGCCCCAACCAGGGGCGCAGCCCCAGAACAACTTCAGCGCGGCGTACGGTGGGGCGGAGCCACCACCGCACATCGGGCGGCTAAGCCGCTTATTATTTCCCGAGCGAGTGTGCTGATCTTGCTCGCAATTGTTATCACCATGGTTTTTGCCACCTTAAATTCGCGGGCTGACGAACTAGCCAGCCATAACTTTGATCCTGTGCTTGAGCCTCAGGAACGAGACTATTCGAAGTTCAAACATGCCAATCCTAATCACACGCGCTTGCCGTGCTTGTTATGTCATCGCCGCGCAACAAACGCGGCGCGACCAACTCTGCCGGGAAGCGACGGGCATCTTCCTTGCGCCGGATGTCATGCCCAGCAGTTCGCCAATTCATCAGGGCCCATGTGCACGATCTGCCACACGGACGCGCAAGCGGGCAAACTGAAGCCGTTTCCGCGATTGAGCAGTTTCAATATGAAGTTTGATCATGGGCGCCACGCGGGGATGCGAAAAGCGACCTGTGCCACTTGTCACCGGCCTTCACGTGGGGGCGTGGCACTTTCGATCCCTGCGGGTATCAGTGCACACACCACTTGCTTTGGTTGTCACACAGCGAATGCGAAGTCAGGCGACAAGGATATTTCTTCCTGCGGAGTTTGCCACCAACCGGGTCGTCATAGCCGCATGCCCACGACGGCGGCAGCGTTTCGCGTCGGCTTTAGTCATGCAAAGCACGGGCGCACGCAGGGTTTGAATTGCAATGAGTGTCATCGCGTGCGCGCCGGCGCGGCGCGACAACTTCAGGTAAGCGCGCCTCAGGCGCTTAACCATCATGCAGCGCCGCGCGCTTTTAGTTGCATGTCTTGTCACAACGGCAAGCGGACATTCGGCGGTGACGACTTTACTGCTTGTAAACGGTGTCACACCGGAAACGCGTGGCACTTTTGAGGTTGGGCAAGGCTTTGCCCTCAAAGTCGGATCCAGCTCGAGACAGGAGTGTTTTGCTTCGTGTTATTTCGTGGGAGTTCGTGGATCGTCTTTGGCTTTATGAACAAAAGGAATGATCCAGGAAATCACACGAACAGACACGAAACTCGTTGACCCCCAGAGTCGACTTTAAGGCAAAGGGTAGTCCCAGCTGTTAGCTTGCGATCCACAAACTAGCAGTTCGCATCAGTCGGGAGGGAAGTATGAAAGTCTTTGTGCTATTCGCAACAGTTCTCGTTTCAGTGATGCTGCTTTTGAGCACGTCTAACAAACTCTCTGAAGTCTCAGCGCAGGAGGGGAAGAAACTGCCGGACATAGTCACGCTTGGAGCCGAGGCTAAGCTCGGAACGGTTAAGTTCAGCCATGTCGATCACACAACGAAGAACAGGAGCATTGAGGGCAGTAAGATCTCCTGCATTGAGTGTCACCACGTAGCGCAACCTGCCGCCGAAGCTGCCAAACACCCTCCTCTAAAAACAGCTTGGCCGGCCGACCGAACAACGACTTTAACCGCCGAGCTGTTTGACAAAGATCCTTCTGCGGCAGGTGTCGTCGTGTGCCGTGATTGTCATGCTCGATCCGAGACTAAGCCAAAGCTCTTGCCCGAACTTCCGCAAATTAAACTGGAAGTGGGCACCGAGTTGGTAACGTTGACTAACCAACAGGCCTTTCATCGCAACTGCGCCGGTTGTCACGATGAAATAGTGAAAACAAGTAACGGACTCAATCCGCCGACCTCCAGGAAATGCACAACCTGCCACAAGAGGACGGCGGCTTAAGGAGGATTTGCTTTGCGAAAAGTTTCCCACTTTCTGGGGCAAAGCTCGCTAATTTGCAGGCGTGCAGCCGCTAAACCCTGCAATGGGCGCGGCATACACATTGCCAAAGGAGGGTGAGTTTAGATCGAGTAAGAGAAAAGGTTTTGGTAATTATGAAGACTCTAAGAATCATGACAATAGCGGCGTCGTTGGCAGCTTTCTTTGCGGCGGTAGCAATGATCCCGGCCACTTCACGAACAGCCGCTCAAGATCAGCCTGACGCTGCCGCGGCCTATAAGACCAAGTGCGTTGCTTGCCACGGGCAGAAGGCGGAGAAGAAGTTTGATACGAGTTTGGCTGATCAACAACTAATCGACGCAGTTATGAACGGCAAGAAGCCGGCGAAGCCGCCAAACATGCCGGCCTACGCCGAAAAGGGAATCACCGCGGAACAGGCGAAGGGGTTGGTTGAGCACATGAAGCTCTTGAAGAGCACACCGTAGCTCACCACGCTCGCTAGTCCAGGTCGAGGTTTTCAGGCATACCTCTCCAGATCGTTTGCTGTCAAAGCAGCAAAATGCGTATGGAGAGGCATGCGTGTTTGCGTTTATGAAACATCATCCTATTGCAACCTCGAGGCAGGAAACAAACAATGAGCGATGAGGCACCGGCTAGAGCAAAGGCACCCACCCTATTTCGCAACTACATTAGCTTCGCCGGCGCTGTCATCGTGGCCGCGAGTCTTGCCAGCATCATTCTGCTTTTTCTGATCGAAATTACGAAGGCGGCGGATAATCCCTACCTCGGCATCGTCACCTACGTGATTCTGCCAGGATTCCTCATCCTGGGGATCGTCATTATTCTCACCGGCATGCTGCTCGAGAGGCGCCGGAGACGGCGCCGGCCGGAAGCTGAAATTGCGGCTTATCCAAGAATTGATTTGAACGATCCACGTCAACGCCGTATAGCTTTCTCTCTCATCGCCGTTTCTTTCATATTTATCTTCATGAGCGCTTTCGGCAGTTATCGCGCTTACGAGTACAGCGAGTCGGTTGAATTTTGCGGCACGACGTGTCACACGGTAATGAAACCGGAACATGTAGCTTTCAAAGCTACTTCACATGCCAGGATTCGATGCGTTGATTGTCACGTCGGCCACGGGGCAGGGTCGTATGCGCGTTCGAAACTGAACGGGGCGCGTCAACTTTACTCGCTGGCGTTCAATAAATACTCAAGACCAATTGAAACACCCGTTCACAATATGCGTCCGGCAAACGAAACGTGTGAACAATGTCACTGGCCCTCCAAGTTTTACGGGTCGCAGCTGAAGACCTTCAACCACTACGCCCACGACGAAAAAAACTCTCTACGGCAGACTCGAATGCTCATCAATGTAGGCGGCGGCGATCAGCAAAGTGGAGCAGCGGCCGGCATCCACTGGCACATGAATCTGGCGAATGAGATTTCCTATATCGCGACGGACAGCCATCGCCAGGTGATTCCCTGGATTCGCGTAAAGGACCGGCAGGGAAACGTCACCGAGTACTACGATCGCCGCAAGCCTCTAAGTGCAGAACACATTCCGCAGGGAGAAGAGCGTCGCATGGACTGCATTGATTGCCACAATCGGCCGGCCCATGCTTACCTGCCGCCAGACGTTGCACTGGACCAATCGTTTGCGGCCGGACGGCTCGACCCCTCGCTGCCTTATCTCAAACGGCAAGCGGTTGCTGCGTTGAATCAGACTTATGCAACCGAGAACGAGGCAGTCAGAGCGATTGCGACAAGCCTCGATGCGTTTTATCGAACTAACTACGGCGAGCTCTATGCGCAAAAAGGTGATTTGGTTAAAGGCGCCATCAGTGAGACCCAGCGCATTTACCAGACCTACTTCTTTCCCGAAATGAAAACCAACTGGCAAACTCATCCGGACAATATTGGCCACCTATATTCCTCGGGATGTTTCCGTTGTCACGATGGCGAGCATGTGAGCAACACCGGCAAGGTTATTTCGAACGATTGCAACGTCTGTCACACGGTTTTGTCTGACTCAGCTCGTCCTGCTTCGGTTCTCAAAACTTTGTCCGTGCAGCATCCGGTCGATCTCGGCGGGCTCGCCGATCGCAAGTGCGAAAGCTGTCACAGAGCTAATGAACCATTCAAACACCCGGTAAATCTCGGCGACATATCCATGTTTCAATGCGCAGAATGTCACCCGAAAAAGAACTAACGTAGCTCAAGAGTAGACTCCACAAGTGCTGAGACTTCGCTTGCTACAAGGAATTATTCTGGGTGTGACCCTCGGGTTCGCTGTGGGAGTCGGAGCATACACCTTTGTCTACGCCTCGGGGATATTCGTACATGACGGACGATCCGGAGCCTGCTCGCGACGGTGAGAACCGTCGAAGAATAGAACGCACCAGAAGCGATTACTGGATCCCAACCACAACAAATGAAAAGACCCGCTCTAACCCAGGGCGAAAGGGGTTAGAACGGGGGTTTCGGGTGCATCCCCGAGGAGACGCACTCCGAAAGTCGTTTCTTTACTTTAGGTCCATTTACGGCCTTTGCTTCAATCCCTTTTATGCCAAGGCCCCTCGAGTCCAGCTATGCGAGCCAGGAGATTGACTCGCATCACATGCCGGAAGGATTCTTCATCCATTGCGGAAACGTCCACCGAATATAGCCGGCTATCGCAAAAACTAACTTTGTACTCATTCATCCCCAGGCATTCAATGTGGTGAGCAGTTAGCTTAAAAGGAATTCGTTGCGTGGACCAAAGATCATTCAGCACAGATTGTGCTTCGATCGTGAATCTATCTAGCAAAATGAAATTCCTCTGGGGCGAGGCAATTCAGGGAAGGGGAGCAAACAAGAGAGAACCTATCATGGACTGAGCCTTCTATCTAATGTGCGTTTGCGCACTTTTCCTGTTTCGAAATTTTGTTATGTCATAGTTTCTCATGCCAAACAATTCCCTTTACATGCCCGCGCGGTTGTCAATTTCTCTCCGCGTTAAGATAATCCGTGGACCTAAATGACTTTGTCACGTCGCATCACCTCCGAGTTAATCGGAACAGCATTGCTCATGACAGCCGTAGCAGGCTCTGGAATTATGGGTGCGAGGTTGGCGGAAGGAAATTTAGCGATCGTACTGCTCGCCAATACTCTGGCAACTGGCGCTGCACTAGTAGCTCTCATTCTTACCTTTGGTCCCATCTCCGGCGCCCACTTCAATCCTGCTGTGACCCTCGCCGATGCTGTGGAAGGTGGGCTGCCGTGGCGTGAAGCCCCGGCATATATCGTCGCCCAAATCACCGGCGCCTTCGGTGGAATTGCTGTCGCACATTTAATGTTTGGCCTACCCGTGTTCTTCGCTTCGCATCACGCTCGTGCAGGTTGGGCTCAAGTTTTTGCTGAGTTTGTAGCGACCTTTGGATTGCTGGCTACGATTTGGGGCTGTGTTAGATCTCAGAAGCATGCAGTGCCTTTTGCGGTGGCCGCCTACATCATGGCTGGTTACTGGTTTACTTCATCAACGTCGTTTGCTAATCCCGCCGTAACCCTCGCGCGATCGATGACCGATACCTTTGTCGGCATACGTCCGAGCGACGTGCCCGGCTTCATCATCGCTCAATTTGCTGGAGCCGCGGCCGCCACACTACTCTTTCGCTGGCTCTCGCCACCGCGCAAGAAAGACGCCGAAGCAGTAATGCTCCCGCACGAGAACAAACCATGAACGGTCTTCAAAGAGTTCTGATTCTTTGCACCGGTAATTCGGCGCGCAGCCAGATGGCTGAAGGGCTGTTGCGAGACCTGGGCCGGGATCGGATTGAGGTCTTCAGCGCCGGGGTAGCACCAACTCACGTCCGGCCCGAAGCTATTGAAGCCATGCGCGAGATTGGCATAGACATCTCAGGTCATCGGTCGAAGTCAATTGATGAGTTCACCGGCCAGGCATTCGATTACGTCGTTACAGTTTGTGATAACGCGAACCAGGAGTGTCCGGTTTTTCCCGGTAAGACTGAGCGCATCCACTGGAGCATTGAAGACCCCGCTGCAGTTGAAGGCGACGAAGAAGCCAGGCTTGCTGCCTTCAAGCGTGTGCGTGATGAATTGAACGAGCGGTTTAGGTCCTTCGTATTAATGACACTTGAATGATCTGAACTCTAAAATAGAGTTAATCTTAATTTCCGGACGTCTTGTGATAAGTTGGGACGACCGATCCGCTCTCGCTCTGACGCCACTCTTAGCCTCTCATCATCTGCCGCCTACGCCTGCTCGGATCTTTTTAACGTCAGCGTACGTTTAGTTAAGGATGATTTAGGGTGTCTTCGAACTTCTCCACTGGTCAGCACCAAACTTCGTCAAGAGCTGATATTCCTGCTCACTAGTCCGGTATCCCAAAAGGGCGATAGAGAACACGATAGCTCCGAGCATCGCCAAGATAACGTTCGGCTTGATCAGCCTCTTCTTAATCTCTTGGGCCATCAGATCACGAGTGAGCACTTTCTCGCTGGGTTTTCGGTACGCGGTATAACTAACGAAGTACCGGAAAAGTAACATCGCGGAGCGAAGGACCAAAGGGGTGAATTGAGTCTATGAACATTTCGCTCCTGACGGAGCGGACGTGCAACTTCATGGTGGCAAGGTGGCAAGGTGGCAAGAGCCTATGCTTCGAGATTGCCCGGTCAATTCGAGTCAACTCTTTGGAGTGCGCTGACCTGTCAGCGCTTTGGTCGGTCGCACCTGTATGATCATTGATCGCTTGATGCTCTTTATGAATCGGCGTCAAGCCGCCGAAGACCAAAGCGGTGACAGGTCACCGCACTCCAAAGAGCGGCTTGCTCGTTTCAGATTGAAAATAATGTGGAGTGCTGGAAAGGATCTCAGAGGCGGCGGAGGTTCCTCGCTAACCTCGCGCCGCACGCTGCTGAGGGTTAGAGGTTAGGCTGTGGGGCTGCCCGCTGATGTCGGGGTGCCGGATGGGACGCTCGCCGGGGTTCTCCGGGTCGGGCGTTTGCGATCGCTCGTACGGGTGCCGCCGAGCAATTCATACTCGCTGCTGTCTGAGCCGAATGAGGCTTCGCCGGCAGAGAGAATGCGTTTGTTCCATTGGGACAGGTCGCGCTCGTCCGCGTCGATGTTGTTTTGCTCATCGTCGAGTTCGGCGACCTTCTGGTTGTAAGCGTTGAGGCGGGCTTCAAAGGCCGTGATCTTGGCCAGGAAAGCTTCCTTAGTGGTGTTAGCGCCGAAATCAATCGGCTTGGTGATTGAGTTGAGACCCGTTCGACGTGACCGGGCAGTTTCGAGGGCAACGGACTTTCGTTTTAATCTGGCCATTTGGATTTGATACTCCTTTTGGGGTGTAAGGTGAGAGGGTAAGGAACCCTGTAGCGAGGCCACCCTGCTTGACGTATCAACTCTAACTACGTGCCGCCGGGGATTTCAAGACTTTTTTTCAATTTGCTGAGCAAAGTCAGGAAATGGATGAGGAGATCTCAGGGTTTCCCCTATTTTTCTCTCGATTCGGGGCGTTCAGGTCCTGATCTTAGCTACTTTGGTCGTGATCAAAATAGGTAAGGTCGCGATCAAAATAGGTAAGATTGCGATCAAAGTAACTTAGGTCGTGATCAAAATAGGTAAGGTTACGATCAAAGTAGGTAAGATTGCGATCAAAGTAACTTAGGTCGTGATCAAAATAGGTAAGGTCGTGATCAAAATAGGTAAGGTCGCGATCAAAGTAGGTAAGATTGCGATCAAAGTAACTTTGGTCGCGATCAAAGTAGGTAAGATTGCGACCTGAGTTACTTTGGTCACGATCAAATTAAGTAAGATCACGATCCGGGCTACTCTGGTCGCGAACCAAATGGGGTAGATCGGGACCAGTGTTACCCAGGACTTGATCTTCATTTGAACCGGCCGCAGCATAAAACACTCTGGCCGACGATGCCCCGATTGGGATATGCTGCGCTCCTCAGTCATCCACCGTCCGCCACACTAAGGGAGACTTCACATGGTCGCTAAAAATGGAAGCGCGAACTGATCGACACCGGTAAAGACAAACGTTAAGTAAAAAGAAATCAGGACGGAACGTTTAAAGACTCAGTGGACGTTGGCAAATCACTCGCTGCCGATCGCCGCAGCAAATCCAAGACTGTTTCGAAGCCTGGATATGGCGATTAGGGCGACACATCCAGGCCGGCTGCGAAGAAGTCGGTGAAGAAGGCCGCCAAGAAAACCGTGACCAGGAAATAGCTTTCCCGGTCTACTGGCGGAGTGAGTTTTTCCGAAGGCGTCTTTGGGATTTCTCTCTTCGCTCTCGCGGAGTTTCCCGATCGGTATAAGATCACTGAATCCGGTATTGCGCCGCGGATCCGCGGCATAATACCTGGTTGGGCAGCTTCTACGGGATAGTTTTATCATCAATCGTAGGGTGCAGGCTGAGTCTCTTTTTATTTTAGGAGTAAGTATGGCAGAGCTAATATCATTCCTCACTACTGAAGCCTTGAAGCCCCTTCTGAAAGAGCTGTTTAGGCTTAGGCGGAAGCGGAGGACAGAAATTGATGCCATTGCGGATACTTTTGGCGATCCAATTGAACTTGCAAAGTATTACGTAGAGCCCGGATGCCAGCATCAGAACCCTGCGGACTTTAATGAAGATGATCCTATCTCAATCGTTCGCAGCCCGGTGTTCTCCACTATCAACGATTTTTTTAATCGAGAGTTCGCAACCGTCGGAGGCGGGAAGAATACGATGTTCGTTCTCTCGGATGCAGGCATGGGCAAGACTTCTCTTCTCGTCATGATAAAGCTATTACATTTAACTGAGTTCTGGCCACAACAATACTCCTGTAAATTATTTAAGTTGGATCAAGAGACTCTGAAAGAGATTGCAGAGGTACCCAACAAGGGTAAGACGATCCTTTTGCTAGACTCCCTTGACGAGGACCCTCTTGCATGGGATGACACGGAACGCCGAATACTTGACATACTTGGGACGACGGACACGTTCCGTCGAGTTATCCTCACCTGCCGAACCCAATATTTTCCAAAGACGGCCGCAGACCCATTTAACCGGCCGGGGCGAATAGAGATAGGAGGATATGTGTGTCCGATGCTATTCCTCTCCTACTTCAATGAGCGCCAAGTTGATCAATATCTTTCCAGGCGTTTCCCACCAAACTTTGTCCGCCGCTTAAGAGGGCGACATAGTCAACTACATGAAGAAGCCAAAGCACTTCTAAGCAAGGTGCATTCGCTTCAATTCAGGCCACTACTGTTGGCTCATATAGAAGATCTACTGGCAAGTCAGGAGACCAGTTGGGATGATTACGGTATATACCGAGCTCTCCTTGAGGCATGGTTATTAAGAGAGGAGCGTAAACTAAGAGTTCAGGGGCATGAGGTCACGGAGAAGCGACTTCTGGAGGCGTGCATCGAAGTGGCGCTCGTTATGCAAAGAACAAGGCGGCGAGCCATTAGCCGAGAGGAGCTTGAGAACGTGAACCTGTCCTCGCCGAATGTCTCTTACTTGAAGCACCTGAATTTCGGGGGGCGTGCCTTACTTAACCGCAACTCAAACGGTGATTACCGTTTCTCACATTACTCAATACAAGAGTTTCTCCTAGCCCACGTTGTATTAAACAATCAAAGCGAAAAGAGTAGGTTTGATTTTTCCGTCACGGATCAAATGTTCCGCTTTATTCTTGGTAGGCTTAATCAATACAAAAACACGCCGCGATACGTAATCGGCAACGCGTCGCACACTTTTATGGGCGCAGGAAAAGACACCACCGTGGTATGTAAATCTTGTGGCATGTCACAAGTTTATGCCCTCCATACTAACCAACCATCGTGCGTCCGCCGCAAGGAATTTGCATCGTTCGTATTCTCTGGACTGAAGTTCGATGACCTCGACCTGAGCTCTTTAGATCTGTCCGGACACGTGTTCCGCTCATGTTCCTTTATCCGTGCTGATCTTTCGAACACTAACTTGTCCGACTGTGATTTAAGGGGTGCTATTTTTGATGAGGCTAATCTGTCTAACGCCAACCTGGGAGATACGTTGCTCGACGGTGCCAGGTTTAAAGGAGCTGTATTGAACCGCATCCAGAGTGATGTGACGATCATGAACAAAATCTAACAAGTCGATACCGAGGCAGGCTGCATATTGGTTCATGGTGTCCTCCGCTTTCAAGCAGTAGTTGATAAAGCATTGCTGACCACAAACATGCTTTTCTTCAGCCCGGCGAAAGATTTATAGTAGAGCCGCTCAGTGCGACATCATTTGAGGGTTCGTTATTGGGCTAAAGCGGAGAGCGGGGGTGCGAAAGACTTGTTATAAGCGTTGGTCCGCTATAGCTTGCAGATTCGTCACTCCCACTCCGCATGTTCCTTGCTACCTCTGCCACCTTAAAACCAAAAGCCCGGTCGACAACAGAGGAAAAGGAACCGCGTTAACCTATAAGCGCTTGCAGCGGACTCGCCGGTGAGTAGCTCTTATTCGTAGTTACGTGGGCGAAGCCGCTGAAGCGCACCGTTGGGCAGCTAGTCGGAGGGAAAATTGGGTTGAGGATTTTACTTCTCATATTAATACTTGTCCTTCAAGCCACTCCTAATCTTGCAATGGAATGCCGGGCTCGTCGAAGTGTTTCTGAACAGCTAAGACATTCCACCGCCGTTTTCTCAGGCGAAGCTGTAGCTGAAGAGTATCGACCGATCCTCACACCGCAACCCGGTTGGCCAGAAGCAAGCGAGATATTAGTCATTAAGTTTTCTGTTCAACGTTGGTGGAAGGGCTCAGGTGAGCGAGAGGTCTTCTTATATACCGGAGTTTTGCGCCGGCCTGGTGGATTCGTAATTGTTGGCGAAGACTTCAGGTTCAAAGTGGGCGAGCAGTATTTGGTTTATGCATTCGGCGACGTCGAGAATCTAGCCACTACCAGCTGTGAACGAACTACACAGTTAGAGAAGGCGGCTGAAGATCTAAAGGCGTTGGGGGAAGGTAGGTTACCGTTAAAGAAGGAAGCACCGAGTGTTCCGTCGCCGGCGGCAGACATTAGTAGCCTTGAAACACATTAGCATTGACACTTTGGGTAACCACGAATAGGTTATCCACGCTTCCGAAATCTTCACACACTTCCAAGGAGGAAGACATGCTCAGAAGAATCAATCTCATCTCAGCCACTTTCGCGCTGATCACAATCATACTCACGTCTGCCGTGGCGAATGCTCAACCCCAATCCAGACCGACCTCGACGCCTGCGCCCACGCCAACCCCGGCTCCGCAAAATCAATCAATCATCAACACTACAACAAGCAACGTCAAAGAACACGCCCGGGTCGCGCCTGGGCCGGAGATGGGTGGCGCTAAGGGCTG